>ERZ791837.1509-NODE-1509-length-14856-cov-4.462536_pt1 | contig 14856 bp, 16 predicted proteins | sample MGYA00510292_ERZ791837 | MGnify/ENA primary metagenome ERZ791837 (study PRJEB30046, sample SAMN00715259) | human gut metagenome | study: EMG produced TPA metagenomics assembly of the A metagenome-wide association study of gut microbiota in type 2...
CCTTCCTGTAGGCAACGATCCATGACAGTTTTCTTAAAAGTGTTCATGAATTTATCCGTGGAACGATGCTTGTATCCGGCAACTTCTTCATGTGGTTTATCCATATAAGGCTGCCTTTCCACTGCAGTCTTCCTCACACTGTTGATGACGATGTGAGTATGGATATTTCCAGACTCATTGTGACCATCGGTGTGAGTAACCACCAGTGCCTGATATCCGGGAAACATCTGCTTTGCAAGTTCCAAACTGATTGCCTGTGCTCTCTTTCCGGTAAGACCGTTTTCTGTAACATCGGCTGGATCGTAGCTGATAATGTAGTGGTGACTTTTGATATCTTCACGTTTCTTATTTTTGTGAAAATGAGCATTTGTCAGTTCGCATTCCTTGTCAAAAGACATCGGATCACAGTTCAGTCCATCCATATAAAACTCTTTTCGCAGGATGCTTCGTCCGGATTCATCTACAATCTTTTTCCCGGTTTTTTCATCATGTTCAAACAGAAGATAATTGATAGCAGCCGAGTAATTTGCATTTCTGCTTTTAATATGCTTTACGATTGCCATTCATACCACCTGCCAGTTTCAGTACCTCTTTTCTCAATAGGAATAAGTCCGTGATGCACTGATGGATTTCATTTTCTATAGCACGTGACTGACTGCCACCACTGTTAAAATGCTTGGCGATCTGATTGAGATTCGATCCGATTTTTCCATATTCACTGACCAGTTTTCTGAGATCATTCATGTCTGCAACCACTTCAATCTGATGATTGATTTGCTTTTCAAGTAGTAGTTTTCTCACATATTCAGAACGAGAAAGTCCTGTAACGTCAGCGGCTTCATTTAATACTGCCAATTCAATATCCGTTAATTTTAATGTGATGATGTTACTCCTCTTGAGATTCTTTTCTTTCTTCTTTGGTGCCATAGTCCTCCTTCTTTTTTGATAAGACATCTTGGATGTGCGATTACACTTTTTAACCGGCTGTCCCTTCCGGTTATATAAAGTGCTGCGACTATCTTTGATAGAGAGCCAACAGATATCTTTGATGTCTGTACGAGGGTATGGGGAATCGGAATCCCCATCAAGAGACTTACCCGGAGGTATGCCGTAGCCATAAAATGGCGATACGGTAATACCTGGGTGGATCTTGCTCTTATTTGTATCCCTCTATATAACGAAACGCTCAGAGGCTGTTTTACAGTGGGGGAAAAGAAAAAATATCAAAAAATTGATGATTAATGGTGAGCTTGTGATAGAATGGAAAAAAGAGAAAAGCATAAAGGATGTAGTTGTGGAGAATATTTGTTATGATTAGAAAGTTGCTGAACGGAGATATCGATAGAGTTGCTGACATATGGTTAAAGACAAATCTGAAAGCACATTATTTTATTTCCAATCAATACTGGAAAAGTAATTATGAATTAGTGAAAGAAATGATGCCACAATCCGAAGTCTATGTGTTTGAAGCGGATAAAATGATACAAGGATTTGTAGGACTAAATGATGAATATATCGAAGGTATTTTTGTCTCTGATGAAATGCAGTCATGTGGCATAGGTAAATTTTTATTGGATTATATTAAGGATAAAAAAGTTAGCTTACGATTAAATGTATACCAGAAGAATGCCAGAGCAATTTCTTTTTACCAAAGAGAAGGGTTCATTATTCAATGTGAAGATTTGGATGAAGCTACTGGTGAAAAAGAGTACACCATGCTATGGAAACGAAAATAGAAATCGGAATTTGTCGTTTTATTAATTTACATATATGCCTTTTACATAAAAAAGTGTTATTTTAGTTCCGCAACCGTTCGCAACCAAAGAAATATCGTGATAGTTGGTGGTAGCGGCATTTATCACTGTGGGAATTTTCCTCATAAGAGCATTGAGTAGATATGTCAAATCAGGCAATGTCAGAAAAGAAAAGTCCAGCATCAAGATGTAGTTTCATCTGGGTTAATTTCAGCAGCTCCAGATTAGCAGTCAGCTGATTGTATGTACTATTACTCATAATCATAAACCTTTCCTATAATTTCTAGATTTTCTTTTGCCCTGTCCATTATATGCTCATCCCTGAAAATATGCGATTTTCTTGCAATTGCAGCATAATGCTCAGAAATATAATTCAATTTTTTTGAACTTAACTGATGAATGGTTATGAATTCTGTGTTACAATACACATGTATATAACCATCATATACTTGTAATGAGACAATCTTATCAATGTACTCTGGTGGTACAGAGTATTGACAGCTTTTGTAATTAAACATGCTTGAATGATTGACTTTTACCGTATTTGTGGTGATTTGGTAAGGCTTTCTTATGTTATCAGCGGGCAGGCTGTTTAAGAAAGCCTTTTCTTTGTTATAATACATCAGCGGAATCCTTCCTGTTCCCTGGTTTACCTGTGTATTGACACGATTATTTATTCCTGTCACTAATTCGACTAATTCAATGTAATTCAATTTTCCATTATAAGCTCTTATTTCATCCAGTATTTTCATAGGTGCCTCAACTTTGGCTTTAGTATGCGGATGTCCGGCAATACAAGGCTGGACTTTAAAACCATAATCATCAGCGAACTGCTGGAATTTGTTATTAACTTTACCGGCATAATATTCTGTTCTGGCTTCATCCATAACAGTCTTCATGTTATCTGTAACTATTTCATCCGGAATACCGCCAAGTGTTTCAAATGCATCATCAAGAAACGAAAAGAGTATATCCTGTGTTTTAGAAAGTGAAACCCTGTATACTCTGAATCTTGAATATGAAAGCAACAGGACAAAAATATTCACTTCTATAATTTCACCTGAAGAAAGAATAAACGGAATAGATTCTTTCCAATCAAGCTGAGTCTGTTTACCCATAGGAGTTTCATATCTGACAGTAACCTTAGTGGTATTTGATGGTCTGCTTTTTCTGAAATATGAATCGAATTCAGGATATTTCCTGAGATAATGACAGAAGTTACAATAAACACCTTTAAAGCCATGATTATCAACCAGATATTGCCATAATACTTTTCTGTAGTAGAATACCTGCTGATTTTTATCTGATAATAACTCTGTAATAGTGTCATAAAAAGGTGTAATGCAATCATCACAGTTCCTTGTTTCTGGCTTTGTATATCCATTTATATATTTATCAACAGTCCGCCTATCTACCTCCAATTCTCTGGCTATTTGACTTTTATTAATCTTCAATGTGCCATCCTCCAAAAATGGTTTTAACTTGTACAGGTCATTGACACTTTCTATTCTTATATCTGTTATGATTTGATTTATTAATATTATTATGAGTTCCTCCTTGCAACTCACATATCATAACATTTGTACATTCTTATTTAATATTTATTGTACATACTTAAGTATAACTTTATATAAAATTGGGGCAGATAGTAAATATTGATTATTCATGGGGAGAGATGGAATTTGTGACTAGACCATTACAGGAAATGTCACTCAGATGTTGTGAGCCTGAGGAATGTGATTCAGAATCCTATGACATGGATATAGAACCGAATGATATTGATATTACAGATACAGTGACAGTTGTTTGGAAACTGGATGATTAGTGAGGCTGCATATTATGATGTCATCAATCTTTTATGGAGAAATTAAAGAGGACAGGCTGAATACGTGGAAAGAAAATAAAAATCCTTATGACATACTTGCAGATAATAACAGGATAGAAAGACTTGGTGGATGGGATTTTCTGTTTATTGCAGATGAATTGTTTACGGATTGTGTACAGGTTGACTGGGGAAGTTTTGCTTATAAATGTACGAAAGAGCAGCTTATAGAATTGACGAGGAAAACAAAATGCGCGATTTCTGGGATAGAACTGCTGAAGCCTGAAAAGATATACGGTATAGTGTTTATTGAAGAGTGTTAAAAACAAAGGCATGGATAAGTTTGTTGATTTTCATAAACAGTTAATGCAACATAATATAGACGATGTTATGTCATATAAAGATTTTTTGAAAATGTTTGCAACAGATGAAGAAACAATTGCTAAAATCAATGCATTATGGTATTGCCGAATCTGCTTGGAATAGACGACATCTGGCTGTCGATCACAACAGGCGAGATACTCAGTATGATCATGAGTATTTACTATTTTATGAAATACAGAAAAATATGGAGTGAGAAGTAAAAAGATTTCATTGATAAATCAAATCAGGAAAAAAATTGACACATAAAAATAGATGTACGACCACTTGAACAGGTGGATGTACATCTATTTTGACATATAATATTAATTATTTTTTCAGGAAAAGCGTTCTACAATATTATTAATTTCCAACGCATTTTCTTTGTTATGATTTACGATAACGGACATTTCCTGTGTCGTTTCTTCTGTTTGTCTTGCCTTTTCTAAGATATCCTGACTGCTGATATGGTCGGAATCAGGAACATCTGAAATAGCATGGATCTGGTTTTGAATATTTTGTACTGTGTTGACAAAGGTTTCAGACTCTTCTGCAATTTCGGATATAATAACCTGAATTTCCTGAATGGATTGGTAGTAATCCTGGGTTTCCTGAACCAATTTTGTAAACTGTGTCTGGACGTCATTTTGCAGGAAGAAAATAATCTGATCGAAACAATTTTTGACATGCGATATATTGTTTTTAGTTTCATTACAGATAGCCTGAATATCTGTGGCTGTTTTGGATGAATTAGATGCGAGGTTACCGATTTCGCCTGCAACTACAGCAAATCCTTTTCCAGCATCTCCAACTCTTGCAGCTTCAATAGAAGCATTTAAGGACAGAAGGTTTGTCTGGCTTGTAATGTCTAAAATTTGAGATGCCATTTCATCAATTCGCATTAATGATTGTAATTTTTCCATTGCATTTTCGATAGCTTTTTGATTTTCTGCAATCTGGGTATTTGTATTTACCATGGAATTATTAGCTAAGGTCTGCATTTTTTCCACTTTTTGAAGTAACTCGCTGCTGTGGACATTACCCTGACGGATACGTTCTTCGATATCAGAAACAACCGTTGTCATTTCGGAAATCTGCTGTCCTACATCGTTTACAGTAGCGTTAATATCTTCTGAATGTTCTGCAAATGTCTGCGTGGATTTTGAGTTGTCTGCCACACAACTAAGCAGTGTTTCTGAAGAACGTTGCATTGCGGTCGCAGAGCTGCTAAGTGATGTTGAACAGTCAGATAAAGTGGCAATGATGCCACTGAGTGCATCATATAAAGAATTCATTGCAGTTGCAATTTTTCCAATTTCACTCTTGGTATTGATCCAAGGCGTAAGACGTTTGCTCTTTTCAAGTTTTAAATTGCTAAGCTGGATAATTGCATCTTCGACATATAACAGAGGTCTGACACTGATTGCAATTGTGATAAATGCCAGTACACTGATGATTAAAACGAAGATGATACATATCAGACCTAAGATGCACATATTTTTGTGGACGTTCTCATAAATGTTCTTTTCACTGTCATAAGAAACCATTGCCCAGCCATGTTCTGCGATAGACTGATAGCTTGCCACAAAAGAATCGGAACCTTTTTTGTAGTTAAGATCACCACTGGTTTCGCCGGATTTAATTTTATCAATAATGTTTAACAGCATATCATCCTGAATATCGGTGGCAATCAAACCGCTGTCATCTGCAAAGATGTACATATTAGTTTCGGTATTGACCATATAGTAGCGGAGGGTGTCATTTTCGCTTTTTAAATTATATAACTGTTTTTCAAGCTCTTTTACAAAAGGTCCACCGCCTACATATCCAAGGATTGTTTTTCCATCTGTATCAAATACAGGGCAGTACATGGATAAAATAAGTTCACCGGAGGAAGGGGAGACAATAATACCAGCATCATACAGGCCGTTTCTTTGTGTCATGGCATCCTGCAGGGCTTTTAAACTATCACCTTTACGGGTAGTCATTCCGATTACCTTTGAATTGGAATGAGCAACGATGTGCGTATTCCATTCACCGATATAAATACCTTCCCAGTTGTTAAGACCGCTATAATAGTCCGCTGTATAGCTCTGCACGATTGCCTGTTGCTCAGAATTATTGACATTCTTTAAAAAGTCGCGGACACAAGGTGTTTTACTGAAAGCAGTGAGGATGGATTCCTGACGTGCGACGTATTCGTTGAGCAGACTTGCTTGGGCATTCAGGGTATTTTTCATAACATTAAGCTCATTCCTTTAGATAACTATAAAACAACGAAGCCCGTTAGCCCTTGTGGTTAGCGGGTTTTCGCTGTTCTGTACTTGTTGCAAAATCCGCTTCGGTCAAATCTCGGTCAAATAATTTTCTAAAGAAATGTTGCACCTTTTCTATTCTCTTTCTTATTCTTGTTCTGATTATATGATTTCCTTATACAAATTCTGTAATTTATCCATTTCCGATTTTGCTTTATCATCTGTGACGTGCGTATACAAATCCAGTGTGATTGCTATGGAATAATGTCCGAGGAATCCTTGTACTACCTTTGCGTCAATCCCGGCTTCAAAACAACGCGTTGCAAAAGTATGACGAAGTGCATGTGGATAAAAATGCGGAATCGGTATAAACACTGTCTTGTTTTTCTCTGCCTGCTTTTTTCGTTCCTTATTGATAGATTTTTCTATCCAGTCTAACGTCACTTGAAAGGTGTGTTCTGTAATCGGTTTTCCGTTCTTTCCAACAAACACAAGATTTTCAAATCCCTCTAATGGTTGCCATTCACTAGCTGACAACTGCATTTCTTTCAACTGAATCCACTGACGTTTTAAAGCCTTATACACACTGTCCTGCATGGGAATCGTCCGTATACTGTTCTTTGTCTTTGGTGTCTGGTACTTGAATACATACTTCTTTGTTTCCTTATCTTTGATATACACCAACGTTTTATTTACAGAAATTTCCCGTTTCCGAAAATCTACATCATCCCATGTAAGCCCAAGCAGTTCTCCGCCACGCATTCCCGTTCCGAGTGCTACCTGTATGAGATTCTCGTGTATTCTCTCCTTTGCGTGTTCCAATACTTCCCGTTGTTCTTTCACAGTCAGTACCCGTATCTGTTTTGTCTTTGTTTTGGGAACTTCCACTCCTGCACATGGGTTGAATGTAAGAATCCTGTTATGCACTGCATATTTGAACATAGCATTGAGAATATTATACACATCCCGTATAGTCTTTGTGCTGTAATCATCATCTGCCATATTCTGAAGCAGACGTTCCAAAATAATCGGATTAAAATCTGCCACACGTTGTTTTCCTATCTGCTTCTTTATGTAACGTCTGTAAAAATCATCATAACGTACTTGTGTACTCTCCTTGATAGTCCGCTTCTTATGGGTATTCAGCCAGATATCAAACCATGTATCCAGAGTGATATTATCGCCCTTTCCTTTCAACCCATGCTTGACTTCATAGCGTAAATCTTCCATTTCTTGAACTAACTTTTTTAAGTCCGCATTATCTTTTGTATACGTTTCTCCTTTGTAATAAAACCGCCCTCTGTAAATTCCGCTTTTTCTCTGCATAATTCCCGGCGGTAATGGATTTCCTTTTAAGTCCTTGCCCAATCTGCACGCTCCTTTCCGTGCAAGGACTATCAGAACTGGTCTGACAGTATTATATGCTTATTTGTGTTTATACTGCAATTACTTCATATTTATTTTTCAGATTATGCCCTTCGTTTTTCTTCAAAAACTGGTCTAAAACCTCAGAGCGTATAAGAATCTTATTTCCAATCCTTATGACCGGAATCTTCTGCCATGTAATCAGCTTTCGCAGATTATTTCTTCCAATTCCCGTATACTCTGACGCTTCATTCACTGTAAGGGCTTTCTTTGTCTGTATCGTTTTCTGTGTATGTTCTGTCAAAGATTCTCCTTTCTTCTTCCCTCAAAAGGAAAGATTTTTTATAGTCCTCATATATGCGTTGTTGTTCTTCGTTCATCTGCCCCCGTTCTATTAGCTGGCGGATATAATCTCTGTTATCCAGTTTTCCGATTTTATCCATTAGCTTTAAAGAGGGCGAAACTGCTACGTTCAGCCACTGCCATGTTCGTTCCAGTGTCTTTTTCTCTGGATTCATGGTCAACTTTATCTTCCCTACATCCTGCATGAGTTCTTCCCACGGGGGATAAGTAGGATAAAGCCGTTTTCTTGTAACCGTGCTGTTTTCCGGCTTCTGTAAAAACCGCACTTTCTCGTTTAATACAGACAACGCAATCCGTGCCACATCCCTGTCTTTCAGAAGTTCTTCTACTAATCTGACCGCTTTTTTGTGCCGGAATCGAAGTTCATATCTGTTCCAGTCCGGGTTGAGTTCTTTTCCGAACTTTTCTGCCTGTTCATATCCCTTTTCATAGAATGTAATCCGAAAATCACTGTGTTTACTGCCGAGATATAGTGTTTTTCCCTGCGCTTCTATTTCATCCTCTTTCAGTCTATCAGAACGATTCTCTGCTGTATCACGCAACTGACTAGATATCAGCCCCTCGTTTTTCAGACGAATCAATTCCGGGATAGACAGATAAGGCTTTGTATCGTCGATTGCCAAGTCTATCCTCGGAAAATTCACCGGGTATCTGCAAACTCTTTCCAGAAAATCAAACCATGTTTCCTTATTCATCATAAGGAAATTTTCATAATTCCTGCACCCCGAACCACTCATAAGAATCTGAAATCCCTCATACTGTGCATTTCCTGTCGGTTTCAGAATCTTGATATTGTCAAATCTTGCTATCAGTTCGTGTCCAGCAATTCCTTTTTCCTTACCATGCAGTTCCATAAAACTCAGTGGAATCCGCAAGATATCTTCTATGATTATGAACACGTCTACACCTTTGACAGTAATCTGACACCAGTCAATCAGTGCTGTCAAATCTTCTTTCTGACGAGTTACCCCCCTGTTAGTATAGGGGGGTTCTGAAATTTTCATTACCTCTGTTATCATCATCCCTGCCTTTCGTAGTATGCCGTGGCTTTCGCCACGTTCCCGGAACTTCTCTACTCCCTTTGCTCCTTTCACGCTGTACGGAGCAGTCCGCAGAGAATTTCCGGGAACAGTCTCTACACGTTTCCTTTTCCGGTAACAACACGGATACCCTTGCAGGAGATTCTGTCCACCAATACCGGGAAGTTTCCTCTCTGCACATAAGGGGCATATACCGCTTCTTCTAGTTCTACCACTGTGTAAGGCTCTACCTTTGGAAGTTCTGTTGCTTCCAGACGGATATCTACGCTGTTTCCAAGTTTCATGCTTCCGAGGTGAAGTTTCAATGCTTCCACTTCCTCGGTTTTCTTCCGGGTTTCCTTATCATACTTGTAGCAGTAGTCTGCTCCCATGTAACGGAGTTCCCCGAACGCTTCTCTGACCTGTTCTTTTGTCAATGTAATCTGCATGCTACATTTCTCCTTTTTTGAAATCATGGTGAATGAGTGTCTGGTAAGTGTGACAAGTCCTTTTCATATCCACGTCTATATTTATTTCATTACTTTTCTCCTTACCTCTTAACCTCATCATAGACCTGTTTTTTCTTCTTGTCAACAATTATTTTACTTTTTCCCTTACTTTTTATTTTTGTATTTCAAACGCTTAACTATATCTTTTTATAACTTATTATAATTTTACCCTTACATTTATCCTTATCTTGTGTTATGATGAAAACAGAAACGAGGTGTGCATATGTTTGTGAATAAAGAAGCAGTAGGAAAACGAATTTTACAGATACGCAAGAAATACGGTTACAGTATGCAGAAGTTTGGGGAAATCATAGATAATGCCCCGAAAGGCTCTGTAAACAGTTGGGAAAAGGGTGTGAATCTTCCCAATGAGAAACGCTTGAAGCAGATTGCCACGTTGGGCAATATGACGCTGAATGAACTTCTGTATGGTTCATTTAAAGAATATGTAGATATGCTTATCACAGAAAAACTGGGGATTGAACTGCCGGAAGAATTTACCAGAACTTTCTATTCTCTTTTAGAGCAGAACGGATTTACCTACGGGGATGATATCGAGATTGTCCGGCTTGTAAACGGCTTTCTGACTTATCATAACCTTACAACAAAAGAAACCGCCATTTTCTATCAGCCAACTGCATACTCCGGCGATTATTTTGACGGTATCATACAAAAAGCGGATTCTTCCGTTCTGGTCTGCCGGGCATATGCAGATAAGGCAAACAACACCTTACATATCATTCCGGCTTTTGAGAATGGACAGACTGAGGAAGTAGCAGACTTCTTTCATGCACTGAAAAGCATAACCGCTCCACACAACAACAATTATTTCACTTCCGGCTTTCTGACACTCGGACTGGCATTGAGAGATTCCAAAGTAATTATCTATGGAATTGATGAAAAACAGGGAACAGCACAGGTAATCCCTTACGAATATGATTGCGAATCAGACGCTTATATCCAGAATGAACATCTGTCATATACCAGACAGGATAGCTTTTTCCGAGAAGCCACGAAAGAAGCGGTCTATTGGAAAATGCAATCCGACAGAAGTAACCCATAAGATAAACAAGAGGACTTGCAAGGTTTGTGACCTTTCAAGTCCTCTTATGTATCATGATGGTATTGGCTGTGTCCGTTCCGTAAAGGACTGCCCTACGGCGTCTCGGCTTCGCCTTGTTCCTTTACCTCACTAATAATAATGTTCTGATAGCAGAACTCTTACTTATACTTTTATCTTACTATTCTTTCAATTTTTACCGTTTCACCATCAATATTATACTTAAAAAAATAAAATTTAATAACATTTCCTTCTGATACTTGTTCTAGATCACCTTTACACTTAGTACAATCTAAACTAACTTTTGTCGTATCAAAAAATAGACTACTTTCTTCCTTCTCATTTAGTTCTATTAAAAGTGTATCAAAAGTTTTCTCTACAACAACCCCACTCAAATGAAACCAATGAGAATTATCATCTCCACTAGAACGCAACTCCATATTTTGACGATTCTCCTTAAAAACATTTCCTTTTACGCCAAGCACAATTAATACTATTGCAAGCAAAAGTATGATTAACAAAATTAATCGTTTCTTATCCATTAAATGTAGTCCCCGATATGTCTGTCCAACTATCAAAATCAAAATTCAAATAACGTACTGTATCCCCCCATCCATCAAATACCATCAATGTATGTACTGTATTTCCAGAATTATATGCTCGCAAAGTTGCATATCCCTCTGCTGCCATTGAATGCCCCGCACGTTCTCCAGTATCACTGCTAATTATACCACAATGGACAACTGCTATATCTCCTCTATCAATGCAATTAGTGAAAAAATTATAATTGGGACTATAGTCAGTATTTTGTGTTACAGAAACATTCTTTCCAGCACAAAAGTCCACAAATCCAGGTCCAATATTGCCAATAGTTGTTGAACCATATGTTATTCCTCCACTCTCCGATGAAACTGTCGTTCCTGTTGAATCCCAAATATCCATATAATCACCTGCAATATCTGTATAATCAACAGCATTATAATATGCACCACATGCTAATAATGCACTAACTGCACATGCATAATGTCCTGTTACACTTTCTATATACGGCTCATTAAAGGAAATAAATTCTTGAAGATGATTTGTTGAAACAAGCGTGTAGTTTTCATAAACTTCATCAATATCTAGCAAAACCTCATCCCAAGTAGCTGGGTCTTTTCCCCTACTCTCATTCAAGGACAGTACTGTTTTTTCTAATGTTTCACCATAATTCGTTCTAATCTTTCCCAAATTATCAACAATACCATATTCAAACGGAGCTATTTTATATATTTCAGAGGTATTTGCTTTTTCACTAAATACATTTGCTTCACTTTGATAAATCACCTCATATGGATTTGCTGAATTATTACCAAATGAGTATTCTGATATCAAAGATTCACACGTAGTATCAAAAACTACATATCCATATGGTTTGTTTTCTAAATTGTAATTTACAATATATCCAATAGCTTGACCTGTTGTATCATAAAATTTTCTCGGATTATTAGCAACAATATTGCTATTTTCTCCTATTCCCTTTGCAAAACGTTCTGCCATCTGTATCGCCAAATCATCCGTAACATTTACAACAGAAGTATTCTCCGATGCATGGACAGGAACTATTGACATAATAGTCAATATAAAGATTGTCAAAAGTGAAGCAAATCGTTTAAAAATTTTTCTCATAAATATCCTTCCTCCTTAGATTATATATTTACTTTAATATTATATCTTATTCCCTATTTTGTCTATATTTTTTTATGTTTATTTCAAATATTTCATTCTATTTTATTTTTATCAAACTATTTTCAAACAAATCCAAACAAAGAATCTCGGGGCAAATTTCGGTCAAATCAGGATAAATAAATATAACACTTTATATGTAAGTCAATTTTAAAAAAGCCTGTAATTCCGGGCTTTACAACACTTTGTAACACAATATAAACCAGTTCGATAATCCCTCAGATTCCTGCATCATGCCAGTCATTGTCTTATTTGCAGTAAGGTAAAGCAGGCTCATGCAAATGATTACGATGATAGTAATGCCTAGTGTGATTTTAGTACCTAATTTCCAGTTCTTCATTCGTAAATTCCTTTCTTTAGACATGAAGTATTATATTGAATTATAACATATACAGATGAGATTGTGTGTACAAAATAACAATCGGTACAGAAATTTCGCTTTTAACTTTTTTATCTATGCATTTTTATAAATAATCCAGTTATCAGCATTCCATCTGCGGTTCATTATTTCACATAACACCCGGTAACCTGCCGTTTCCAGTGTCGTTACAAGCCACATAAAACGTTCGGCTTTTTCCCCCTTTTCTTCCCACTGCTCAGGATACCGCACCACACGCAGTTTATATCGACACCCTTCCATATTAATTCAATATAATCAATTAAGATTAAAATCAGTATTTCGTTTATAAATATTTTGATTCATTGAAAAAAGTCTATTCAGAACATACTTTTTGTCTTTTGTTTTGGGAACGATTTTTACTCTGTGTTTATCTACAATAATTCCTGTGAAGAAGAGTAAACAAAAGGATGCAAAGATAGTAAAACTTGATTTCTTCAAAAAACTGTTGACTCATACGTTGCGTAATAGTTTACGATATGCTTATCGAGAGGAGGAAATAACAATGATGGCGGTGAATGAGGTAAGTAAATTAACTGGAGTGAGTATACGCACTCTGCACTATTATGACACCATTGGACTCTTAAAACCTATTGAATATACAGAGTCTGGTTATAGGTTGTATGACGATACATCCTTGGAAAGGCTGCAACAAATTCTACTGTTTAAAGAATTGGAATTTCCGCTTAAGGAGATTAAAAAGATAATCGATGCTCCTAACTTTGACAGGAACAAAGCATTAGAGCAGCAGATTGAATTGCTTACTATGAAAAAGGAGCATCTTGAAAATCTTATTAGTTTTGCTCGAGGAATAAAAGGAATAGGAGTGAAATATATGGATTTTAAAGTATTTGATACAAGAAAGATTGATGAGTATTCTAAACGAGCAAAAGAACAATGGGGACAAACCTCTGAGTACAAGGAGTTTGAAGAGAAAACAAAGAACTGGACAAAAGATGATGAAGCTACCGTTGCAAATGAGTTTATGCAATTATTTGTTGAATTCGGACAGATGAAAGAAATGGATCCAGCAGATGAACAGGTGCAGGTGCATGTAAGAAAACTTCAGGATTATATTACGGATCATTTTTATACATGTTCTGATAAGATTTTAAGCGGCCTTGGAAGAATGTATGCCGGTGGAGGAGAACTTACGGAAAATATCGATGATGTTGGAGGAGTAGGCACAGCAGAGTTTGTAAGTAAGGCCATTGATATATTTTATATGAGTAGAAAATAAAATTTCAGTAGTAGATTGATTGGATAAGTATAAGTATAAAGGTGGGAGTAGTAGCTGCCACCTTTTTCAATCGAGGAAGCCTGGGGTAAATATAAGCAAATTATGGTCAAAAACCCATCGACATCCCTTGCTCTACACGCTATTATGTAGATAATCTAATAAGAAAACAGTGTTATCATTACTGCTATGCTGTAGTTGGAATGGTAGCCATATATATGAATCCGCTGGAACGGAATGGCTGAACCCTCAGGGTGACAATGTCAGCGATTTGACAGCGAAAACCGTTTTTCTCAGATGATTTTACGTTTTCTTATTTTGACATGAAATTACAAAATAGTTAGGAAAATCAAGGCTTTCCTTGACTTGGATTAACTCAGAATTATATATATTTCCAAGGTGGATTCGAACTCCTAAGTGCCAGTTGTGGGTTCGATTCCCGCCGGGAACAGTCAAATTTTGCAACAGTGAAGATCGAAGCTTCATTGTTGTTTTTTTATTTTATGGTGCTTGCGAGCACCGAAAAAATATAAAAATGAGTAATTGGAGCACCGAAAAGACAAAACGGGCACCGAGAACTAAATCTATCCAAGCAAATCTATCCAAGCACCCAATGGTTCAAAATATTCTGAGCAGTAATGCTTTTTCCATTTTGCTTGATATTCTTGCAGAGGAAATCCAAATTTCCTTTTTGGAGGAACTACACAGAATAGATGTGTTAGTGTTTTCTTGTTCACAAGAACAGTAGACGGACATGGTGCTGTACAAACGTTAGAAGCAAAGTTGATTAGTTTTGCTGTATGGGGAATTTTTTATCTTGGCGTATTAGCGATAGAATGGTTGATTTACTTTATTGCTCGACGTTTTAAACATTAAATTCCAGTTTGGAGAATTGAGAAAATCGAAGTTTGTGATGGTAGATAATATGGAATGGCTTAATGTTTTTGGGCTGATTTTTATTGCAGTCATTATGATACCCAATGTTGTATT
>ERZ791837.1513-NODE-1513-length-14844-cov-4.038677_pt1 | contig 14844 bp, 15 predicted proteins | sample MGYA00510292_ERZ791837 | MGnify/ENA primary metagenome ERZ791837 (study PRJEB30046, sample SAMN00715259) | human gut metagenome | study: EMG produced TPA metagenomics assembly of the A metagenome-wide association study of gut microbiota in type 2...
AAGCTATACCGTTTCTCTCTTGCCCCACGATGTTTTCTTATCGGGAGGCACCTTTTCCGCTCTGCTTCCTTTTGCTTCATACGCATTTGCCCAGTGAAACCGTAAATTCAATTTTGTTTTCCTCACGGCAGGTCGCCTTAATACTCCCCTTGTGCCCCTCTGCGATACTGCGTGCCATCGAAAGTCCGATTCCAAACCCTCCGGTCGTTCGCGATTGATCCACACGGTAAAAGCGGTCAAACAGCTTATCCGCCTGTTGCTGGATCAGCCCCTCACAGCAGTTCACAGTGCGCAGCACAGGTCCTTTTTTCCCTTTCTCCAGCGTCAGACGGATCGGAGAACCATCGCTTGCATATTTCACCGCATTATCAAGCAGAATAGAAACCATCTGTCGAATGGCATATTCGTCACCATGGTAGAGTATCTCCGGGGCGATCTCTGCGGTCAACATGTGACCGTTTGCTGCGGCAAAGTCCGCAAAGGAGCCTACTGTTTCACTTACTGCATCGGATAGAGAAAAGTCGCACATCTTCAATGGACTCTGCTCCTCGTCCATGCGGGAAAGGCTCACCAGCGAATTGACAAGGTCCCGCAGTTTTTTCGGTCTGTGCCAGCGATTTATCGATCCATTTGTTCTCGCCGCTTTCCATTTCCAACACCTTTAGGCTGGTAGCAATAACAGTGATGGGGGTCTTTAGTTCATGGCCGGCATCGGTGATGAATTGCTTTTGTTTTTCGCTGGCCTTCACCACCGGATCGATGGCGCGGCGGGAAAGCAGCGTGACGACGAGATAAACACACGCCACGCAGAACAGCATAGCCGCCAGTGAAAGCCACGCGGTGGTTTTCACTGTTTGTAAATCACGATGTGCATCCAGGAAAATGGCCATAAAACCGCCGTCTTCGCTTTGTGTGACAAAGCAACGATAGCCATTGACCCAACAATAACCGGCGCCGTGCTTTGCCGCGGCCTGCAGATACTCGGCGGTATCGGCTTCGGTCACCGCGGCTATTTTACCAAGGTCGGAGCGCAGAAGGGTGCCATCGGCATCATACCAAAGGACAAAATAGCGGGTGGAAAAGGGGGTTTCCGGCGTAAAGCCGCTTTCCGGTCGGGTCCCCGGTTTATCAAAGCCGCCGGGGGGTGACTGTGGCACCATGCCCCGGTTATTGCTGATGATTCGCAGCATGTTGGTCAGGCTGTTATCCACCGAAATATAATTTGCGGCATTGACGATAAGGCAAAGCGCCAGCAGCACAGCTGTAACAGCCAGCATGGCGATGCGGATAAAACGCTTACGCAGGGTTTTGATCATTTGGTTTCCTCCAGCAGATAGCCCATGCCGCGGTTGGCGGTGATGGTGACACCGCTGCCGATAGACTTGATCTTTTTACGCAGATTAGAAATGTGTACCCACACCACATTGATCTCGGCATCGCTATCCCAGCCCCATACCCGCTCCATGATGCGGTCAGCGGAGAGAACCACCTTGGGCGAGCGCATAAAAAGCTCCATGACCTAAAACTCACGGCTGCTGAGACGGACGGATTCCCTGCCGCAGGAAAGCACACCGGTATCGGGGTTAAGGGTGATATCGTCCCAGGTAAGCAAGGTGGGGTGGTAATCCTCACTGCGGCGCAGCATGGCCCGTACCCGCGCAATGAGTCCATCCGGCTCGAAGGGCTTTGGCAGGTAATCATCCGCACCAGCATTAAAGCCGGTGATGCGGTCATCCTTTTCCGCTTTGGCGGTCAGCATCATGATCGGAGTTTTCACCCCCTCCGACCGCAGCTTTTGCAGGACCTCCACACCATTCATCTTGGGCATCATCACATCCAGGATGATGGCATCATATTCCCCGCTGCTGCCGTATTCATAGGCATCAAAGCCATTGTGGACGGAATCCACGGCAAACTGGTTTTTTTCAAAAAATGCCGTCAGCGCTTCCGCCAGGTCTACCTCGTCCTCCGCTATGAGCAGTCGCATCTCCATCCCCTCTTTCTATCACAGCTATCTCACTTTTGGTTATATTATAATCTAAGGCTAAAGTCAACCTAAAGGCCGCAAAAGAGCGGCAAACAGGGTAAAAATAACCATCGGTTTAGAATAGCTGCTGTCCCTTTATTGAAATGATGCGTCCCCCTGCTCCAAAAGAAAAAGGACGCCTATTGGCGTCCTTTTTCTTTTGGAGCGGGTTACGAGGCTCGAACTCGCTACCTCCACCTTGGCAAGGTGGCGCTCTACCAGATGAGCTAAACCCGCAAATGGTGGCTCCGACTGGAATCGAACCAGTGACACGTGGATTTTCAGTCCACTGCTCTACCAACTGAGCTACAGAGCCGGAAATGGCGACCCGGATGGGGCTCGAACCCACGACCTCTAGCGTGACAGGCTAGCGTTCTAACCAGCTGAACTACCGGGCCATTGGTGGGAACAACAGGGCTCGAACCTGTGACCCCCTGCTTGTAAGGCAGGTGCTCTCCCAGCTGAGCTATGCTCCCACATTGGCTTGTCCTTCGGCGGATATTTCCACAGGCGACAAAACGAATTATACTATATCATCAGCCTCTTGTCAACCGTTTTACTGCTTTTTTTTAGATTTTTTTCGTCCTTTTTTCTCCTGCCGCTTTAGCGGCTGTTTAGCCCAGATACGCTACCGGTCGTAGGGTCTCCACCAGGTGCTCCCCTATCCCTTGAATTTGACGGAATTCGGACCAATCGGCGAAGGGGCCATGCTGCGCCCGGTATTTCAGGATACGGTCGGAGAGGACCTCCCCGATGCCGGGCAGCTCCATCAGGGCTTCCTTATCGGCCGTATTAATATCGGTAGACGCCAGCTTGAGGAATTCATCCAAGTCTTCCGGGACAGCCTCCATCCTCTCGGCAAAGGGCGTTTCTGTATAGGGTTCCTCCCGTAACGGCAGGAGCAGCAATCCCGCACATAGCAGAAGGGCCGCCACCGGCAGCACACGATCCAGCCGCCGCTGCGGCAGACGAAACCTTGCCATAGAAGCCCTCCTTTCTTTGCGCAAAAGCCGCCCGGAACCGCACAAAGCAGCGCCGGGCGGCGTGGTGATTCGATTACTTCAGCAGTTCCTTGGCACGGGCCGCAATGTTTTCGGCAGTAAAGCCGTACTCCTCCAGCAACTTGGCGCCGGGGCCGGAATGTCCGTACTGATCGTTGACACCCAGGCGGCTGACCTTGCAGGGGGCTTCCTCCGCAATGGCTTCCATAACAGCGGAACCCAGGCCGCCAATGATGGAATGCTCCTCGCAGGTGAGAATGCGGCCAGTCTCCCGGCTGGCCTTTACCAGCAGCTCTTTATCAATAGGCTTGATGGTGTGGATATTGATGATACGGGCATCGATCCCCTCAGCGGCCAGCAGCTCACCAGCCTTGATGGCCTCGCCTACCAGGATACCAGTAGCCACAATGGTCACATCCTTGCCGTCCCGCAGGGTAATGCCCTTGCCCATCTCAAACTTGTAGGTTGTGGCATCATTAAAAATGGGGGCAGCCAGACGGCCAAAGCGCAGATAAACCGGGCCTACATAGGCAGCGGCAGCCTTTACAGCAGCCTTGGCTTCCACATCATCGGCGGGATTGATAACCACCATACCGGGAATGGTGCGCATTAGGGCGATGTCCTCATTGCACTGGTGGGTCGCACCATCCTCACCGACGGAAATACCGGCATGGGTCGCGCCGATCTTGACATTGAGGTGGGGATAACCAATGCTGTTGCGGATCTGCTCATAGGCGCGGCCGGCTGCAAACATGGCAAAGGTACTGGCAAAAGGAATGTATCCGCAGGTAGAAACACCCGCTGCCGCTACCATCATATTCCCCTCAGCAATGCCGCAATCAAAGAAGCGGTCCGGGAAGGCCTTTTTGAATACGCCGGTCTTGGTGGCACCAGCCAGGTCCGCATCAAATACTACAATATTGGGGGTTTCCTGCCCCAGCTCTACCAGTGCTTCGCCGTAGCTGTCACGGGTCGCTTTTTTCATTACCTCTGCCATGTTACCGCACCTCCTCCAGCTCTTTCATGCCCTGTTCGTACTCGGCATCATTGGGGGCCTTGCCGTGCCAGCCCACCTGGTCTTCCATGTAGCTGACGCCCTTGCCCTTTATAGTCTTGGCAATGATCGCTGCCGGCTTGCCGGTTACATTCAGCACCTTTTGGAAGGTCTCCTCCAACGCGGCAAAATCGTGGCCATCGCAGCAGAATACCTCAAAGCCAAAGGCACGGAACTTTTCATCGATGGGGTAGGGAGAAGAAACCTCGCCCACACGGCCATCGATCTGCAGATCGTTGTTATCGATGATGAAGCAAAGGTTATCCAGCTTGTAGTGGTCGGCAAACATAGCGGCCTCCCACACCTGGCCCTCTTCAATTTCGCCATCGCCCAGAATGGTATAGACACGGTAGTCCTTGTGCCCCAGCTTACCGGCCAACGCCATACCGCAGGCGGCACTGACGCCCTGGCCCAGTGAACCGGCGGAAAAGTCGATGCCGGGGGCCTTATTCATATCGGGGTGTCCCTGCAAACGGGAACCGATCGCGCGGAAGGTGGTCAGCTCCTCCTTGGGGAAAAATCCTTTCTCGGCCAGCATGGCATACAGCGCCGGGCAGGTGTGACCCTTGCTTAGCACCAATCTGTCACGGTCCTCCCAGCGGGGGTTTTCGGGGTCAACCCGCAGCACCTCGCTGTACAGGTAGGTAATAATATCCGCGACCGAAAGCGAGCCGCCCGGATGACCCGACTTGGCGGCGTGAACTTCGGTCAGAATGCCGCGGCGCACCTCTGTGGCGGTCGCTTTCAGCTGTTCCAGTTTTTCCTGTGTCATAGCTACCTCCGATTACACGATTACTCTTTGCTTATTTTCATCAGCAGTGCCGTAAAGTACTGCGGCAGCGCTGAATCAAATTCCATATATTCGCCCGTTCTTGGGTGGATGAATCCGATCTTTTTGGCGTGCAGGCACTGGCCCTGCACCCCACAGTTCGGCCGCCCCGGAGCATACACCGGATCGCCCACCACCGGGTGGCCCATATAGGCCATATGCACTCTGATCTGGTGCGTACGGCCGGTTTCCAGCCTGCACCGAATATGGCTAAAGCCGGGATATTCCGCCAGCATCTGCACATGGGTAACAGCGTGGCGGCTGTTTTCCTCGGTCACGCACATCTTTTTGCGGTCGGTTTTATGTCGCCCGATGGGGGCATCCACAGTAAACTGCTGCTCCTTAAAATGCCCGTAAACTATAGCTTCATACTCCCGCGTAAAGCTGTGGACCTTTATCTGCTCGGCCAGGTGTCGGTGGGCAGTGTCATTCTTGGCCACAATCAGCAGCCCGCTGGTATCCTTATCGAGGCGGTGCACAATGCCGGGGCGAATTTCCCCATTGATACCGGAAAGGCTGTCTCCGCAGTGGTACAGCAGGGCATTCACCAGCGTGCCGGTATAATTGCCTGCCGCCGGGTGGACCACCATTCCCTTGGGCTTATTCACTACCAGCAGATCATCGTCCTCGTAGACAATCTCCAGCGGGATATTCTCGGCCTGGGTGCCGGTGGGTACCGGATCCGGCAGGGTAATGATGATACTGTCACCCTCCCGCAAGGTGTCCTTTTTCCCTGCCGCAGCGCCGTTTTTCAGGATACTTCCCTTTTCCGCCAAAGTTTGAATTTGACTGCGGGAAAGTTCCGGTGCCAGCAGCGCCAATCCTTTATCCAGCCGGCAGCCCGCCGCTTCGGCGGTCACGGTCAGCTCATGGCGTTCCACTCTTTTTCTCCTTCTTCCCGTCGATAAACAGGATATAGATGACCAAAAGCGCCACGCCAACGGTGATGGCGATATCCGCTACATTAAAGGTCGGGAAACGGTTCCAAAACGCAAAGCGGATAAAATCCACCACATAGCCCTGCACCACGCGGTCAATAAGATTCCCGACGCCACCGGATACCACCAGTATCAGCGAAAGGAAGGCCATGTTGGCCATTTTTTTGCGCTTGGCCACCATGTAGATGATGATAGCCAGCAGCATAACGGCCGTCGCTGCGATAAGCAGCGTCTGCTTGCCGGAGAGCATTCCCCAGGCAGCGCCGTCATTGCCATTGGGCAAAAAATCAAAATTGAAAAGTCCCGGCAGCGCCGGTACCGTACCGGCCCCCTCCAGGTGGGTGATGGCCCACTGCTTGCTCCACTGGTCCAGCCCCAGCAGCAGAAAACCGATCACAACCGAAATGATCTTAAACATATCAATACCCTCAAAAGTCTGCGACCCGTTTACCACAGGCCGCAGACTGCTTTAGTTTTTATTAAAAGTCGTCGTCCTCATCATCCATCAGGTTAAAATCGTTGCCGAACTTCAGCCCCGCAAATTTACTGCGGCGCTCAGTTTCTGGCTGCTCCCCGATATCAAAATTGAGGATCTGCTGTTTTTTCTTTTCAAACTCGGCAAAGATGTCCTCACCAGCCGCGGGGATATCCGATTTTTCTTCCACTACGGGGGCAGCAGGTGCTTCCTCCACGGGGGCAGACTGCTCCTCATGCTCGGCTGCCGCTTCTTCGGCCGCTTCCACAGGGGTAGGTTCCACAGCCGGTTCAGCTACCTCCACCGTCTCGGCCACTTCCTCGGCAATGGGCTCTTCCACGGCAGGAGCTTCCTCTGCGGGGGCGCTATCGCTTACGGGGATGCGGGTCACCAGCTCGATGTGTTCCCGGTACAGCTCAATGAGCTTTGCCTTAAAATCGGCGGCAGCGGTCTGTACCCGGATGAGCTCGTCCTTTTCATCCTCCACCTTTTTGCGGGCCTCCTCCACGATATGCGCCGCCTTAACGGAAGCCTCCCGCATGGTGATCTCCGCCTTATTGTTCGCGTTCTTGATGATGCTGTCACCCATCTTCTGCGCGCCCAGCAGCGCCTCCCGCAGGCTGTCCTCATCCTCGCGGTATTTCTGCAGACTTTCGGCCAGTACGCCTATCTTTTCTTCCAAAACCTCATTCTGGTCCTTGAGATCCTTGATGGTATCCAGTACCTTATCGATGTAAGAATCCACTTCCTCGACCTTATAGCCGGAAAGTCCCTTGCTAAACTGCGGATGAGCCAAATTCTCGGTCATTTTCTGTTCCTCCCCCCGGTCGTGCCGGTCCAGTGTTACGGTCCCTTGCTTACAGATACAGTCCGCTGTTTTCCAGCTCGTCCAGCAGGCTGTCGCCCATCACGCCTACATTATAGGGGGTGATGATATAAGTAGAATTTGCCACTTTCTTGATCTGACCACCGTTGGCATAGGCCACACCGCTTAAGAAATCCACCAGTCGGCGGGCAATCTCGCGGTTGGTCGATTCCAAATTGAGCACCACGGTGCGCTTGGCAAGCAGATGATCCGCGATGCCGGAAGCGTCCTCAAACTTCTCCGGCTTTACCAGCACCACCTGCAGCTGCGTTGTGGTATTGATATTGACGACCTTATTATCCTTGCGGGGCGCCGCGGTCTTTTCGACCGGCTCGGTTTTGCCGGGGCGGTACTCCGGCTGCATGGAAAAGCCCCCAAACGGATCGTCTTCCATCTCCTCGGGCTGCTCGTTTTCCTCAAAATCGTCCTCGAAATCTTCTTCGCCGATCCCCATAAAGTCCTTGAATTTATTGATGAAACTCATAACGGCCTCCTTGCGCAGAATATTTGATATATAAATCTATTATCCCATTCTTTGTGGTTCCTGTCAATGCGTTACCACAAGAAATTGTGTCCATGTCCGGCAGTTCCCTCACAAATCACTAAGCGGCATCCCATCGTAAAGCTCCGTTTTACTTGCAATAAGCTTATCGAAGATATTGAGCTGCTCTTCGCCGGTATAATTCAGCCGGCTGAGGTAGTAGGTGTCCCCTTCATAAATGATATCCACCGTCTTAAACTTGACACTGTACCCGTTATCGACATAAACGCCTTTTACGCCATCCACAATGCGCAGGTATTCTTTATCGAACCGCACGCCGGTATAATTTTCGGAAGAAAGTCGCACCGTAGCTGCCCGGCGAGATACGGTATCCTCCGTAACGGTATCACCCCGGATGACCAACATCATGGCGCTGCCGTCATCGGAAAGCTCGGTGCGCACCACCGTGCCCTGTGCTGTGCCTCCCCCGGCAAAAGCGAGATTGACCCGGCTGCCCAGCTGGTAGTTTTTGTGCTCCTTGCTGCTGATGGTCAGCGCAAAGTACCACTCCGGCCCGGAAACTACCTTGCCCAGCCCAGCTTCTTCCGTTTCACCGGCAGTCAGCAGCGTTTGCAGGTCATCGCAGCTCATCGCTTCCAGGCGGGCCGGGGTATATTCCCCTTCCCGGCCATCCACCGCACTGCTGAAATACCCCTCCAGTGTGCTGTATACCGCTTCCCCGCTGGCACTCCCAGATGTCTGGGCCTCCAGCTCAGCAATGCGGGCTTCCAGCGCCGCGGTTTTCCCGGTAATGCCGCTGCCCAGGCTGATCTCCTCCTGCAGGTTCAGCGCCAGGGTATCCATCCCGCTGTAATGCTCCAGTGCCACCGCTTCCGCCAGCTTTTGCAGGTCGATATCGGTATTCCTGGTCAGGTCGCTTACGGTAGGGGTATTGCTGCTTTGCAGCTGGGCCAGTACCCTCTGCAGCATGGTCAGCTCCTTCTGGGCCTCTGCCCGGCGCTCCGCCAAGTCGGCACTCAGGGCATCGCTGTACCGGAAGGCCAGCACGCTGCCCACCCGCACCTTTTCGCCATCACGCACCGCATAGCGCAGGTTGCTGCCCGCGGACTGGTCCAGGCTTTTTTCCTCCCGAAAAAACACCCCCTGAGCGGTAGTGCTGTGGTACACCGTATAGCGGTATACATTCTCGGTAGTATAGTCGCTGAAAAAGTGCCGGTAGGCATGGTAGCCCGCAAACACCAGCAAAAATGCCGCCATAATAAAGGTCAGCAGCTTGCCCATTCCGCTTTTCATGCCATTCCCTCCTTTTCCAGTATTTCCATTGCTTTATCCAGCGGCGTTTCCCCTTCGGTCAGCGCATCCAGCTCAATCCAATGCATCCGCTGATCCGCCCCAAACCAGGTCAGCTGCCGCTTGGCGTAGCGACGGGTGCTTTGCTTCAATTTATCCAGCGCTTCCTCTAGGGTTTCTTCGCCATCCAGCCAGCCATACAGCTCCTTGCAGCCGATGGCCTGCGCGGCGGTAGCGGTCAGGCCCTGTTCACGGGCAGCTTTTACCTCCTCAGTCAGCCCCATCTCCACCATTTTATCCACCCGCCGGTTGATGCGTCCATACAGCGTTTCCCGGTCACGGTAGCGCAGTCCCAGCTCAATGACATGATAGGGACATGGCTCCCGCAGGCTTTCGGCTTCGTGTTCCCGGATGGACTTTCCGCTGACCGTCATCACCTCAATGGCCCGAATGACCCGGCCCACATTATTGGGGTGGATACGCTTGGCCGTTTCGGGGTCCATTGCTTCCAGCCGCCGCCACAGGGCATCATTGCCCTCCCGCTCCGCCAGCTGCCGCAGCCGCTCCCGCAGCGCTTCATCGCCGGTGATTGCCTCGCTGTACTGCACATTGTCCACAATGGCCTTGATGTAAAGCCCCGTACCGCCGCACAGCACCGACACTTTGCCCCGGCTTAGAATATCATTGATCTCCTTGCGGGCCAACTCCGCGTAATCCGCCACCGAAAAAGCCCGATCCATCGGCAAAAACCCGATAAGATGGTGAGGCCCCGCCGCCAGCTCCTCCGGGGTGGGCTTTGCCGTGGCAATGTCCACTCCCCGGTAGATCTGCATACTATCGGCGGAAACGATCTCTCCATCCACCGCTTTCGCGATTTGGATGGCCAGCGCTGTTTTGCCGGAGGCCGTGGGCCCCGCCACTACGATCAGCGTATTCGGTTTCAGCCGCACGGCACTCCCCTCCTTCTACGCAAAATGGATCAAACGATCCTCCCGAACATTCTTTCCAACTCCCGCCGGGTAATGACAATGGCCACCGGCCGCCCATGCGGGCAGTTGCGCACTGTGGGGTCCTCCCGCAGCAGCCGCAGCAGCTCCTGCCGCTCCCGCTCCATCGAGGGAATATTCCCCTTGATAGCCGCTTTGCACGCCACCGAGTGATACAGCTCATCATAAATAGCTTCCTCATCCATGCCGCCGCGGTGCAGCAGCCGCTCACACAGCTCGGTCAGCAGATCCTCCGCCGGGATATCCTCCAGGATGGTCGGGACTTCCCGCACCCGCAGGCACCCCTCACCAAAGTCCTCCGCAGCAAAGCCTGCCCGCTCAAAGCAATCCAGGTTCTTTATGGCGGCATCGTACAGCTCCCGCGGCATATGGATGGTCAAAGGCACCAACAGCACCTGGCGTTCCACAGCGCCGCTTTGGTGCTGGCGCTTCAGCCGGTTGAAGAGGATCCTCTCATGGGCCGCATGCTTATCAATAAGCAGCATTTCATTGTCCCGCTCCGCCATGATATATGTCGCAAAGACCTCTCCGATCAGTCGGTAATCCGGTTCCGGTTCCTGCGCCTGCTCAGGTTCCTCTCGTTGCGCCGTCGGTTCCAGGGGCTCAGTCACCACCGGCTTACCGCCGTACATGGGCAGGGTCACCAGCTCATGGTGCTCGGCTTTTGCTTCCTCCACCGGTAGATCTACTACCACAGGCCTGCCGCCTATGGCCGACAGTGCTACTGCCTCATTGCTCTTATCTGTAATAGTTACCGCCGGGTTTTCCGCCTTTTTATGCGGTTCATCATCTGTAACGCCAATTTCCTCTACAGATGTTTTTGGCTTTACCGGCTCCCATTTTCTCGGCTCTGCCGGGGGCTGCGCCCCCATGCCATAGCTTGTCCCCTTTGGCGGCAGGCCACGGCGGTACTGTTCGCTTCCGCCGCCGCTCATCAAGGTACCCATGCTGCCGTAGCTCTTTTTCTCCGGCAGGCTTTCCGCCATTTGACGGTACTGTTCCACAGTCATGCGGGTCTGGGTACCTTCTGCGGGGCGGTTACGCAGCTCAAAATCGCTAAAGCGCTTGCCGCCCACATCCCGCACCGCCACCGTCCTGTTCATCCGGGCCAGGGCGCCGCGGCAGGCGTTCACCACCGCATCGAAGACCGTCCGCTCATCGCTGAGCTTCACTTCCAGCTTGGCCGGGTGGACATTCACATCCACCTGGGCGGGATCTACCATCAGGTTGATAATACACCCCGGGAACTTGCCCACCATGATATGATTGCGGTAGCTTTCCTCCACCGCCGCCATGATGGTAACACTTTTCACATAGCGATTGTTGATGAAAAAGTGCTCCATGCTGCGGGAGGGCCGGCAGCATTCCGGCCTTGCCAGGTAGCCGCTGACCCGGATAGGCCCGCTCTCACACTCCACCGGGATGAGTCCCCGGCCAAATTCATTGCCATACACCGCAAAAATGGCCGCCAGCAGGTCGCCGCTGCCGGGGGTGGCCAGCTTTACCTCTCTATCCCGAATAAGCTTAAACGCAATTTCCGGGTGAGAAAGCGCCAGCCGGTCCATCAGCGTTGCCACCGCTGTTCCCTCGGTGCTGTCCTTCTTCAGAAATTTCATCCTGGCCGGCACATTGTAGAAGAGATTTTTTGCCGTGATGGTGGTTCCCACCGGGCAGCCCGCCTCCGCCAGCTCTCCGGCGCACTCCCCGGCCAGCGTGTACCGCGTCCCGATCTCCTCGGTCGCCGCGCGGGTCAGTATCTCCGTTTCGCTCACCGCGCAGATGGAGGCCAGCGCCTCCCCGCGGAAGCCCAGCGTCCCGATGCGGTCAAGATCCTCCGGGCGCAGCACCTTGCTGGTGGCATGCCGCAGGAATGCCTTTGGCACATCCTCCCGCTCGATGCCGCAGCCGTTATCGGTCACACGGATGAGCCGTACCCCGCCGTGCTGTATTTCCACCGTGATGGCGGTCGCCCCGGCATCGATTGAATTTTCCACCAGCTCTTTCACCACCGAGGCGGGACGCTCTATCACTTCACCCGCCGCGATCAGCTCCGCGGTTTCCCGGTCCAGTATATTGATTTTCGGCACAGGCTCATCTCCTTTCACTGTACTTGCCATGGTGTCTTTGGTTTATATTGCCGCTTACAGCAGCTTTTTCAGCTCATAGATGAGGTTCAACGCCTCGATGGGCGTTAGGGTATTTGGGTCGGCACCGCGCAGCCGCTTTTTGATGGTCTCCGCCTTTTCATCGATGAAGTAAAGCTGCTCGCTTTCCTCTTTGGGCTTGGCGCGGGTTTTTACCTTTGCCTCGCTCACGGTCTGCCCCTCCTCCAGAGAAGAAAGCACCTCATAGGCGCGGTCAATGACCCAGCGCGGGATGCCCGCCAGCTTGGAGACCTCGATGCCGTAGCTTTCATCCACCCCGCCGGGGATAATGCGCCGCAGGAACACGATATCCTCACCGCGCTTTTTCACCGCCACATTGTAGTTTTTCACACAGGGAATAAGCTCCTCCAGCTCGGTCAGCTCGTGGTAGTGGGTGGCAAACAGCGTCTTGGCGCCCAGCTTTTTGCGGTCGGCAATATATTCTATCACGGCACGGGCAATGCTCATGCCGTCGTAAGTGGAGGTTCCCCGCCCGATCTCATCGAGAATGAGCAGACTCTTTTCGGTGGCTTCCTTCAGGATATTCGCCACCTCGCTCATTTCCACCATGAAGGTGGATTGGCCGGTGGTCAGGTCATCACTGGCGCCCACACGGGTATAGATGCCATCCACAATGCCGATACGGGCACTGGCCGCCGGGACAAAAGACCCCACCTGCGCCATCAGCACGATAAGCGCCACCTGCCGCATATAGGTGGATTTACCCGCCATATTGGGGCCGGTCAGTACCGCAATCTGGTTTTCCCGGTTATTGAGCTTGGTATCATTCGGCACAAAGGGCACGCCGTCCAGCAGCTGCTCCACCACAGGGTGCCGCCCCTCGCTGATTTCAATTTCATCCGAGAGATCCACCGTGGGGCAGCAGTAGTTGTTATTCAGCGCCACAGTGGCCAGGCCGCACAGCATATCCAGCCCGGCTACGGCCGCCGCCGTCTGCTGGATGCGCGGCAGCTCCGCCGCAACCGTCGCTCTCACCTGCTCGTACAGCTCGGAAGCCCGGTCTATGGCTTCCTGCTGGGCGTGCAGCACCCGTTCCTCCAGCTCCTTTATCTCCTCGGTAATGTACCGCTCGGCATTGGTCAGGGTCTGCTTGCGGATATAATGCGCCGGCACCTGATCCTTGAAGGAATTGGAAACCTCGATGTAATAGCCGAACACCCGGTTATACCCGATGCGCAGCGTCCGGATGCCGGTGGCATCCTTTTCCCGTTCCTCTATCTCCGCCAGGATGCCCCGGATATCCTTAGAAAGATGCCGAGCCTCATCCAGCTGCTTATCGTACCCCTCCCGGATGACACCGCCTTCTTTCAGCGGAATATCACTGTCCGGATCGATGGCCGAGCCGATGAGCCGGGCCACATCCTCCAGGGGGTCTATGTTCTGTTCAATTTCCCGCAGCAGGGCGCACTGCACCTCGCCCAGCAGCTCCTTAATGGCCGGCAGACGGGCCGTAGTAGCCCCCAGGGCGATCATATCCTTCACCGGAGGATTGCCGTACACCACCCGGGTCATCAGCCGTTCCAGGTCATACACGCCATCCAGGGCCGCCGCCAGCTCACTGATGAGAATACTGTTCCGGGTCAGCTCGGTCACGGCATTCAGCCGCCGGTTGATCGAATTGACCGAAAGCAGCGGCTGCTCAATGGAAGAACGCAAAAGCCGCCGCCCCATCGAAGTCTTTGTCTTATCCAGCACCCAGAAAAGCGTTCCCCGTTTTTCCCGGCTGCGCATCGTTTCGGTCAGCTCCAGGTTGCGGCGGGGCGCCACATCCAGCCGCATAAATTCCTGCGGCAGATAGCTTTTTACCTCCAGCAGGCGCTCCAGCCCGGTGAACTGTGTCACCCTCAAGTAGGCCATCAGCCCGCCCAGGGCCCGCACCGCCAGCGGGGTGCCCGCCAGTCGGGTCACGGTATCCGCGCCAAACTGCTCCGCTACCAGCTTTTTGGCTGTTTCCTCGGTATAGGCATCACGGTCTCCCGCCTGGGCCGCACAGCACAGCCGGTCCTTGAGAAAGCCCACCACTGAACGCAGCTGCGGCAGCTCCTCGGCATAGATGACCTCATGCGGGATGTACTTACCCAACTCGTTGATGGCCGCCATTTCCCCGGAGACCTCGGTCACCAGCACGCTGCCGGTGGAAATATCGGCAAAGGCCAGACCGCAGCACTCCCCTGCCGGGCACAGGCTGCAAATGTAGTTATTGCTGCCCTCCTCCAGCATGTTGGCTTCCATCAGGGTGCCGGGGGTCACCACCCGCACAATATCCCGCTTGACCATCCCCTTGGCCAGCGCCGGGTTTTCCATCTGCTCGCAGATGGCAACCTTGTAGCCCTTTTTCACCAGCCGCGCAATATAGTTTTCCACACTGTGATAGGGCACCCCGCACATGGGCGCACGGTCGGGAAGACCGCAGTCCCGCCCGGTCAGCGTCAATTCCAGCTCCCGGGAGGCGGTCACGGCATCATCAAAGAACATCTCGTAAAAGTCACCCACGCGGTAAAACAGAATCTCGTTGGGGTGCTGGCGCTTGATTTCCAGATATTGCTGCATCATGGGGGTGAGCTCTGCCATAGTACACCGGCTTTCTGTGAGTTAGGAGTTAGGAGGGATGAGTTAGGAGTTAGCCTTCCCCTGGGGGAAGGTGCCCCCGAAGGGGGCGGATGAGGGGAACGCCGAAGGGCTTTGAGCGGTT
>ERZ791837.1526-NODE-1526-length-14731-cov-3.442696_pt1 | contig 14731 bp, 7 predicted proteins | sample MGYA00510292_ERZ791837 | MGnify/ENA primary metagenome ERZ791837 (study PRJEB30046, sample SAMN00715259) | human gut metagenome | study: EMG produced TPA metagenomics assembly of the A metagenome-wide association study of gut microbiota in type 2...
ATTCCACCGGGTCCGGAGCCACGCTGAACGGTGTTACCGTCACGGGCAACACGCATACCGGGAACTGGATGCTGATTACTTACACGTTTGACGTGGCGGCGGATGGCACCCAGCTCAATATCCAGTCTCAGGGAGGCACCGGCAACATCAATGCCCTGGCCCTCGCCTCCGTTCCGGAACCGGCCACGGCCAGTCTCGGCCTGCTGGGCCTGGCCGTACTGCTGGTGCGCCGTAGGCGTGCATAATGCTGTTCTTCATGCAGGCGCCGGTCGTTCGTAAAAGGAACAGCCGGCGCCTGTCTGTTTACGGAAGGGAAAATCATGAGGAGAAAACTGAATTGGCGCGGATGGATTCCGGCCGTGCTGGCCGCCTGCTGTCTGGCACATGCGGAAGAAATAGGGATAGGGGTGCTGAACGGAACTGCCGCCACGGAGACGGCGTTCCAGCAGGCGCAGCCCGGGACCTTGGCGGAGGAAGGGAAAACCTGGAATTTCATCAAGCCCGCGGCCAATGCCGCCACGACCGTTTCCGCCCTGAAAACCACGGAGGGAGTATCCACGGAAGCCTCCTGCGCCATCAAGCCGGGTTACTGCGCAAGCAATAGTGTCTTTGCGTCAGGCAGGAACCGTGATTATGTGCTCATGGATTCGTGGGCCGGCCTCCGGGGAACGGAAGACGTCGTGATTTCCCAGCTTCCGGATTCCATGGCGGAATACTGCCATGTGGAGATTTACGGGGATTGCAATGATTCGGACCGGGACATGGTTTATACGGCCAACGGCCTCTCCGGAACCATTCAGGACCGCGGCACGTTTTCCGGCGCTTTTCAGGAGGGTGGCAACAAGTTGACGCTGAAGTATGTGCCGGTTACCAACGGAACGATTACCATCACGGGCAACGGGGCATCCCAGACTCGTTCCGCCATCAATGCCGTCCGCCTGACGGCTCCCTCACCCGGCATCGTATCCTTTACGGCTACCCCTGCAGAAATCATGGAAGATTCAGCGTCCGGAGCCGTTCTAAGCTGGAAAACCTGGAAATGCGGAGCGGTTACACTGGGCACCAGGGACGGGCAGGACATTCCGGCCACCACGGAGAACGGTACAGGCTCCGTCACGGTAAAGCCCGGGGCCACGACGACTTACGTTCTCCGCGCCGCTTGTGAGGACGGGACCTTTTCCACGGAAGAAGTGACGGTGACCGTCAAGAAGCAAGAGCCGGAAATCCTTCTCTTTGAATCGGACAAAAAGAAAATTGTTCCCGGCAGTCATGAAAAGGCCACCCTGACGTGGAGCACGGTGAAGGCGCAAACCCTCACCCTGACCGCCAATGGAACGGAGGTGCCCGTCACCAGCACGGCGGGAGCCGGCAGCGTGCAGGTGGCTCCTGAGGAAACCACGCAATACACGCTGACGCTGACTGCGGCGGACGGCACGGAGAAAAGCAAGTCCCTGGTTATTTCCGTTCTGGCGGAGAATGCGCCCAACGTCCTGGTGTTCCTGGTGGATGATATGGGCTGGCAGGATACGTCCGTGCCATTTTACTACAAGGACGGCCAGCCCGTCGTTACAGAGCTGAATTCCTTTTATAAAACGCCCTCCATGGAGAGGCTGGCGGCGCAGGGGATGAAGTTCACGAACGCCTACTCGTGCCCCTTGTGCTCCCCGGGCCGCACGTCCCTGATGACGGGCAAGACCTCCGCCCGCCACCGGGTTACCAACTGGACGGCCGTGAACGCCCCCACTCTTAATGAATTCAGCGGCGGTCTCCCCCACATCCGGGCTCCCCAGTGGAACATGGCGGGCATGAGCGAACAGGAGATTCCCCTCCCGCGGGTTCTTCAGGAGGCGGGTTACAGGACGATTACGGTGGGGAAGGCCCACTTTGCTCCGTCCAACCAGCGTTATTCCAACCCCGCCAATCTGGGATTTGATGTCAACATTGCCGGCTGTTCCGCCGGACAGCCCGCCTCCTACCGGGGTGAGGACCGTTTCGGCTCCGGGAATACCCATGTTCCCAACCTGGAGGAATATTACGGAACGACCACGGCGGAAGACAGGAAGAAGAATTTCCTGACAAATGCCCTGACGCTGGAGATGAAGAAGCAAATCAAGGCTGCCGTGGATGCAAATACGCCTTTCTTCGCGTACATGACCCATTACGCCGTCCACCAGAGGCATGACCAGCCGGACCCCAACGGTGATTATGACACCTACCCCTCGGGAACGTCTTTTGAGCCGGGAGTTTCCATCGGCGGCAACCTCCGCAACTTCGGCACGTTGATCGGGGGCATGGACAAATCCCTGGGGGACCTGATGGATTACCTCAAGGAACTGGGCGTCGCCAACAGGACGCTGGTCATCTTCATGTCTGACAACGGCGGGGACGCACCCATCCAGCAGAGCTATGACGGGAATATTCCATGGCTTGAGAAGATAAGCGCCGTAGCTCCCCTGAGAGGACGCAAGGGCAGCCGTTATGAAGGGGGGACCCGCATCCCGATGATCGTGGGGTGGGCGGAGGTGGACCCCTCCAGCCCCATCCAGCAGGAATACCCCATTCAGCAGAATGCCGTGAATCATGACATCGTGGCGATTTGGGATATTTATCCCACCATCCTGAATATGCTGAAGCTGAAGGTTCCGGTGGGCCAGCAGGTGGACGGGGAGGACATCAGCCCCTACTTCAGGGGAGACGCCTCCTTCCACCGCACCCAGAAGATATTCCAGCATTTCCCTCACCACCATTCCTACGCCAATTTCTATTCCACTTACCGGAAGGGGGACTGGAAAGTCATTTACAATTACATGGACCAGTACGCCCATACCGGCCTGTATTCCGGCAACGGCTACAAGACGGCGGGCCGCTTCCCGTGGCAGCTCTTCAACCTGAAGGATGACCTGGGAGAGAGCAATGACCTGGCCCGGGACCCGGCGCAGCAGGAACGCCTGATGCGCATGGCGCGCGCCCTCATCCGGGAGCTCCGACAGGTGGATGCGCAATATCCTGTTCTTACCAGGAACGGACAGGTGATCGGCACGGCGTATATCCGCATGCCCGATCTTCCGGATGTGGATTCCGACGGGGACAGCGTCCCGGACCTTGTGGAAGACGCCAATGGAAACGGCCTTATCGATCCCGGGGAAACGGACCCGGATGATGCCTCCTCCGTGGTTCCCATCCGGCAATAAACCTCTCACCAACTGGACAAGACTTATGAAGAAAATACGTTGTTTTTCCGTTCTTCCCGGCCGTCTGCGTCTTCTCAGGATCGGCCTTGGGTCCGCCGCCTTCCTCTCCGGGGCGCTTTTGCTGGCGGATGTGCTGGTCAATGCAGGCGGCGGCTCCAGCAATGCGGATAAAACCGGCAACGGCGGCGGCACGCTGGATTACGGCCAGGTCACGTTCTCCGGTTCCGCCTCCTATGACAACAATACGGTGCGCGGCTTCTCCCAGGGCGGAGCGGTTTATGCAGGCTCCGTGGTGCAGCAGGCCGCCGTTTCCTTCTCCGGCAACAGGGCGGAGGAGGGCAGCGGCGGGGCCATATACAGCCGCGGAAACGTGCAGATAGCCGCTGGTTCCTCCTTCTCCGGCAACGCGGCGGCCCACAATGGGGGCGCCCTGTGCCTGGACGCTAATGACGGGGAAGATGAGCGCACCGTGAGTGTGGAAGGCGGCTGTACCTTTTCCGGCAACAGCGCAGGCAATCTGGGCGGCGCCGTCTATGTCTCCGGCAACAGTGCCGCGGCTCCCACCGTGCTCAATCTCCGTTCCACGGATTCCTCCCGGCCCGTTTCCTTCAGCGGCAATTTCCGGGGACGTTCCGTGGGTTCCTCCACGGGAGGCACGCCCAACTCCATCACAGTCATGGGCCATGTAAGCCTGGTGGTGCATGCGGACCGGGACTGCCTGGTCAGCATGGAAGATCCGCTTTATTCCTTCGCCGGGTATTCCTCCTCCTCCAGCCTCAGGAAGACGGGGGACGGGACGCTGGGCTTTGGCGACGGAGTTTCCCTGTGCCATTTTCCGGTAAGCGTGGAAGGGGGAACGGTGCGGCTGGGCGCGAATGCCGGCATGCGGGGGATGACGCGGCTGGACGTGGCTGCGGGGGCATGCCTGTCCTTTTCTCTCCCCCGGAACCCCGGCCAGGAGGCCAAGTGGAGCGCGGAGGGGCCGGTGTCTCTGGACGGCACGGCGGAAATTCGCGTGGCTCTCCCTGACATGGACGGGAAGGCGCAGGAGCAAAGCTGGAAGCTGGTGGAAGGGACCGCTCTTTCCATGGCGGCGCTTCCTTCCGTTTCCTATGACGCAGCCAGTGCGGAGGCCTGGAAGCAGGCGGGCGGTTTTTCCCTGAAACAGGAGAATACGGCGGGTAAGAGCGCCCTGGTGCTGGCCTGGACGCGCACGCCTTCCCCTTATGACCAGTGGAAGAAGGACCATTTTCCCGATGGAACGCCGGAGGATCAGACGGTCCCGGGCGCCTGCCCCGCGGGCGACGGCATCACCAACCTGATGAAGTACGCCACGGGCCTGGATCCGGACAAGCCCTGCGGAAGCGTCACAACGCTGGCGGCCCGGGAGGAAAACGGAGGAACCCGCCTGGCGCTGGAATGGCCCGTGAACCCTGCGGCCACGGACGTGACGTTCAGCGTGGAAAGCTCTGAGGACCTGGTTACCTGGAGGGAAGAGACGGTGATCGAGCCATCCGGAAACCGGGCTGAATACCTTGATACGGTAGTGATAGACGGCAATGCTCCGGCGCGGAGGTTTTTGAGGCTGAAGGTAACCAGGAAATAGGCCGTCTTCCCCGTCCATTCTCTGCGGCGCAGATGGATGCGGCGCGGATGGCACGGGTCTTCAGGACAGGAGCGGCCACTCCTTCTCCTGTTTTGAACCGCCATAAACAAAGGGCTGTTCCACATGCGGTGAAACAGCCCCTGAAAAGGAATGGCGGCAAAACGCCGCAAACTATTTGGCGAGCACTTTTTGAACAGCGGCAACGACGTTGTCCACGTTCATGCCGAGTTCTTCCAGCACCTGCGCCCCGGGAGCGGAAAAGCCGAAGCGGTTGATGCCCACGGCCTCACCCTGGCAGCCCAGGTATTTCCACCAGAGGTCCGTCACCCCGGCTTCCACGGACACCCTCTTCACGCAGGAGGAGGGGATCACGCTTTCCCGGTATTCCGCAGGCTGCGCGTCAAAGCGGAAGAAGCTGGGCATGGAAACCACGCGGATTCCTTCCCCGATCTGCTCCGCGGCTTTCAGGGCCAGTTCCAGCTCTGAACCGCTGGCCAGAATGACGGCTTTCAGTTCCCCCTGCTCCCGCCGGGCGATGTAGCCGCCTTTTAGCACGCCCTGGCGGCGCGTCTCCACGGGGATGTCATTCAGGGTGGCGACCTTCTGCCGGGTCAGGATCAGGGCGGTGGGGCCTTCGGCGCGCTGCAGGGCGGCCATCCAGGCTCCGGCGGTTTCTTCCGGGTCCGCCGGACGGATGACGTCCAGGTTGGGAATCACGCGGAGGCCGGAAACGGTTTCCACCGGCTGGTGGGTGGGGCCGTCTTCGCCCACGGCCACGGAATCGTGCGTCAGGATGTAGGTAACGGGCAGGCCGCTGAGGGCGGCCACGCGGATCGCGCCGCGCATGTAGTCCACAAACACGCAGAAGGTGGCGGCGCTCACGCGGAACAGCCCGTCATAGGCAATGCCGTTGCAGATGGCGGCCATGGCATGTTCACGGATGCCGAACCAGAAGTTGCGGCCTTCCGGATTTTCTGCGGAGAAGTCTCCCGCACCGGAAAGGTAATTCTTGTTGGAGCTGTACAGGTCCGCGCTGGTGGTCAGGAACCACGGGTCCGCCTTGGCGATGGCGTTGATGGCCGCGGAACCGGCGGAACGGGTGGCGTCACTGTAATCCGCGGGGAAGGGGGGGATGTCCTTGTCCGTGATGGAGGCGTCCACGCCCCTGGCGCAGGCGTCCATGCCGGAATCCAGCTCTGCGGCCAGTTCCGGATAGGAGGCGCGCCATTTCCGGTACGTGGCTTCCCAGACGGTGAAGGCGGCTTCCCTCCCGGCCCGGAGGCTGTTGAAGAAGCTGCGGACGTCTTCAGATACATAATAGCGTTCTCCTGCGGGAATTCCCCAGTTGGCGTGGGCTTCCTCCTGGAGCTTGGCTCCGCCTTCCCCGTGGCCCTTGGTGGTTCCTTCAATGCCGGGAATGCCTTTGCCGATGACGGTCTTGGCAATGATAAGCTGGGGCTTGCCGTTTTTGGCCGCCTTGGCGGCTTCCACCGCTTCCGCGATGGCCTTGAGGTCATGGCCGTCAATCTGGCGCACGTCCCAGCCCAGGGCTTCATACATGGCGCGCGGGTCCGCAATCTGGGTGCGGTCCGCCGGGGCGTCCAGCGTGATGTCGTTGGAATCGTAAATAAGAATAAGGTTGTCCAGTTTCAGGACGGCGGCCAGGGCGATGGATTCTCGCGCCACGCCTTCCTGAAGGCAGCCGTCCCCCGTCAGGCAGAAAACGTGCTGGGTGAAGATGTCCATGCCGGGCTTGTTGAACCGCGCGGCGGCGCGCCTGGCGGAGAGGGCGAAGCCTACGGCGTTCGCAATGCCCTGGCCCAGCGGCCCCGTGGTGCATTCCACACCCTCCGTATCCCGGAATTCCGGGTGGCCCGGCGTGATGGAGCCCTTGTGGCGGAAGCCTTTGAGGTCTTCAATGCCGATGTTGAATCCCGACAGGTGAAGCCAGCCGTAAAGGAACATGGAGCCATGGCCGGCAGAGAGAATGAAGCGGTCACGGTTGAGCCAGCGGGGCTGCGCGGGGCAGATGTTGAGCAGGTCGCCGAACAGGACGGCCCCGATTTCTGCGCATCCCAGCGGCAGGCCCAGGTGGCCGGAGGCACAGTCGTGAACGGCATCCATGGCAAGTCCCCGCGCCTGGTTGGCGGCTTTTTGGAGAAGGTCAAGATTCATGCCCGGGCAATATGAGCAGATCAGCCACATATTGAAAGCCTAAAATGCGTCTCCGGCAACGCTTTCGGCGTGATGGAACCGTCTGTGAAAGGCCGCAGGCGGAAGGAGCTTTTTTCTTTCTTCCCACGGGTGGAAACTCCGTTGACATGCTTGGAAAATTAGTTTTTAATAATTCTAACTAAAAGACACCATGAGCGACCAAAAGAATTTAACAACCGCCGTCGGAGCGCCCGTTCCGGATAATGAAAACGTACTTACGGCCGGCCCCCGCGGTCCCATGCTGCTGCAGGACGTATGGTTCCTGGAAAAACTGGCTCATTTTGACCGTGAAGTTATTCCGGAAAGGCGCATGCACGCCAAGGGCTCCGGAGCTTTCGGCACCTTTACGGTGACTCATGACATTACCCGGTATACCAGGGCGGCGCTGTTTTCCGGAGTGGGCAAGAAGACGGACCTGCTGATGCGTTTTTCCACGGTGGCCGGGGAGAGGGGCGCGGCGGACGCGGAGCGTGATATCCGCGGCTTCGCCATCAAGTTTTATACGGAGGAAGGCAATTGGGACCTGGTGGGCAACAATACGCCGGTCTTCTTCCTGCGTGACCCGCTCAAGTTCCCGGACCTGAACCACGCCATCAAGCGTGATCCGCGCACCAACATGCGGAGCGCGCGCAACAACTGGGACTTCTGGACCTCCCTTCCGGAAGCCTTCCACCAGGTCACCGTAGTCATGAGCGACCGCGGCATTCCCGCCTCCTACCGCCACATGCACGGCTTCGGCAGCCATGCGTTCAGCATGCTGAACGCGGATAACGAACGGGTGTGGGTGAAATTCCATTTCAAAACCCAGCAGGGCATCAGGAACCTGACGGATGCGGAGGCGGAAGCCATCATTGCGAAGGACCGGGAAAGCCATCAGCGGGATTTGTATGAAAGCATTGAACGGAAAGACTTTCCGCGCTGGACGATGTACATCCAGGTGATGACCCAGGAGCAGGCCAAGGCATGCCCCTTCAATCCGTTTGACCTGACCAAGGTATGGCCGCACGGAGATTATCCCCTCATTGAAGTGGGCGTGCTGGAACTCAACCGGAATCCGGACAATTACTTCGCCCAGATTGAACAGGCGGCGTTTAATCCGGCCAATGTGGTTCCCGGAATCAGCTTTTCTCCGGACAAGATGCTCCAGGGGCGCCTGTTCTCCTACGGGGACGCCCAGCGGTACCGGCTGGGAGTGAACCACAACCAGATTCCGGTGAATGCCCCCCGCTGCCCGTTCCACAGCTACCACCGGGACGGCATGATGCGCGTGGACGATAATGCGGGAAGCACGCTGGGCTATGAACCGAACAGCTACGGGGAATGGAAGGAACAGCCGGAATTCCGGGAACCGCCGCTTGAACTGGACGGCGCGGCCTGGCACTGGGATTTCCATGAGGACGACCATGACTACTATTCCCAGCCCCGCGCCCTGTTCCGCCTGATGGCTCCGGAACAGAGGGAAGCCCTGTACGGCAATACGGCCCGCGCCATGGGGGATGCGCCGGACTTCATCAAGCAGCGCCACATTGACCACTGCATGGAATGCGACCCGGAATACGGGGAAGGCGTTGCCAGGGCCCTCGGCATGTTTAAAGGGTAACCGTACCCGCTGAACCTTTCCCGGGCGGAAGTTTCCTGTTACGGAAACTCCCGCCCGGTTTTTTCTGGTGTTGGGGCGCCCTGTCCGGCGCTTGCCGGGAGGAGGTTCACAGGATGTTCCGGGCGCGGGACAGGCTCCTGCCGCCGTGGTTCCGGCTGATAAGGGGCTAAAAGAACCCGGTTCTGCACCAGGGTTCCCGGGCGGCCCAGCCTGTCCCGGACGGTTTCCATGAAAACGTCCGGAGGCAGGTACACCATCAGGCATTTTTTCTTTCCGCCCTTTATGGCTTTCAGGGAATCGTACATTTCCTGGTCCCTGCCCAGGGGATGGAAGCGGCCTGCCATCCATGTTCCCGTGCGGAACAGAATAACCGGGAAACGGACGTATTCCGGAATTTCATAAAGCTGGTCTTCGGGCTGCTGAAACCTCCATGACTGGAAAGCCGGCAATTCAAAAAGAAACACGGGCCCCGGAAAAGCGGGCTTTATGCGGATACGCACGGCATGGGGATACTTGTCCGTAAAGAGGCGGAGACGGTGTTCCAGTTCCCGGAGAGTATTACGGCGGCCAACGAGCAGGAAAGCGCCTTCCGCCTGTATTCCGTTTGCTGGCAGTTCTTCTTTCCCTTCTTCCGTGAAAACGGAAGAAGAGCATATGGCTCCGGCGAACAGAAGGGAAATAGCCCTGGTCATGGTTCAACTATGCTCCCTGCATGCGGTTGGTGTCAACGGACGTCTTTCCTCGGAAGCCTTTGTTACTCAAAAGTTATTTTGAATGGAGTCTCCCTGGGGAAAAGAGCGGGCGGGATTTGCCAGGATTTTTAATGGAGAGAAAGCACTTCCCATGCCCGCAACAATGAGGCGCCCGTTTTTCAGGAAAATGGCGGGCGCCGGGCGGATGGTACTTTGGCCGGGAAGAACGTGCTTTCTCCTTCCCGCGGCAACGGCGCGTGATGTATAGTGAGGGCAGACGTATGAAAATCGTAGTGAAGGTAGGGACGGGTGTTCTGACCCGTGAAAACGGGACATTGGACGGTTCTTCCATCGTGCATCTGGTGAGCGCCCTGGCGGACCTGATGCAGCAGGGGCACCAGGTGGTTCTGGTAAGTTCCGGCGCCGTCGGTTCCGGAGTGTCCGTGCTGGGGCTGCCGTCCTATCCGCAGGAGCTGTCCCTGAAGCAGGCTTGCGCGGCGGTGGGGCAGACGCGGCTGATGCAGACGTATGAGAATCTTTTCAGCCATTTTAATGTGGACGTGGCACAGCTTTTGCTGACGGCGGAGGATTTGAAGCGCCGCCGCCCCAACGTGCAGGCCACGCTGATGCGCCTGTTTGAACATGGAAGGATTATCCCGATTGTGAATGAAAACGACACCGTTTCCGTGGAGGAACTGAAGTTTGGGGATAACGACATTCTTTCCGTCCATATGGCGCGCATGGTGGGGGCGGATGCCCTGTTCATCCTGACGAGCGTGGACGGCCTGTACCCCCCCGGCGGCAGCCGTAACGCCATCATTCCCCGGGTGGAGGATGTAGACGCCGTCCTGGCGTTTGCGGAAGATGACCGTGGCCGCTTTTCCATGGGCGGCATGAGCGCCAAGCTCCAGGCCGTGCGGGAGGCCGTGAACGCGGGCATAGGCACTTACATGATGCATGGGCGCCATCCGGAACGCATTGGCCTGCTGCTGGAGGGCAAGGCGGAAGGCGCGGGAACGTTTTTTGTACCGAAAGGAGCAGGAAAATGACGCTGGAAAATCCTCTTGAACCCGTAGGGCGCGCGGCCCTGGCGGCCTCCCGGGAGATGCTGGCCCTGGGACCGGAGGAAAAAGCGGACGCCCTGCGCCGCATGGCCGCGGCAGTACGCGCGGCGGCGGCGCGCATCTTGCAGGAGAACGCCTTGGACATGGAGGAGGCCGGGACCGCCGGGCGCAATGCCGCGTTTCTGGACAGGCTGCTGCTGACCCCTGACCGTGTGGAGCGCATGGCGCATGGCATGGAGCAGGTGGCGGAACTTCCCGATCCCGTAGGAGAGCGCATCCGTGAATGGACGCGCCCGAACGGGCTGCATATCCGCCAGGTGCGCGTGCCCCTGGGAGTAATCGGCTTTATTTATGAGAGCCGCGGCACTGTGACCTGTGACGCGGCGGCCCTGTGCCTGAAGTCCGGCAACGCGGTCATTTTGCGCGGCGGGAGCGAATCCCTGCGTACCAACCGCGTTCTGGCGGAGGCGCTGTGCGGCGCGTTAAAGGAGTCCGCCGTTCCGGTGGACGCCCTGCAGCTTCTGGCTTCAGGCAGCCGTGACGAAGTACGGCAGCTGTGCGAGCTGGATTCTTGCCTGAACGTCATTATTCCGCGGGGCGGGAAGGGGCTTATCCGCACCGTCATGGAGTACGCCAGAGTGCCCGTGCTGAAGCATTTGGACGGCATTTGCCATGTGTACGTGGATGCCGCGGCGGATTTGGAGATGGCCGTCAATATACTGGATGACGCCAAGACGCAGCGCCCGGGCGTCTGCAATGCGGCGGAAACCCTGCTGGTGGATGCCGCCGTGGCGGAACGTTTTCTTCCCATGGCGGCGGACCGCATGCGCCTGCGTGGCGTGGAGTGCCGCGTGTGCGGACGGAGCAGGCCGTTTTTCGGCCCGGAAGCCGTTGCCGCGTCAGAGGAGGACTGGTCTACGGAGTATGAAGACCTGATCCTGTCCGTGAAGGTGGTGGACGGCGTCCGGGACGCCGTGGAGCATGTCAACCGCTACGGCTCCCACCACAGTGATTCCATTATTACGGAGGATGGAAAGGCCCGTGATTATTTCTTGCGGCGGGTGGACAGCGCGTGCGTCTACCATAATTGCTCCACGCGGTTCAGCGACGGGGAGGAATTCGGCTTCGGCGCGGAGATTGGCATAGGTACGGACAAGTTCCATGCGCGCGGGCCGATGGCCCTGCGGGAGCTGACCTCCTACAAGTACGTCATTGAAGGCAGCGGGCAGATGAAGGACCCTTCCCGTATTCCGGGGGAAGACCGCGCCTGAACAGGCACGTCCGCAATCAGAAAGGGAGCACCGCAGCATGGCCGCGATGCTCCCCGCTTGTACACACCCCTGAAGAAGCCCCGTTAGAAAGTCAGCCTGTAGCCGATGCTTCCGTTGAAGCTGGTGGCGCGGCTGCGGAAGTCCGCATTGACATCCGCAAAGACGGAGCTGGTGTAACCTACCGGAATGGTGATGCCCGCGCCTGCCTGCACGCCGGTGGCGCCTTCCCTGGCGCCGTTTACGCGGAATCCTGCGCCGGGCACGCCGGCGGGCGCCAGCGCAGCCGTGGTTTTCCGGTCGCCCAGGAGCTGGACAACCTGAACCCGCAGTTCACCCATGGACGCGCGGCCTGTCAGGTTGCTGGAGAGCTCCCCGCGGAGCCTCGCCCCCAGTCCCACGGTGCCGTAGGTGGAATCCATGTCGTCCACGCTCATGCCCAGGCCCCCTGATTCCGTGAAGCCGTCCATCCGGCTCTTGTACACGGAGGCGTTCACCAGGGGTTGGAGCGCGGAGGTTTTGTTCTCATTCAGGTACAGGTCATACGTGCCTTCATAAAAGGCGCCGTAGCTGCTGCCGCTGGTGCTGCCGTGCATGGCGTACATGCCGGCTCCGGGGATGCCCGCGGTGCGGTCCAGGGAAGCGTCATTCCATCCGTAGGTGAGGATGACGTTGTGCGCCCAGCGGCCTGACTGGATGCGGAAGAACAGATTGCCGTAGTAGGAATCCAGGTCTCCGTTCGCCATGTAGGCGTCCAGGTCGCCATAGCTGGCGGAAAAGGCCGCTCCCCATACGAAGCTGTCGCTGCACGTCACGTCAAATCCGAAGGTGCCGCCCCAGGTGTTAAGCTTGTAGCCTGATTCGTCCATCCGGTCATCCAGCTTGCGGTAGCCGCCTTCCCCTTCAATCCAGGCGTTGAAGCAGGGCAGGTCATCGTTGATGTACTGCGGGGAGGCTCCCATCTGGGTGAGGCGGTTGCGCAGGTGGAGCACCTGGTCCCGGAGGGCTCCCTTCTGGGCGGAGTGCAGGGCGGTGACGCCGCTGCCCGCATAGGAGGAGAGGGCGGATTGAAGGGCGCCCGCGTCCCCCATGGCCTGGGCGGTGCCCACGGCGTTGAGGAATTCCATCATGGCCGGGGTGATGCTTCCGGGGGAGGAAGTGACGGCCCACAGGCTGTCCACCGCGGCTCTCTGGTTTTCCGTGGAGGCGAAGTCCTTCAGCGGGCTGTCTCCCAGTTTGGTGAAGTGGACCTGGAACAGCTTGCCGTCGTCGGAAAGTATCTTGCTGATGTCATAGACGAGGTTGGCGAAGCCGGCATAGGTCAGGTTCACCATGTCCGCCGTCCAGGTTTCCCCGTTCGCCGTGGCCAGGCCGTTTTCCGCATAGAAGGCGTTGATGGTGAATTCCGGCAGGATGGCCCAGTCCCCTGCGGTACCCAGGCCGTAAATGTTGACGTTGATGGACGGGTCCGCCCCGTTGATGCGGATGGAGCCGTTTTCCGCCTTCACGGCGGCCCAGGCGTTGTCCGCGCTGTGGGCCAGCGTTTCCGTATTGACGGTGAGGTCCAGGGAGGCGCCGGAGTCCAGATCGGCCGCTACGCCGCCGTTATTGCCGGTCAGCACGAGCTGGACCGCCCGCTGGTTGGGATTGCCGCCCAGGTACAGCTTGCCGTTGGAGGCGATGGAGAGCGTGTTGGCCGTGGTATTGTTCATCAGGGAGAGGTCCGCCGTGGCGTCCAGGCCGGAGGCGTCCCGGGTGTTGCTGCCGATGGAAATGTCCCTGTAGGTCATGGAGCCGTCCGCGGCCAGGTCCTTGTCCCCCAGGACGAGGTGGCCGCCCGTCCGGGCATGGCTGACGTCCACGCCGCCATTCCCGGAGGAAAGGATGATCTGCGTGCCTTCGCCCCGGTGGGTGATGGCTCCCGTGCCGGTGATATCCCCCTTGAAGGAGTAGGTTTTCCCGTCGTTGGAGGCCAGTTCCAGACGTCCGTCTGCCCCCAGGTGGAGCGCGCCGTTTTCCTGCTCCTGGTGGAGCCCTTCCAGCGCGATCGTGGAGCCGTCCTGCAGGCGCAGGCTGCCGCCCCCCAGATGAAGCAGCACGTCTTCGCCCAGATTGCTGTCCGTGCCCAGAATCAGGTTGCAATTGTCCAGTTTCAGGGTGCCGGAGCCGGTGACGCTCGCATGAAGCGTCAGGTCTGAAAGAGTGTCTCTGGCGATGGTGAGCAGGGCGCCCCCGTTCAGGGTGATGGAGCCGGAGCCCGCCAGGTCCCCGGCGGCCAGGGAGGCGGAGTTCAGCGTCAGCGCGGCATCCTGTTCCACGTTCAGTGCGCCGGAGATGATGGAACTTTCCTTCGTGTTCTGGAGCACGAGCTCTCCCTGCTGCACGTCCAGAGCGGAGGCGGTCACCCTGCCGTCAACGGTCAGCCTCTGTTCCCCGTCCTTGACGAGCTGCGCCGCTCCTTCAATGGAGCCCGCGTAAGCGGTGTTGCCGGGTTTGTCCGGGTCTGCGGAGGTTTCATTCAGCAGCGTGATGATCACGTCGCTGTCCGTTCCCGTGTTCACGACGGCATCGGCTTCCGTCCCGGCCAGGTAGCGGATGGTGGTTGTTTTGTCTTCCGGCGCAGTGGCCGCGGACAGGTCAATGTTCAGTGTTCCGTTATTGGTGACGCTGGGGGTTGCCCCCAGGGTGCTGGCGGAGGTGACGTTTTTGGAAGCTCCCTTGTCAATGACCATGGCGTCCAGCTGGCCGAAGGAGATGATTACCTGGCCGCCTTCCGTCCGGGTAATGTCCCACGCCATGCCGTTGTATTCGCTCAGCGTGATGTGGTTGGTATCCGCGTGCAGGGCGGCGTTGGTGACGTGGAAGGCATAGTCCCCCGGAGCGGCGAGCAGCGCCACGGCATCCGCCGTCAGCGTCAGGGTCAGGTTCCCCAGGGTCAGAGTGGAATTAGCCGCGTCATTGAACTGGATGATTCCCGTGCCGTCCGCGCCCATGTTGGCGGCGGAAAGCCTCAATTGCGTGTCGGAGCCGGACAGGTCCGCATGGCCCGTCAGGCCGGAAATGGTTCCTGTGCCATTGCCCATGTTAATGGAGTTC
>ERZ791837.1527-NODE-1527-length-14730-cov-3.748211_pt1 | contig 14730 bp, 7 predicted proteins | sample MGYA00510292_ERZ791837 | MGnify/ENA primary metagenome ERZ791837 (study PRJEB30046, sample SAMN00715259) | human gut metagenome | study: EMG produced TPA metagenomics assembly of the A metagenome-wide association study of gut microbiota in type 2...
CGTGCGCTGCGCTGCACGACCCCGCGACGGGACGCGTGGCCGTCTACTACGGATGTGCCGACACGGTTACGGGCCTTGCGTTCGGCTATATCCCCGAAATCATCGACTTCACGAAACGGAACAGCATCCTATGAGACCTTTGAAATTCAGACCTATCCTCAAACCGCTACTCTGGGGCGGAGACAAAATAGCTTCCTATAAAGGCATCGCCACCGATCTGCGCCATATCGGCGAAAGTTGGGAATTGTCGGGTGTGCAGGGGGCGGAATCGGTTGTCTGCGGCGGCGATTATGACGGTTATAAACTCTCGGAGCTTATTGCGGAGCTGAAAGAGACGCTTGTCGGCCACTCCGTCTACCGGCGTTTCGGAACTGAATTCCCCCTGTTGGTGAAGTTCATCGATGCACGTCAGGATCTCTCGATCCAAGTGCATCCGAACGACACGCTCTCCCGGTTGCGGCACGGCAAGAACGGCAAGACGGAGATGTGGTATGTCGTGGATGCCGACAAGGGGGCGCACCTCCGCTCGGGATTCTCGCAGCAGGTATCTCCCGAGGAGTACGAGCGGCATGTCGCAGACCATACGCTGACGGAGGTGCTCCGCGACTATAAGGTCAGCGCCGGGGATCTCTTTTTCCTGCCGGCAGGTCGTGTGCATGCCATCTGTGCGGGAACGTTCATCGCGGAAATCCAGCAGACCTCGGACGTCACCTATCGCATTTACGATTACGGACGTACGGACTCCGACGGCCGGCCCCGTGAACTGCATACCGAGTTGGCGAAGGATGCCATTGACTACACCTTCTTGCCGGACTACCGCGCTCATTATCCCAAAGGCCGGGATCGTGAGGTAATGCTCGTTTCGTGCCCTTATTTCGTAACGTCACTCTACGACCTGGGAATGCCCCACAGCATAAACCTCTTCGGCGTAGACTCTTTTCTGATCGTCATGGGCATCGGGGGCAAGGGCGTGATCTTCGATGACGAGGGTAATGAAACCTCTCTCCGTCAGGGTGAGACGCTCCTCGTCCCTGCAGCTACGCGCTCGCTGCGTATCGAACCCGAAGGCAGCCTGAAAATCCTGACCAGCCGTATCCCGTTTGAGCCATGAAACCTTATGCCTTGTTTTTAGCTGCGCTCGCCGCAGCCGTTTTCTGCGCACCGCTGCGTGCGCAGGAACCTGCCGACTGGGTCGATCCTTTCGTCGGCACGACCAACTTCGGCACGACCAACCCCGGCGCGGTGTGTCCCAACGGCATGATGTCCGTGGTTCCCTTCAACGTGATGGGTTCCGACGAGAATGTCTACGACAAGGACGCCCGCTGGTGGTCCGCGCCCTATGAGTTCCACAACAAGTTCTTCACGGGCTTCGCCCATGTCACGCTGAGCGGCGTGGGATGCCCCGAACTGGGATCGCTGCTGGTGATGCCGACCACGGGCGCGCTCGACGTCGATTACCGCAATTACGGCAGCAAGTACACCGGTGAAACCGCTTCTCCGGGCTACTATTCGAACCGGCTTTCGAAGTACGGCGTCCTTGCCGAAGTGACGGCCACGCCGCGCAGCTCGGCCGAACGCTACACCTTCCCGGCGGGCGAGAGCCATATCCTGCTCAATCTGGGCGAGGGCCTTACCAACGAATCGGGAGCTTGGGTGCGCCGCGTGAGCGACACCGAGGTCGAGGGCATGAAACTGCTCGGCACGTTCTGCTACAACCCGCAGGCGGTGTTTCCGATCTATTTCGTGATGCGCGTCTCGAAACGCCCCTCCGCCACGGGATTCTGGAAGAAACAGCCCCCCAAATACGGTGTCGAAGCCGAGTGGGACAAGGATGCCGGCAATTACAAACTCTATACGCACTACGACCGTGAACTCGCGGGCGACGACGTTGGCGTGTGGTTCAGCTACGAAACGACGGAGGGCGAGCAGCTCGAAGTCCGCATGGGCGTTTCGTTCGTGTCGGTCGAGAATGCGCGCCTGAACCTCGAAGCCGAGCAGCAGGAGCGTTCGTTCGACGACATCCGTGCCGCGGCGCGCCGCTCGTGGAACGACGATCTGGGCCGCATCCGTGTCGAGGGCGGCACCGACGCGCAGAAGAAGGTTTTCTATACGGGACTCTATCATGCGCTGATCCATCCCAATGTGCTGAGCGACGTCAACGGTGAATACCCTGCGATGGAGAGCGCCGAAATCCGCACCGCCGAGGGCAACCGCTATACGGTTTTCTCGCTCTGGGACACCTACCGCAACCTGCATCAGCTGATGACGCTGGTCTATCCCGAACGCCAGTTGGAAATGGTGCGTTCGATGATCGGCATGTACAAGGAGTGGGGCTGGCTGCCGAAGTGGGAGCTTTACGGCCGCGAAACCTTCACCATGGAGGGCGACCCGGCCATCCCGGTGATCGTCGATACGTGGATGAAGGGCCTGCGCGATTTCGACATGGACGCCGCTTACGAGGCGATGCGCAAGTCGGCCACGACGCCCGGCGCGCAGAACAGGATGCGCCCCGACATCGATCCCTATGTCGAAAAGGGCTACGTGCCGCTGGGCTTCTACGCCCGCGACCTTTCGGGCGACAACTCCGTGTCGCACGCGCTGGAATACTACATCGCCGACCATGCCCTGTCGCTGCTGGCCGATTCGCTCGGCCGCAGGGAGGACGCGGCGCTGTTCCGGAACCGTTCGCTCGGCTATAAGAACTACTACAGCCCCGAATCGGGCACTTTCCGTCCGATCACCGGGGAGGGCGGTTTCCTGACGCCGTTCGATCCGCGGCAGGGCGAGAATTTCGAGCCGGTTCCCGGTTTCCACGAAGGTTCGGCATGGAACTATACGTTCTATGTCCCGCACGACGTCTACGGACTGTCGAAGCTGATGGGCGGCCGGCGCAAATTCATCGACAAGCTGCAAATGGTCTTCGACGAGGGGCTTTACGATCCCGCGAACGAACCCGACATCGCCTATCCCTACCTTTTCAGCTATTTCCGGGGCGAGGAGTGGCGTACGCAGCGCGAGGTGAACCGCCTGCTGGCCGAACACTTCACTACCGCGCCCGACGGCATTCCCGGCAACGACGATACCGGAACCATGTCGGCGTGGGCGGTCTTCTCGATGATGGGCCTCTACCCGGACTGCCCGGGCGAGCCGTATTACACGCTCACCTCGCCCGTTTTCGATCGGGTGACCGTTACGCTAGACAGGAAATACTATCCGGCCGGGGAACTTGTCATCGAGACGAAGCGTCCCGATTCCGGCGCGGTCTATATCCGCTCGATGACGCTCGGCGGCAAACCGCTGAAGCGATACCGCATCGGCCACGACGAGCTGCTGCGGGGCGGACGGCTGACTTTCGAACTTCAAAACCGCAAATAGATGAGACTCTTCCGCTGGATATTCGTTGTCTCGCTGCTGCTCGTCTCGTCCGGAGTCCGGGCGCAGACCCGGCTGACCCGCAACGGCAAACCTGCGGCCCGGATCGTCGTGGCGCAGCAAACTGCCGCCGATCTCACGGCCGCGCAGCTGCTGCAGCGCTTCGTCCGCGAATCGACCGGTGCGACACTGCCCCTGCTGCATGACGTGACGCCCCGCAAGGGCGACATCCTGATCGGAGCTTCGGACACCGCGGGACTTGCCGAGGACGGCTTCCGCCTTCGCACGCAGGAAGGCGTGCTGCGCATCAGCAGCGGCGGCGACAAGGGGGCGGTTTACGGCGTCATGACGCTGCTGGAACGTTACTTGGGGCTGGATTATTTCGCCGCCGGAGTCTATGACCTCGACCGGAATCCGACCGTCACGCTTCCGGCGATGGACTTCGCCGAAAACCCGGCGTTCCGCTATCGCCAGAGTCAGGGCTACGGCATGGCGCAGGACTCCGTGTACCGGCTGGCCCTGCGTCTGGAGGAGCCGCGCGACATCTTTGCCGGAGGCCTGTGGGTGCACACCTTCAACAGCCTGCTTCCTGCGTCGGTCTACGGCGCGGAGCATCCCGAATACTACTCGTTCATCAACGGCGAACGCCGTCCGGGGCGCGCCAGCCAATGGTGTCTGACGAACGACGAGCTTTTCGAGCTGGCGGCTGCGAAGGTCGATTCGATCTTCCGGGCCAACCCCGGCATGGACATCATCTCCATAAGCCAGAATGACAGCAATTTCACCTACTGCCGCTGCGAGGAGTGCGAGAAGGTCAACCAGTACGAGGGTGCGCCTTCGGGCAACTATATCCGCTTCCTGAACAAGCTGGCGGAGCGTTTCCCCGACAAGGAGTTTTCGACGCTGGCCTACCTCTTTACGATGCAGCCCCCGAAGCACGTGAAGCCGCTGCCCAACGTCAATATCATGCTGTGCGACATCGACTGCGACCGCGAAGTGCCCCTTACGGACAATGCGTCGGGCCGCGAGTTCATCGAAGCGATGGAGGGGTGGGCGGCCCTGTCGGACAATATCTTCGTGTGGGACTACGGCATCAATTTCGACAACATGGTCACTCCGTTCCCCAACTTTCCGATACTGAAACCCAATATCGGGCTTTTCCGGCGCAACCACGTCACGATGCACTTCTCGCAGATCGGCGGCTCGTACGGCGGCGATTTCTCGGAGATGCGCACCTATGTGGTCGCCAAGCTGATGTGGAATCCCGATCAGGATACCGATTCGCTCATGCTGCGTTTCATGCGCGGCTATTACGGATCCGCTGCGCCTTATATTTATCAGTACGAAAAACTGCTCGAAGGCGCATTGCTGGCGGGCGGCCAGCGGTTGTGGATATACGATTCTCCCGTCTCGCACAAGGACGGTATGCTCAATGCCGCCTGCCGCAAGCGTTACGGAGAGCTGTTCGACTGCGCCGAGCGGGCCGTGGCGGGGGATTCCGTCCTGCTGCGCCGCGTGCGCCTGACGCGTCTGCCGCTGATGTACTCCAACCTCGAAATCGCCCGCACGACGGCCGACAAGGACCTCGGCGCCGTGGTGAGCGAGCTGGACGCGTTCGAGAAATACGTGACCCAATTCGGCGTGAAAACGCTCAACGAGCGCAACAACAGTCCGCAGGAATATTGCCGGCTCTACCGCAAACGTTACCTTCCTGCGGAGAACTCCAATCTGGCGCTGGGCGCGCGGATCGTCTGGATCGACGCTCCTGCGGAGAAATACCGGGCGTCGGGCGAGAAGACCCTGACCGACGGTCTTTTCGGCGGCGCATCGTTCGTCGAGAGCTGGACGGGCTGGGAGGGCAAGGACGGCGCCTTCGTCGTCGATCTGGGCCGCGACACGACCTTCTCGACGGTCGAGACCGATTTCCTGCATCAGCTGGGCCAGTGGATTCTGCTGCCCCGTTCGGTGCGCTACTCCGTTTCGTTCGACAACGCGGACTGGACCCCGTTCGGGCAGGTGGAGTTCCCTGAGGACCAGTCGGTTCCCGTGAAGTTCGTTCCGGCTGCCGTCACGGCCGCACAGCCGGTGCGGGCCCGCTATGTCAAAGTCGAAATCGAAGGCGTCAAGACCTGTCCGCCGTGGCATTACGGCGTAGGCTGCCCCTGCTGGTTCTTCCTCGACGAAGTGACCGTGAAATAAAACGTTGCGAAAAATTTTAAACGATTGCATAATGAAACTCAAGCATCTTCTTTCCTTATCCGTTCTGCTGATCTCGGCCGCCTGTTCGCAGCCTGAGCAGAAGCCGCTGACGCAGTATGTCGACATGTATATCGGCACGGGCGGCCACGGCCATGTCTTCATGGGGGCCAACGTTCCGTTCGGCGCTGTGCAGCTCGGCCCCACCAGCATCCCGCAGTCGTGGGATTGGGTGTCGGGATACCACATTTCCGATACGACCGTCATCGGTTTCAGCCATACCCACCTCAACGGAACGGGTATCGGCGACCTGTTCGACGTCACGGTGATGCCCGTCGTGGGCGGGGTGACCTACGCCCGCGGCACGGAGGACGACCCGCAGTCGGGGCTTTGGTCCTATTTCAGCCGTAAGAACGAAAAAGCCCGTCCGGGCTATTACGCCACGCGGCTCGACCGCTACGGCGTCGATGTGGAGCTGACCGCCACCAAGCGCGTCGGGCTGCACAAATACACCTTCCCCGCGTCGCAGGACGCCGCCGTGGTCTTCGACCTCGAAAACGGCGGCTGCTGGGACAAGGCCACCGAGACCGCATTCGTTTCCGACGGACTCCGGCTCAGCGGTTACCGCTATTCGACGGGCTGGGCCAAGGATCAGCGCGTTTACTTCACGGCTGAATTCTCGAAGCCGGTGAAGAATATCTCCTATCCCGATGCGTCGGAGACGGTTCCGGAGGAGGGCGACGTTACGGTCAAGGGCCGTTACGCCCGCGTGGAGTTCGATACGACCGACGGCGAGCCGCTCTATATGAAAGTGGCGATTTCGCCCGTGAGCATCGAGAACGCCAAGCTCAACATGCAGGCGGAACTTCCCGGCTGGGACTTCGAAGCCACGGCGGCGGCGGCCGACAAGGCGTGGAACGCCGAGCTGCAGAAGGTGCGTGTCGAGACTTCGGACGAAGCCGCCCGCCGCATCTTCTATACGGCGCTCTACCACACGATGGTCGCTCCGTCGGAGTTCTGCGACGTGAACGGCGACTACCGGGGCGCTGACGGCGAGATCTACCGCGCCGCGCCGTTCGTGAACTATACGACCTTTTCGTTGTGGGACACCTACCGCGCCGCCCAGCCGCTGATGACGATTCTCCATCCTGAGAAGATGCCCGACATCGCCAATACGATGCTCCATATCTACACGCAGCAGGGCAAGCTTCCCGTCTGGCACCTTGCGGGCAACGAGACCGACTGCATGGTCGGCAATCCCGGCATTCCGGCCATGGCCGACATCGTGCTGAAAGGTTACGGCGGCTTCGACAAGGAGCTGGCCTACGAGGCGCTGAAGAAATCCGCCATGCTCGGCGAGCGGGGTATGGATCTGCGCATGAAATACGGCTATATCCCCTGCGACCTCTTCAACGAAGCGGTGGCCTACGACATGGAGTACGCGCTGGCCGACTGGGCCGTGGCTCAAGTCGCGGCGCAGCGCGGCGATACGGCCGATTACGACTATTTCCTCGATCGCAGCAAATCCTACCGCCACTTCTTCGATCCCGAAACCCGTTTCATGCGCGGGCTGGATTCGAAAGGCGGCTTCCGCACGCCCTTCAACCCGTTCGCTTCGACCCACCGCGAGGACGACTACTGCGAGGGCAACGCGTGGCAGTATACGTGGCTCGTGCCGCACGACGTTGAGGGGCTGATCGGCTGCTTCGGCGGCAAGGAGGCTTTCGTCGAAAAACTCGACTCGCTCTTCACGGTCAGCTCCGTGCTGGAGGGCGCCGCTTCGCCCGACATTTCGGGCCTGATCGGTCAGTACGCCCACGGCAACGAACCCAGCCACCACGTCGTCTACCTCTATACGATGATCGGCCAGCCCGCGAAGACCGCCGACAAGGTGCGCGAAATCCTGACGACGCTCCACCACGACCAGCCCGACGGATTGTCGGGCAACGAGGACGTCGGCCAGATGTCGGCGTGGTACGTGCTTTCGTCGCTGGGATTCTATCAGGTCGAGCCGGCCGGAGGACGCTACTTCTTCGGTTCGCCGCTCTTCGACAAGGCCGAGCTGCGTGTCCGCGACGGCGTGCTGACCGTCACGGCGCATAATAACTCCGCCGCGAACAAATACATCCAGGCGGTGAAGCTCAACGGCAAACCCTACACCAAGCCCTATATCGCCTTCGACGACATCGCCGCCGGCGGCAGGCTCGAATTCGAGATGGGCAACGAACCTAACCGTGGATGGGTAACTTTTTGAACTAAACTCGATATTAAATAATATATTTTATGTTTAATGTGTATGTTGTACGTCGTTTTGCACGATGGCTGATCAGTTGCCAGCTTTGTCTGGCAACGCCTCTTTCGGTAACCGCTCAACATGAGTTGACAGAACCTGAACATACGCTCGTGTTTCGTGCGGGCGATTGTGGCTCCAGATATTATCGGATCCCTGCATTGATCACTGCAGCCGACGGATCGTTAATTGCTGTGGCTGACCGTCGAAATGATTCGCAGGGCGATCTTCCGAATCAGATTGACCTCGTAATGCGGCGTAGTACGGATAACGGTAGTACTTGGAGCGAACAAGTCGTTATTGCGCAACATACACCCGAACGTGGATATGGGGATGCTGCTCTGGTAGTAGACCGTATAACAGGCGATCTGTTGTGCATTTTCGCATCCGGATGCGGCATGTGGGCTTCGACGACAGAGCATCCCACAGACGTCTGTATTGCCCGCAGCCGTGACAATGGTTTAACATGGAGCGATCCTCGGTATATCACTTCGCAGATATACGGCTCCGAGTGCAGTAATCCGGGAGCAAAGAATCTTTCAGGTCTTTTCGCTGCTTCAGGGTGCGCTACACAACTTCGCGACGGGACGTTGGCATTCGTCGTGGCAGCACACCGCACAAGTGAAAAATGGCCGCCGCTGTACAATCATGTTTGCTGTTCTGCGGATGGTGGTGAGACATGGCGTCTGCTGTCAGCAACACCGGGCCCATACGGAGACGAAGCGAAATTGGTGGAATGTAACGATGGTACCTGGCTGATGAGTATCCGCAATCCGTCGCAGGGATATCGACGTTATGCGGTTTCACACGACCAGGGAGTAACATGGAGCGATGTCAGGGAATGGAGGCAATTGCCAGATCCGGCATGTAATGGGGATATGATTCGCTTTTCTCAAGGTGAAGGACAGCCTGAAGTGTTGTTGCATTCTATTCCGGCGGATACGGTCATGCGACGCAATGTTTCAATCGCTGTGAGTTACGATGAAGGACGTACATGGCCTGTTCGCAAAACCGTGTGGAACAGGGAAGCAGGATACTCCTCGCTAACGCGCTTGGAGGATGGTTCGATCGGATTACTCACTGAAGTAGGAGATTGGGAATCGGGTTTTGAGATCTGGTTTACGCGCTTGAGTTTCGAATGGCTGACAGATAAGACGAATGGAGAACAGTTCGCATGTGATAACGATGATGAATAATTTGTTAGTTCATGCTGTGTTGTAGGCATTTCATATTTTTAGCAGTTACTCGTATTCGAAAAGGGAGGATTACCATCACAGCTCTTCCCTGATAAATTTCAGTTTATATATCGGAAAGAATGGGCAATACGGAATTATGCTGCAAATATCTGGTAAATAATATCAAGGATGGTAATTATCGAAATTTATCCATGAGTCCGACGATACGTTCTGTCCGATAAACATAGGAAATTTTATCGGAGAGCGTAAATTAAACTGTGTCACAAGAGAAAATGTTTAATTTTAAGACATAGTTTGATATTTATGAGCAGTAAAGACTTTGATTTTGAACGATTCAAGGCCTATGAAAGATGAATTGAAATTGTCGAAAGAGGCTGCGCGTAAACGTGGTGACCGAATGCGATAATTTGTACTTTCATTTGCAGTCAATGCGGATTATCCCATCTGTCGTTTCAAGAAATAGTGCGTATCAGGTTATCATTGTAGCATATTTGAAAAAGACAGGATCTTTGCTCATGAAATTCTTGATGAAGGAATAATTGTACAAGATATATTCAATACGGGAGCTATTGCAAAAATAGTCTCAGTAAACCGACAAAATAGAAAATGGTCATTGAATTATTGGCTGTTTTTTTATACTCTTCCCAGGCTTTAAGTAACTGACAAAACAGGCATATAACTGAATCTTGGAAGATGCTTGCGCTGAAAGATATTACACAAACTTTTGCAAGCTATCTTCCTTATATTTGTGGATTTTTCACAAAATTAGATGAGAGGACAATACTACTGATTTTATTTTGCCAGATAATTCCGGATTTCCTTAATGGCTCGTAAAGTTGTCATTAGATTCACATCCTCATAGATTCTAATTAGTTGCCATTCAGAATCAATAACCGGAAAAAGAGGAAGCCCGCGAGCAGACGGGCTTCTTTTTTCAATACATACGCTCAATAGCCGGGGGTCTGCATCATATCCGGATTGGGATTCGATTCAAATTCCGAGGTCGGGATCGGCATGGCGTAGTTGCTGTCTTTCCAGACGATGTTCGTCTTGGCCGCTCCCGGGCCGGACACCGTCTTGTAATAATCGGCCTCCTGCTTGCCCAGGCGCAGGAATCGCACGTACTCCCACCAGCGCATCTCGCCGAAGAACTCGGCCCAAAGTTCGTAGAGCAGCGGATCGTTGGCCAGATGGTCGGTCGCATCGGCAGTCAGCGTGCGGTCGGTCAGCGACCCGTAATCGACGGGCGAGGCCCCGTCGGGCAAATAGCCGTAAGCGCGGCGCTTCACTTTGTTGACATATTCCAGCGCCGTGGCCGGATCGGAGTCTTTCAGCAGATAGGCGTACATCAGGTAAATCTCCGGCAGGCGGATGAAATAGATGTTGTAACCGGCGACATTGCGCGTGGCGTCGGCCAGATGGCCGTCGAGATAGTTATATTTCCGCACGGGCCAGCCGTAGAAGGTCTCGGGGTCGTTGCCCGTGTTGGGGTCCATCTCCCACCATTTGTTGAACTCCACCTGCGCGACCTTGCGGTAGGCGTTCACGCCGTCGATAGTCATCTGCACCGAATCGACGAAGGGTTGCAGCGAGCAGACGAAAAGCCGCGGGTCGGGCTCTCCCGGCTCCCACTTACCCAATTTCTTCCGGTGGGCGAGCTGCTGATCCATATACTCCTCGCTGAGCGAATAGCGCAGCGAACCGTCGGGCTTCGTTTCCGAGAGGACATGCCCTTCGGCGAGCGGCGCGGCGTCGGTGTAGCCGAAGCGCGGCAGATTGCGGTCGTGCATGTACTGGTTGCCGTAGGACATGGCCGTCCGCGTGCTGTCGGGAGCGATGCAGAACGGCGGGTAGTAGAGCGAAAGGGTCGAACCCGTATTCTGATTGCCATAGGCCGAACCGTTGGTCGGATCGGCCTTGTTGGCCATCTCGTAGAACGATTCGCTGTTGAACTCGTATTCGTCGTAACCGTTGAACATCATGCGGTAGCGTTCGAACGGCTCCAGCGTTTTGCCGCTGTTATGGATACAGTCTTCGAGATCGGTCTTCGCCTTGTCGTTCTGTCCCGCGAAGAGGCACGCCTTGGCCCGGAAAGCCTTGGCCGACCAGACGGTCACGCGGTGGTTGTCGGTCTGCGTGAGAAGCCCCACGGCCCGGTCCAGATCGTCGATGATGGCCTGGTAGCAGGCGCCCGTCTTCGCGCGTCCGACGTACATCTCCTCCAGCGTCTTGGGAACCTTGTCGATGATGGGAATGCCCACGCCGTCCATGTCGGGCTGACCGTAGAGCGACAGCATGTGCCACCGGTAGAAAGCCCGGAAGAAGAGACATTCGCCTTCGTAATTGTCCAGCGATGCCGCCTCGGACGCCGGAGCGGCGGCCCGGTAGGCGTCGATCTCCTCCATGGCCGTATTGGCGTAGTAGACACCCATGCTGAGCGCCGTCCAGGGGTCCGTCACCTTGTTGTTGCCGGTCTTCACGGCGCCGGAGCAAATATCGACCCATCCCTGATCGTTGTGCCATTGGAGGTCGATGGTGTGGTCGAGGCAGTACATGACGTATCCGGCCCAGTAGTTGCCCAGAAAACACCAATGGTGCTGGGCGCCGTAGACCGAGTTCACCAGCAGGTCGATGTGCCCGATCGACGTGGGGAAATTGCCCTTGGAGAGCGAATCGGGATCGTTCAGGTCGAGGTAATTCGTACAGGAGACCGCCAGTGCCGCACAACCGGAGAGGGCGGAGATTCGAAGATATGCAATCAGTTTTTTCATGTCGGGAAACGGTTAAAAGTTCATGTCGAGTCCGAACGAGATCATCTTGGTCTGCGGATAGGTGCTGCCGTAATAGATGCCGTAAGCGGTCTTGGTCGTCGTCGAGAATTCGGGGTCGAGGCCCGAGAAATCGGTGAAGGTGAGCAGGTTGCTGGCCGATACGTAGATGCGGATACGGTCGATCTTCGCCTTGCGCGTCCACCGCTTCGGGAAGGTGTAGCCCAGCGTGATATTCTTGAGTTTGAGATACGAGCCGTCCTCGACGAAATAGTCGGAATAACGCTGGTAATTGTAGTTCGGGTCCTTGACCGGAGCGTTGCCGTTGGCCGGGTCGGGCGTGACGATGCGCGGCCGCGAAGTCAGCCCGTTGCCCAGGAAATAGGAGGCTCCGAAGACATCGGCCGTGGTGTTGGAACTCTGCTGCACGCTCTCGGTGTAGGACCTCGAAAGGTTCATCACGTCGTTGCCCGCGATGCCCGTGAAGTCGGCCGAGAAGTCGATGCCGCGCCATTCGAGCGAGATGTTGAACCCGTACTGCACCTTCGGCCAGGGATTGCCGATGAAGGTGCAGTCCTCGTCGTCGATCGTGCCGTCGTTGTTCAGATCGACGTATTTCAGGTCGCCGATGCCCGTCAGCCGCTGGTGGTAGTAGTCGTGGCCGTTGGCCTGCGCTTTGGCGTTGAGTGCGTCGATTTCCTCCTGCGAGGTGATCATCCCGTCGGTTTTCAGCCCCCAGAACTGGCTGATCGGCTGCCCGTTGACCGTCTTGCAGGGACTCGGGCCCGTGTTGGGATGCCCGCCGCCGCCATAGATATAGGCCGTGGGAAGGCCCAGATCGACCACCCTGTTGCGGTTCTGCGAAACGTTGCCGCTGACGGCATAGTTGAAATAACCGATGTTGTTACGGTAGCTGACCAGCAGCTCCCAGCCTTCGTTGTCGATGCGGCCGATGTTCACCGGCATCGTGCTCATCGCAGTCAGTCCGCCGCCCATCGACGTAATGCCCGCCGAATTGGGGGTCGAAAGGGCGTAGATCATGTTTTTGGTGATGCGCTGGTAATAGTCGAACGAGAACGAGAGGCGGTTCCGGAAGAGATCGAGGTCCAGACCGACGTTCGTGTTGTAGATCGACTCCCACTTGATGTCCTCGTTGATGACCTTGATGTTATTGTAGCCGCCGACGGCTGTGGTGCCGTCGAACGAATGCACCGTCACGTTCTGGAACGCCGCCATGTAGGCGAACTTGTTCAACGCCTGGTCATTGCCCAGGATTCCCCAGCTGAAACGCGGTTTGAGCGAGGTGATCCACTGCTGGTTCCAGGACTTGAAAAAAGGCTCCTCGGAGATCTTCCACCCCACCGACACCGACGGGAAGACGCCCCAGCGGTTCTTGGGGCCGAATTTCGGCGATCCGTCGCGGCGGAAGTTGACCGTCAGCAGGTAGCGGTTGTCGAACGAATAGTTCAGGCGGCCGAACTGCGAGAGGAAGCGGTCTTCGCTCAGGGCGCCCGAAGCGGTCTTGTTGATGTTCGTCGAGAGTGCGAACGACAGCGGATCGTTCACCGGGAAATCGGTCGCCGTGGCGCTCAGGTCGGCGAAATGGGCGTTCTTGGCCTCCCAGCCGAGCATCGCCTTGAAATCGTGGCGTCCGAACTTGCGGGCATAGGAGAGCGTGGCCGTGAAGGTGTACTGCTCGTCGTAATTGAGCGCCTTGGTGTAGCTGTCCTTCGAGGGCGAACGGCCGAGGTTGTTGGGCTCGGAATAGTTGTCGTCGTAGCCGCCGCCCAGCTGGGCCGATCCCGTGAGGTTCAGTTTCAGCCCCTTGACGATCTCCCAGTCAACGAAAAGGTCGGCGTTGGCCAGCAGGTCGGACTGCTTCTGATGCTGGAGCGCGATGACGGCCACGGGATTCGAACCGTCGAAGTCGATTCCCGAAGGAACCGCCGCATAGCCTCCGTCCTCGTCGTAGACGTTCATATAAGGGATCGAGACCCAGGGGAAAGACTCCGTGTAGGGATTCCCGCGCAGACGGGCCAGATAGATGCGCGTGCCGACGGTGACGGAGTTGTTCACCTTGTAATCGACGTTCAGACGGGCCGAGATGCGCTCCCAGTAGTTGTTCATCTGAATCCCGTTCTCCCGTTCGTAAGCCCCCGAAAGGTAGTAGCGGAATTTCTCGCTGCCGCCCGTCAGCGAAAGGTTGTAGCTCTGCTCGATGCCCGACTGGTAGATCTCGTCAACCCAATCGGTATTCGGAAGCGACGCCGGATCGGACCAGATCGGATAGTTCTCGCCCAACGCCTGCTTTACGCGGATATAGTCGGTCGTGCCCAGCAGATCGTACATGTCCGTATATTGCCGGACGCCGACATGGCTGGTGAACGAGAGTTTGGGCTTGGCGTTGAAACTGCCCTTCTTGGTCGTGATGAGCACCACGCCGCCGGCCGCACGCGAACCGTAGATCGCCGCGGCGCTGGCGTCTTTGATGACCTCGATGGACTCGATGTCGTTCAGGTTGTAGTTGCTGTTGTTGTCGCAGGCCACGCCGTCGATGACGAACAGCGGATTCAGCCCGTTGATCGACCCGACGCCGCGGATCACGATGTCCGAACCGCTGCCCGGCTTGCCGCTGGTCTTCGAGACCATCACGCCGGCCACCTTGCCCTGTAAAGCCTCGGCCACGGAACGGGCCGGAACGTCCTTGAAATCATCCGCTTTCACGGAAGCGATGGAGCCCGTCAGATCCGATTTCGACTGCGTTCCGTACCCCACGACGACCACGTTGTCCAGCCGTTCGGCCTCTTCTTCGAGGACGATCTTCAATTCATCGCGGTTCAGCACCGGGAGTGTCAGGCTCTCGAACCTACATATTCAAGAAATATCATAAAATTGCAAATCATTAATA
>ERZ791837.1528-NODE-1528-length-14728-cov-3.357187_pt1 | contig 14728 bp, 14 predicted proteins | sample MGYA00510292_ERZ791837 | MGnify/ENA primary metagenome ERZ791837 (study PRJEB30046, sample SAMN00715259) | human gut metagenome | study: EMG produced TPA metagenomics assembly of the A metagenome-wide association study of gut microbiota in type 2...
TTCCTGTTTTTAAATTACGTTAGTGCGTATGGGGGCTGACCCGGCTGGCGGGGGCGTTCACTTCTCTACGGTGAAGTTTTTACAAGACCGGCGCTCCCTCTTACGCACAAAAAAATCGGATTTCAAACAGGGTATTGCCCCACAGACTTTTCAAAAAGTCAGAAATCTCCGAAAATACGAACTTTATCCGACTTCCCAAGAGTCGGATTTTTTATGCTCATATTTATCATCTGTGCAACGTTCTTCATATTCTGAATGTCTGCCCAATACTGCAAGCCTTTAGATTCAAATCTTGACTTGTCAATTATCATCTTTCTGTGTGATGAGAACTGTTTGATTCTACGCTGAATATTCTCAGGCAGATAGTAATAGCCGAGTGTTTTAGCTCTTGCAAAGCGTTGTTGCCCTTGCATACGGAATTTGAGTGATATAACCTTTTCAGGATTGTAAACAACCTCTATTCCGTTTAATCTACACTTCTCAAAGAAGTCCTCAAACGTATCGGAACGCTGAATTATGCAGTCTAATTCGTAACGTAATTTTGCTTTCCATGATGTACCTTGTTGCTGTTTAGACCATTCATAGTGCGAAACGCCCTTGCCGATTTCTCCATACTCCACAACAGACAGTCTCATTTCCTTGCATACCTCGTCAGAAAGCTGACGGATTTTCTTCCATGCAGGATTGCGTTTCGTATCCATAAGCGTACCAAACGCTTTGTAATTCTCCATATTGGTCTTGCAAAAAATAATGTGATTGTGAATATGTTTCGTATCTGAATGCGTTGCAAGAACGTATTTATATTTGCCCTGAAAGAGTTTATCGCAGAGCATAAGTCCTGCCTGATGTACCTGTTCTGCTGTAGCTTCATTCGGTGCAAAACTTTGAATAATGTGATAGCTTAGAACACTTCCCGTGTTTTTTCCGTATGCTCTTAGCATATCGAACTGATTTGAAATATCCTCAGCTGAACCTCTGCAACCGTAACAAGTTACACGCTCCGCTTTTTCGGGATTGGTTATATATTGGACGGATTTAGCTTCTGTAACTCGGATTGGATGGATTGAAGTTGTTGCCATAGCATCGCCACTCCCTCCTGCAATTCAAACAGTTCCTGTTTGTAAATACGGCTTGTGGAATTTACTCTTTGAGCGATTTGATTTACGTTATTGGAAATGCTCATAACGGCTTGACGTATTTTTTGGAGTTCTTCATGGTCATATTCAAGGTAAATTCCGTGTATCATCATATGTCTTAAAAGGTCACTCATTGATGATACTTTGCAGACTTCAAGTCGCTTTTGTATGATATTCCACTCATCTTCATTCACCTTAACTCTAAGTGTTTTATCTCTCGTTTTCTGTTTCATTTTGGATACTCGCTTTCTTTTTGGTAGTTGTTTTCTGACGATAGTCAGTCAATTAAAGGGTCTTAGGGAAGCGGAGTGTCCCTAACAAGCTGATGAACGGCAAACAAAGTGCGCTACGTTCATCGTTGCTTGCTACTCCAGATTCTATTATACTGTATTAGTCTCTCTCAATGTATGAACATAGTGTGGCGATTCGCCTTATCTGTTCATTTCCCTCCTACATTATAAAGCAAAGATCTCTTGAATGTCTGAAAGAGTTTAAGATTGCGTTCAAAAGGGCGATGGAAGCTATGGTGGAATGCGTCACGAAATTTCTGCCTGACAATAAGGAAAAAACAGAGCTGATACAGTACGCTTTCTTCCCTTTCACCTATGGAATTTATCCTTACACAACTCCGACAGTCAATCAGAAACAGGCAATGGATGAAGTAGGGATTCAGTATCATGCGATATCCGTTTATGAGATCACGTACCATTTTATAAAAAAAATTTTAGAATAATCAGGAGGTTATTATATGGAATACACAAAACTTGGCAATACCGATATTGAAGTTTCAAAGATATGTCTTGGCTGTATGAGCTTTGGCAAGGCAGGGGCTATGCATGATTGGACGCTTGATGAAGAACAAAGTGAGAAAATTATCAAATATGCTCTTGATAATGGCATCAATTTCTTTGATACCGCAAACGGATATTCCGCAGGAACAAGTGAGGAATATCTCGGCAGAGCAATCAGAAACAACATTGCAAGAGATAAAGTCGTCATCGCTTCAAAGGTCTATTTCAATGAAGGCAGGCTTTCCGCAAAAGCAATCGAACGTGAAATTGAAGGTACGCTTAAAAGACTCGGAACAGACTACCTTGACTTGTACATTATTCATCGTTTTGACTATGATACACCTATTGAGGAAACAATGAAAGCACTCAATAAGCTTGTAAAATCGGGAAAAGTCCGCGCAATCGGAGCTTCTGCAATGTACGGCTATCAGTTCCACAATATGCAGATTTGTGCTGAGCAAAACGGCTGGACGAAATTTTCAGCAATGGAGAACCATTACAATATGCTCTACCGTGAGGATGAACGTGAGCTGATTCCAATTTGCAAACAATATGGCGTATCACTCATGCCGTACAGTCCTCTTGCAGCAGGACATCTTGCAAGATCTCAATGGAAGTCCGATTCAATCCGCAGCAAAACCGACCGTGTAGCTATGGGCAAGTATGACAGCACACAAGAAACTGACATAAAAATTGTTGAGCGTGTACATGAAATCGCACAGAAATACGACGCTGCTATGTCAGAAATTGCAATTGCATGGCTTTGGACAAAAGGCGTAGCCTCACCGATCATAGGTGCAACCAAGACAAAGTATATTGATGATGCCGTCAATGCTTTGAATATCAAGCTTACAGAAAAGGATATTGCTTATCTTGATGAACTGTATGTACCGCATAAAATTGTTGGAGCAATTGACAAAAATCCGGAACAAGGAGTTATTCTTCTTGATGAAAAAAAGTAAAGTAAGGAGCGTTTCTTATGAGTAAAAGTTTAGTCGCATATTTCTCGGCAAGCGGAGTGACTGCAAAACTTGCCAAAACACTTGCAAAGGCTGTAAATGGTGATATTTTTGAAATTATCCATGCACAGCCTTATACAAAAGATGACCTGAACTGGATGAACAAGCAGAGCAGAAGTTCAGTGGAAATGAACGATAAATCCTCACGTCCGGCTGTTTCAAGTAAGGTTGAAAACATGGAGCAGTATAATACCATTTATATCGGTTTCCCGATATGGTGGTACACTGCACCTTCTATCATCAATACATTTTTGGAGCAGTATGACCTCAGTGGAAAAATCGTGATTCCGTTTGCAACATCAGGCGGAAGTCAAATGGGAAAGACTAATGATGATCTTGTAAAATCGTGTCCCGGTGCAATTCTCAAAAACGGCAAACGCTTCTCAGCTAATGCAGGCATTGACGAACTCAGGAATTGGGCAGAAAGTCTGTAAATAAGAGGTGTTTATGAATATGAAGAAAATAATGTCTGTTGTAATGATGATTTTTACTCTCACTACTTTTGCAGTATTCCCAACATTTTCTGCATCAGCAGCCGAAGAAACTATAACATCATACACAATAGCAGATGCAGTTTTACTGCAAAAATTCCTGTTAAATGTGCCTGTTGATGTAGATCTATCTGAAAAAGACTATGATTTGGATAATGACGGCAAATGGAATGTATTTGATTTGTGTCTAATGAAACGTGAGTTAGTGAAACAAATGGAAAGTGAAAAGAATACGCTTGTTGTATATTTCTCATGTACAGACACAACAGAGAGAGTAGCACAGCTTATTCAGGCAGAAACAAATGCAGATTTATTTGAAATCATTCCCGTAAATCCGTACACAGCGGAGGATTTGAATTATGGTAACTCCGGTTCAAGAGCAACAGTTGAACAGCGTGATCCGGCAGTACGCCCTGAGATATCCAGAAGCATTGAGAATATGGAACAGTATGATACTGTTTTCATCGGCTATCCGATATGGTGGGGGCAAGAGCCAAGAATCATAGACACATTTATGGAATGCTATGATTTTTCGAGGAAAACTGTCATTCCGTTCTGCACTTCGGGAAGCAGCGGTATTGGTACAAGCGAAAGCAATCTTAAAAATCTCAGTTCAGAAACTGCAACATGGCTTTCCGGCAGAAGATTTTCAAGAACAACCTCGCAAGAGGATATTTCTGTTTGGATAAGCAGTCTGAATATTCAGTAAGGTAGATGAAAAATATGAAAATTGTAGTACTAAAAAGCAGCCCTCATAAAAACGGCTCATCAAATATGCTCGCAGACCAATTTATCAAAGGTGCGGAAGAAAACGGGCATGAAATTGTTATGCTTGATGTTGCAAAGATGAATATGCACCCGTGTATCGGATGCGACTGTTGCGGAATGAACGGTGAGTGTGTACATAAAGATAACAACAGCATTATCCGTGACAATCTTCTATCAGCAGATATGGTCGTATTTGTAACTCCGATTTACTATTTTGGTATGACAGCACAGCTGAAAACCGTTATTGACCGTTTTTACAGCTATACCACGAGACTTTCAAACAGACACCTGAAAGCTGTATTGATTACGGCAGCTTGGGACTCAAATACTGATGTTATGCCATATACGGCAAATCATTATGATAAAATTTGCAGATATATGAACTTTGATAATATGGGAATGGTTCTCGGTACAGGCTGCGGAACACCGCAAATGACAAAAGACAGCGTTCATATGAATGAAGCTTATCAATTAGGCAAGTCTATATAAAATAACAAGAAGGATCGATATTATGAAAAAAATTATTACTGCTATTCTTTCAGTTGTTTTTATTTCCTGCACCATGACAGCGTGCGGTAACAGTTCTTCGGACAGCACTGTAAACTCTGTCAATAAATCAGAAAACACTACTGCTGCGGAGAAAGCGGAAATTTCAACTGCAAATAATGACAAAGATTCAGATAACCCTGAAGGCTCCGATACCACGGACGACACAAATTCTGATAATGGAAATCATATACTTGTTGCTTACTTCTCTGCAACAGGAACAACAAAGGGTGTTGCCGAAACATTAGCGGATACCATGTCCGCAGATTTGTTTGAGATCGTGCCTACGGAGATTTATACCGACGATGATTTAAATTACAGTGATAATAACAGTCGTTCTACCATCGAGCAAAATGATAGATCTGCAAGACCTGAGATTTCAAATACCATAGATGACTTAAGTCAGTATGATACTGTGTTTATCGGCTATCCGATTTGGTGGTATGAAGAGCCGAGAATCCTGGATACTTTTGTGGAAAGCTATGATTTTGCTGATATTACTGTCATTCCGTTCTGTACATCAGGCGGAAGCGGCATCGGTAAAAGCGGAAACAATCTGAAAGACCTTGCAAACGGTGGAAACTGGCTTGACGGTGACAGATTAAATAGCGATCTATCCGAATCTGAAGCAAATGACTGGGTAAGTTCACTTGGAATTTCGGTAAGCTGATATGACAAAGAAAAACATCACAAAATGCATAATTGACATCATAATGTCCGTGATACTGCTGTTTGTAACGGCGTATCAGGTAACAGACAGCTTGTATCACGAATGGCTCGGTGCAGGAATGCTGGTGCTGTTTATCGTCCACAATCTCCTTAATATAAAGTGGTACAGTGGTCTTTTCAAAGGCAAGTACTCAGCAAAAAGAGCTTTATGGACGCTTATTAATGTAGCGACGCTGATTGCCATACTGCTTACAGGTTACAGCGGTATTGCTATGTCAAGACACTTGTTTACATTCCTTGATATTAGCACAGGCTCGGTCAGTGCAAGAGCAATTCACCTTTCGGCAAGCTACTGGTCTTTTGTACTCATGAGCTGTCATCTCGGTATTCATTGGGGCATGACGGTTACAGCGATTGACAAGAAAGCAAAGAAAAATGCTGCCTTTTGGTGGATAATGCGGGTAATTGCATTTGCAATTGCGGTTTACGGTGCAGTAAGATTTTATCAGCAGGACATTTACTCATATATGTTCCTCAAAAATCAGTTTGCATTTCTTGATTATGAAAAAGCGTTTGTACTGGTTATTTTAGATAATGCAGCAATGATGGCAGCTTTTATATATGTTATCTATTATCTGATGAAAGGCATTACAGTATTTTCGGGTAAAATGGAAAGTAAAATCAAAATCAGAAACGGATTTGTCAATATATTAACTGCTGTACTGGTGTTGGTTCTTACTTTTGTAAATATTTTCTCTGTAAAAAAAGATAATGATTTTAGCGCAAATAGTTGGAACAATGTCAGTACATGTTGGCAAACGCCACAAACATGCACTACCGCATCAACATCCGAAATAGCTACTGCCAATCAGGAAACTGCTTCAACTGTTGACAATGATATTTCGGACGGCTTCATTTTCATCAAGGGTGGAATATTTCAAATGGGAAGTCCTGAAAGTGAAAACTGGAGAAGTGCCGATGAAGTTCAGCACAGCGTTACGGTAAGTGACTTTTACATGAGTCCTTATGAGGTAACAGGTGAAGAATATGAAGCTGTTATGGACAAAAATCCAAGTATGTTCAAAGGTGATAATCTGCCTGTAGAAAGTGTATCATGGATAGATGCAATAAAATTCTGCAATGCCAAAAGCGAGATTGAGGGACTTGAACCTGTTTACACAATAGATGGCGACAGCATTTCATGGAATCGCAACGCAAATGGTTATAGACTTCCGACAGAAGCGGAATGGGAATATGCGTGCCGTTCAGGAACAACTACTCCATTCAATACCGAAATTTCAATAAGTGCGGAAGAATCAAATTATTATGGACATTATCCGTATGAAATAGAGGAAAACTATTTCAGTCAGGACGATCTCACAACCAAACCCGGAGAATACAGGCAGACAACCGTTGACGTAACTTCATTTTCTCCCAACACATGGGGACTTTATAATATGCATGGCAATGTCAGCGAATGGGTCTGGGACATTTACGATGAATATGACATCAGTGTTACAAATGACCCGGTGGGTGCACCAAGCGGTAACAGGCGTGTTTATCGCGGCGGAGGCTGGAATGACTTCGCAAAAAATATGAGGAGTGCCTATCGTGCAACTATGATTCAGAATCAAGGAAGTTTTAATATAGCCTCAACTCCTACATACGGCTACAAACTTGACCCTGACGATAAGCATAAATGGGTAATTGATGAGCCTGCCGCAGAAGTTGTAAGACTTGTTTTCAAACACTACAATGACGGTATGCAGGTATCAGAGATTGCCCGTACACTTGAGAAAGCAAAATATCCTGCACCATCCCACTATCGTAACCGTGTTGTGAAAGGTTCAAGAACAGAAAAGAACCCATATCATTGGACAGGCAGCAGTGTAACTGCTATTCTGAAACGTCAAGAGTATGTTGGTGATACGGTGAATTTCAAGACATATCATACAAGCTTTAAAGATAAACAAGTTCGCTATCGTGATGAGGAAAGTTTTACAATTATCCGTGATACACAGGAAGCAATCATATCCCGTGAGGAATATGAAAAAGCAAAGAAACGCCGTAAGTCTACCAAGCGTGTAATTCAAACCAGAGAAAAACATCTGCTTGATGATATGGTGTTCTGTAACGAATGCGGCAAGAAAATGTACCTGAACTTTCGTAAATATGCAAGCGGAAACTGTTATGTTTACATTTGTGACAGCTATCGTAAAAAGAAAGGCTGTACCTCTCATTACATACAGGAAGCGGAAGTGATTGATTCTGTTCTTCACGCAGTACGCAGAATTTTTGATATGTACAGACTGGATAAAAATGAGTGCAGACGTACTCTTGTAAGATGGATCTGTCAGCGTAATGAAACCAAATCTCATGAAGCTAATGAGCGAGTTAAGGCAATCACAGAAAGACTTGATACGATCAATAAAACAGAGCAGGCTCTTTTTGAACAGAAACTTCTACACGAAATTTCACAGGAAACTTTTACGAATATCACCGTGAGCATGAATGCTGAATCAGAATCGCTCCGAAATGAATACGGAAATCTTCTTATTCTTCTTGACAGCTTCGATGATCAGAAAAAGAGCGTACCCCGATTCTTAACCAAAGCTGGAACATTTGCAGATACAGAGATCACTAAAGATAGCAGATACATTTTAGAACAGCTTATTGAAAAAGTAACGATTCAGGAAGTTGAAATAACCAATGTTCACGGTAAGCCGACAACAGAAATCAGGGTGCTTGTTCACTTCGTTGATATTGGGTTGATTTAAGTTGCTGCACTTTGGTAACAAGTGCGACGATTCGGCGACAATATCTTAAAAGCTATTGAAAAAAGTCCTCCTTTGCGCTATTCTAAATAATGAATAGCATACAGGAGGACTTATGTTTATGCATGAAAAAATCACAGCTTTGTACTGCCGTTATTCACATGATGACGGACAGGAAGCAGAAAATGCAAGTATAACGCATCAAAAAGCGCTGTTGAAAGAATATGCGGAAAATAACGGGTTTACGAATCTTCGCTGCTACGTCGATGACGGATATACAGGGACTAATTTCAACAGACCCGACTTTCAGAGAATGATGGAAGATGTGGAAAAAGGTATCATTAAAACAATTCTTGTAAAAGATATGAGCCGATTCGGAAGAAACTATATCCTTGTCGGGCAGTATGTTGAACTTGTACTGCCACAGCATAATGTCAGGGTAATCGGTGTAACGGATAACTACGATTCTTATAGTACCGAAAATGACTTGTTTGCTTTTGAGAGTATCTTTGCAGAAATGTACGCAGCCGATATTTCCAAAAAAGTCATTTATGCAAAACACACGCTCGGAATGAACGGAGTAAAACTGAAATCCCGTCCGCTTTACGGTTACAAGCTGATTGACAATGATTATACCCGATGGGCAATTGATGAAAAATCAGCTGAAATTGTACGATTGATTTTCGATATGTTTCTGAATCAGGATATGTCCATCAATTCCATTGCAAAATATCTGAGAACGAATAAAATTCCCACACCAAGTGCGTACATGGGGTACAAATACACAACCGTCAATACTTCCTATGATTGGTGTTTTCAGATTGTAAGACGGCTGCTCGGATTTCAAGAATATTGTGGTGATACGGTCAATTTTAAGACAAAACAGATTTCTTACAAAATAAAAAAGCGATTATCCATTCCAAAAGAAAACTGGATGATTTTTGAGAATCAGCATCCTGCTATTATCAGCCGTGAAGATTTTGAAAGGGCAAGAGAAAAACTAAAAAATATATCACAGAATGCATTTTCAACATCTAATGAAATAAAAAATGACACTTTTTTCAGGAATAAGCTTTTTTGTGCGATGTGCGGCGGAAAAATGTATCGTGGCAGTGAAAAAGGAAGTATTTATTTTCAGTGCAGAACGTATCAAGTTTATAACAGCTGCATATCCAATTACATCACAGAAAACGATTTGAGAAGAGTTGTACTTGATTATCTTCACAGACTGTATACCACCGTAAAATCGGATAAAAACACCATAATTTCAAAACTTGGATTTGATGATATTGCTGAAATTGAGGAACAAGTGAACGTGACTGAAAATCGGCTAAATGAGATGAATAAGCTTATGAAACAAATCTATGAACAGAAATTTCATGGTGAAATATCAGACTTGCAATTCAAAAGCGAATCAGAAACATTATGCTGTGAAAAAGAAGAATTACTCTGCTTTCTTTCAGATGTGACAGCGAAAAGGTCAACGTTAAACAAAGAAAATATGTCAGCAGTAAAAATGCTTGACCAAATTTCAAGTTATTCGGAATCTGATTTTGATGTGCTGACGCAGGAAATGGTTGACACTCTGATTGAAAAAATCGTTATTGACAAGCCAATGGGACAGCGTGAAAAAAATTACGGAAAGCGTATCATTGATATTTATGTGTACGAACTTGGCAATATTTCAAATCTGATTGATGTCAGATTCAAACCGTTTTCGGTGCGTATCAAGGAAGCTGCCCCTCGATTATTGCTTGAAAGACGATGTGACAGAGAAAACATGGCATTGGAATTAGGCACCAAAAAAAGCAGTATGATATCTGGACTTGCAGAAGAACACACGAATTTTCAGAATATCATCGTAGAAGTCCGCAAGGAAATTCTTATTGATGCAATTGAAAAGGGACTTACGATAAAAGAAATTTATCCTTTGCTCGGTTATCCTGAAGCGTCAAATGTCTATTGGTTTTCAAAGTGTTTCTTAGGTATGACTTTCAATGATTTTTATGATAAGATAAAAAATGAAATGTGATATTTACTGCACCTGAACGGAGATGTTTAGGTGCAGTTTTTGTTTACAATGCAGTTCCACAAATAAAAAATCAATGATTATTTGGGAACTTGAAAAAAGTGCTGATTTGCTTTTTCGAAGCATTTGTGATATGATGATTACAGCAAATTGAATAGCCTGTCTGTAGATTCGGAGATGATGACATAGGCAGATCATACACCGACTTCAACACTCTGTATGCAGTTGATGAGGAAATCAGAAAACTGTTCTATCATCAGGAGTACATCAACAAGCGGGAAAGAAGAATGACTACTGTTTATTATGACAATATGTACATTCCGCCTGAGCAAGAAGATATTCAGTTAATTGCTCTGCAACAGGCACTTCTGAAACTTAAAAATCTGCATAAGGACAAATTTGAAGTCATAATCGGTTTCTATTACGGAAACTACAAAACGATCAAAGCATATGCCATGAACTGCGGAATATCAAGACAGGCAATGTCAAAAAAATTGCACAAGGCTCTGAATATTCTTCGTTCCATCTGCTTTGAAGAAATTAGGTATCTTGAAAATTAAATATGAAGAACGCATAGTATTTTGATTGCTGCGATTCGGTTACAAATGGCGACGATTCGGCGACAGTTTCTCTTTAGTGGTTGCGTTAATTTCTGATCTGCGCTAAAATAGAAACAGCAATTTTAAGTCTGTCGGTATAGGAGGAAAACTTATGCAGACAGGTAAAATCACTGCTTTATATGTCAGATTTTCTTATGATGACGGAATTGATGCAGAAAGCGGAAGTATTGAACATCAGAAAGCGTTGCTGAAAAATTATGCTGAATCGAGTGGCTTTACGAACCTTTCTTACTACGCCGATGACGGCTATACAGGCACGAATTTCAACAGACCGAACTTTCAGCGTATGATGAATGACATCAGGAACGGCTTAGTTGGGACAGTAATTGTCAAAGATATGAGCCGACTGGGCAGAAATTATCTTATGGTAGGTCAGTATGTGGAAATTGATTTCCCAAAATACAATGTTCGCTTTATTGCGATAAGCGATAACGTGGATTCTGCCAAAGGAATGAACGATTTACTGCCGATCAATAATTTGATGAATGAATGGTACAGCAGAGATATTTCAAAGAAAATTCGTTCTATGGTACGTCAAAAGGGCAACAGCGGTCAGCATATCACATCAAAACTGCCGTATGGGTATTACAATACGTCTGAGAACAAACAGGTTTGGCAGATTGATGAGGAAGCTGCGAAAGTTGTCAGAGAAATTTTTGACTTGTACGTTCATCATGCAATGGGAACAAAACAGATTGCATTACAGCTGCAAGCTGAAAAGCGAATCGGTATACAGTATTACAGGAAAATGAAAAGAGGAATAAGTGTCACTGCTGAAAATATTTACTCATGGTGCAGTGCCACTGTTGTTTCAATTCTCAAACGTCAGGAATATGTCGGCGATACGGTCAATTTCCGAACACAGATAACTTCTTACAAGAACAAGACCGTAATCTACAACGGAAGTGACAAAATCAAAATTTTTCCTGATACACACCCTGCAATCATAAGCCGTGAACTTTTCCAAATGGCACAGGACAGACGTGAAAAGACGATACGTCACCCATCAAGACCGCACAAGTATCTTTTCGGTGATTATCTGTACTGTATGGACTGTCACGCAAGGATGCACGGCAGACAATGTGGAACTAAGCGTGAGGATATTCTTTATTGCTATGAATGTACAACTTACAGAAAAAGCAAAGGATGTTACTTTCACGGTGTTCCAGAGAAATATCTTGAAGATGAAGTCTTGAAAGCAATTCAGAGGATAATCAGCAAGGTAAAATCCAATCCCGACGAATTTTACAAGACCATTCAGAAGCGTATCGAAAATAAGTCCAATGACAGCCGAGCGGTTATTTCAGCTGAACTTGAAAAGTCACAGCTTCGTATCAGAGAAATCGACAAGTACATTCAAGGCTTGTTTGAAGCAAAAGTCAGAGGTGAAATAGATGGTTCATTATTTGCGAGTCTGAAAAAGACTTACGATGAAGAAAAGGAACAGCTTAACACGTTGGTTACTGAACTCATCGGCAAGCTTAATGAGAAAAACGAGTCAAGCAACAAGGTGAAACTGTTTATGCAAGCAGTCAAAAAATATGATGCCGTTATGGAACTCACTCCACAGGTGTTGGCCGACTTTATTGAACATATTGAAGTCGGCAAATGCCAGAACACCAGCAAAAAGTTGCCTCTCTCCAAAAGAGATAACGTAATTTCGGTGTTTTTCTGGGATGTCGGCATCTTTTAATTGGCGGAGAGAGAGTTCCCTAAGCGTATTACGACCAATATTATGTTGAGGACAGTCACCCTGCTATAATCCCCAAAGAAATCTTTATGCAGGTGCAGGAAGAAATCGCAAGACGCGGAATGCTGAAAGATGTTCATGGCCGCAGAAAATGTTTTAGTGCGGCTCATGCATTTTCACAGATAACCTTCTGTGCTGACTGCGGTGCTGAATTCAGCCGTCTGCATTGGAATAATCGCGGCAAGAAGTCAATCGTCTGGAGATGCAGTAAAAGAATTGAAGACTACACCAAATGCAGTGCAAGAACGATTAAAGAAGATGATTTGCAGCAAGCTTTTGTGGAGGCTTTGCAAACAATGATTGGTGATAGCGACAACTACCTCAAAAAGCTGAAAGCTAATCTCAATCAGATTATTGTTGACCCCTGTGCATTGCAGGGCATAGATGATAGGCTGAACAAACTGCAGCATGAACTGATAGACCGCACAGAACGTCACGAGGATTATTCTGATATTGCTGAAGAAATATTTGCTTTACGGGAACAGCGTGAAAAGGTTCAGGTGTCGAAAAGTTCTCAGGCTGAGTACAAGAAACGCATTAAGGAATTGCAGTTCTTCATCAAATCACAGCCGAAGCAAATGGAATTTGATGAAACCCTTGCAAAACATCTGCTCTCAAAGATTACAGTTTTTGATGAAAATATTGTGTTTGAGTTCAAATCAGGTGTGACGGTGAGTGTGGAAAAGTGATATTGAGAAAGCCTCTGTTGGAGTTAATCCGACAGAGGTTTTTTGCTGTTATAAGGAAAACTTAAGTGTTTTTTAAAGTAGTGTTTATCTCGGCAAACTGAAAGTTGTTTATTAAACCTTTTTAACCTTAACCAACAACATCATAGGTCTACGCATTTCATTACACATTCCCGGCATACCCATCATATCTGCCGGAGGCATTGCTTCCTCAATAGCCTCAATTTGAAAACCACATTTTATAAGTGGATTCAATATCTGCGTTAATGTGTGGTGCTGTTTAATTACTCGTTGACCAAGAAAATTGGTTTCTCTTTCGCCTGTGTAATAGTAATTGTCGATTGGCCAATATTTAGGTTTCCCATTTTCATCATAAATCCAATCCTCATTAACACCTGCGGTGAAAGTCGGATGTTCAATATTGAATAGGAAATATCCACCTACTTTTAATGTGCAATACACCTTTTGATAAACATTAGCTAAATTTTCGATATAGTGCAGTACCAGGTTAGAAACAACTAGGTCATAAGTATTTTCAGGATAAATGTATTCTTCAACACCGCAAACTTTATACTTGATTTTGTCATCAGAGTTATCAGCTACTGCTTTTGCAATCATTTTTTGACTACTATCAATACCAAGAATTTCAGTAGCTCCCATTTGTGCGGCATATTTGCAATGCCAACCGTAACCACATCCTAAATCCAAAACTTTTTTTCCCTGTAATTTAGGGAATAACGGTTGCAACTGATGCCACTCTCCAGCAGCTTTCAGACCATCTTTGCTTCTTCCCATTTCCGCATATGCGGCAAAAAATTCACTATTATCGTAAATATTTCTCATTGATAATTGCCTCCACAACTTCCGATTTATCTAAGTTTCCATTCGTTCCATTTTTGTATATTTTAACGATTTTCGCCAACAAATCTCCCCACTCAGCCACACAGCCTCAAAGCAACGTAAAACAGGCGTTTCAAGTCTATTTGACAACATATCTGCCGTTTTAATCAAATCTGCACACAAATTTTGCGTTCTGGGTTGGGTGTGTACATCTGATGACAGTTTTCAGCCTGTTCGTTATGTTTCCTCGGACTGATTTTATGGGGATAGATGAGTGTGTAAAATTGATATATGCCCGCAAACCACGCAGAATAGGGCTTTTTAGCCCTGGTTTCTTGACAGCAGAACTACGCACTCAACGTGCCTCGGAAGCCTAATATTGATGTTATCGTGACAACCAAATCAATGCAACGAGAGGTTCGAGTGGGGGATTTGGATATTAAAACAGAACTCATCACAAATCGGATCAGTGATTACCGCAATTTCCTTTTCCGCAGCCGTGTTCGCCGCAGGTATGAGCTTCTCCGCCGTGTTCGTGTTCATGATGTGAGCATTTTACATCGGGGTTGAAGTCAAGCGTACCGCTGAGAAGTGCGTTTACTGCGTTAT
>ERZ791837.1533-NODE-1533-length-14710-cov-2.991266_pt1 | contig 14710 bp, 19 predicted proteins | sample MGYA00510292_ERZ791837 | MGnify/ENA primary metagenome ERZ791837 (study PRJEB30046, sample SAMN00715259) | human gut metagenome | study: EMG produced TPA metagenomics assembly of the A metagenome-wide association study of gut microbiota in type 2...
CAGCACACGTCAGGTGAGTAGAGACAAGAATAGTGCTTTGGCAAAAATGTTAAAGAGAATGAAAGCAGCTGGATATGAATCATACGCTGAGGCGGCAGGTGCATTTCTGCAGGAAAGCGATTATATTCCAACACAGATGGAGACGCAGAATTCTATTATGAAGAAAAGGACCGGAGAAGTGAGATTGCCATCGGATCATAATGGTAATAAATAAAGTTAATTGAATATCCAATCATCAAAAAGGGCACTGGAGAAAAATCCAATGCCCTACTTTAATTTCAGTATATCATTCGGTGTGCAGTCCAAAAATTCACAAAGTTTTGCAAGTATTGTGAAGTCAATCCTGGTTACCTTATTTTTGCAGTAGTTGTTAAGCTGTGTGCGCTGTAAATTACAGGCTTCACAAAGCTTATTTTTGCTGATATTCTTTTCTTTAAGTAGATTTTCTAAATCCATATATACAATCATAACGGCACCTCGTCTTTTCCTAAAATTATAAATACAACTGTATTGAAAAATAAGCTGTGCTGTCATACACTTGTATTATAATACAGGGGTATAAAGGAGCGAGAAGATGAGAAAAAGGTGGTTTATCAGTCTGATAATCGGTATAATAATTACAGGTGGTTGTCTGGGATATCTCCAGTTTGGAAGAGATATGGATGTGTATGGTTCCCATGCAATGACAGCGGACAATTACCATGAGGAGCGTTTGACGGTAGTGGTAAATAAACTGTATGTAGCGGACCAGAAAGTATGTGCAGAAGAAATCGTGAAACGTTGCAGGGAAAATTCATTTAAAAGTGTGCGGTTCAGCTATGATCAGTCAGTTCCGAATGCGTTATATGTGACTGTGTATGCTTCAAAGCGGCAGGCAGAGAAAGGAAAGCAAATGTTTTCATTTTCTTACTTGCCGAAGGATGGCGATGGAACGTATAATATTGTTAGTGATTCAGAGAAATTTATGCTTAAAATGAAATAAAATTGGATACTGAATTGTCTGAAAGAAATTGGAAAATATATTGATAATTAATATAAAAAATGAATGTTATTTACAATTTTACAAGGAGACGTTTGGATGTTTTTGTTAAAAAAAATTAAGATTGAGAACCATCAAAATATAGTTTTGGATGTTACTTTTTTGAATATTAAAGAAACTGAAAATAAACAACCATTTTCTACATTGGTTTTAGGCGAAAATGGAACAGGAAAAAGTTTTTTGCTTAAAACAATAGCGGATATTTTTATATTTTTGGATAAAATGCAAACGGCTAAGAGAAAACCTAGATTTAGATATGAGAAATTTTTTGTAGAATATTATATAGATAAGCACAAATATGAAATTAGTAGAATTTCAGGAAGTGAGATTTTGTGTAAGTGCGATAATTTAGATGTTGATTTTCATGCAATTAAACTGCCATCGAGTGTTCTGGCAGTTGCTTTCATGGTAAATGATAAATTCCTTTTTGTTGATGAACATAAGCAAGAGGAAAATATATATAAATATTTAGGGGTTAGAAAAACAAGTAATGCTACTTATACAAGTTCAGTATGTGATCGTGTTATTGAATGTGTAACTCAGATAATAGAAGATGGTTTACTAAAAGAAATGAGTACTGTGTTGTCTGTACTGCATTTTGACCAAATGATAGATATAAGTTTTACTAATGCATCAGACAAAAAGAAAACAATAGTAAAAGAGGTAAAAGTTGATTGCTTGGATTTGATAAATAATCCATTTGAGAAAGAACAGATTGCTCATGATAAGATTTGTCATTTACTGAAAAGAAAAATAATTATTCCGTCTCAGATTTTTTTCTATAAAAATGGTGAAAAAATAGATTTTGAATCCTGTAGTTCAGGTGAAAAGCACATGATTTTTGCATTATCTGGAGTAATGAATAATATTAGTAAAAATTCTTTAGTATTGATCGACGAACCAGAAATAAGCCTACATCCAGAATGGCAAATAAAATATATTTCTTTATTAAAGAAAGTTTTTGAAAACTATTCGGGATGTCATTTTATTCTTGCGAGTCATTCACATTATTTGGTTTCTGATTTAAAAGAGGATACCTCATCAATAGTTACTTTGACAAAATTAAATGAAAAAACACCTTATGCGGAATTATTACCGTATTCAACATATGCATGGTCCGCTGAAAATATAATTTATAATATATTTGGATTAAGAACAACAAGAAACTATTATTTTGAAAGTGATTTACACAAATTATTATCTTGTATGCAGAAAAATGAGTTGACTAGAGAAGAGCTAAACGAGATTAGAGAACTTGCAACAAAATTAAAGAAATATATTTATAACGATGAAGATCCGTTAGCCTTGATTATTAGGCAGGCAGAGGGGTTTTTAAAATGTATACACGAAAGCTAATTGTAACTAACAAGGTTCCACGAGATTTATTGGATGAGTTAAATAAAAATTATATAAAACCAGGTGCATGGGATATAAATGACGAAAATGTAAATAAGTTTAAAACTATAATGAAAGAAGCATTATTAGAACTTCAGGATGGAAAATGTGCGTATTGTGAGCTTCCACTTGCTACAAGAAATCCAGAAATTGAACATATAGCTCCTAAAGGTGGAATAAAGCGAAAAAAGCATATAGAATGTATGTTTTTGCCTGAAAACCTCGTGTATGCATGTCATAATTGTAATTCTCCGGAATGCAAAGGGCAGACAGATACGGTAGTCAAAAAAGGAGCTTCTTATCAAAATTGGGAGTTCAATATAGTGCATCCTTATTTAGATGATCCTAAAGATTATTTTGACATTCCTCCCCTTGAAGATGGAAGTGAAGGTTTTATACCAATACCTAAAGTGAATGCAGATTTATATCACGCAAATAAGGCAAGGAACACTATTAAAATGTTTCGATTGGATACAGAAAAGGTATTTGAATTAGCAAAAGAATATTTAGCAAGGAAACATAGTGTTGATCTAAATAAAACTATAAATAGCACTTCTTTATATCGCCCAGAGTTGATATAAACAATACATAGTATAAGAGTATGGAAAGCTGTAATATAAAGAAAATAAGAAGGCAAAAGAATATGGTTTATACTAAAAAAGTTAGTGGGAAAGTAGGAAAATTGAAGAATCGAGACAGAAATTAAGTCCAAGATTAGTCAAAGATAGCTAAAAATTAGCTCAAGATTAGTCCAAAAAGAAGGAAAATATATGCTGAATATATTTATGGAGATATGAAAGAAGCAGTCTATAATACGGCAGTATATTTCAAGCATGATTATGAAGATAGTTGGATTACAGATTCATATGTGAGAGAAATGGTAAAAGATGTAGATCAATTGCCTGTTTTAGACAGTGGAGTCGATTTTGAAACAGATGAAAATGGTAGAGCTAAATAAAAAAGTGAATAACTCTGTTTTAAAAGCATTGACATTTTGTAGTAATCAGTAGTAAACTATACTTGTGGAAGGGAAGTGATATGTTTGGCTAGAAAAACACCAAAAGATGGCAAAGAAGAAAACATACGAGTACGGGTGACTCCAGAACAAAAACAGAGACTTGTTGAGTATGCAGAAAGACACTATCAGAGCATGAGTAGTGTTGTATGTCAGGCATTGGATCTCCTGTACGCAAGAGAAGAACAACAAAAATAATAAAGAGTAAAATGGAGTTATTTTGGAGTTTATTTCTTCATAAGCGGTGCGAAAAGCACAAAATTAGAACACATGTTCGGAGCATAAGCCTCTAATAACAGCCTTTGCGTGTCATGAAACGCAGTCCGCAAAGGAGTTTGAATAACGGACAAAAAACCTCGGATGCCCATTTTACAAGGGTTTCCGAGGTTTTGTTATGTCTGTTGGCTCTATTTTGGCTCTATTTAAGAAATTTTGATAGGTAAAAACGTCGACGGATTAAAAAATATAGGATTTGAGCAACCAAACAAAAAACATAGATATAATAAATCCGATTGTGGCACTTAGTAAAGCTGAAAGCAGTTGCTGATAAGGACGTTTTCCTTTTTCTTGTGCTTTTTCAATTTCATCTAATTGCTTTCCTTCGGTGAATGCCACAATTTCTTTGTACGTCATAATATCATTTTCTTTTTTGAACTTTTCTACTCTTAAAGCGTAATATATCATAATTAAGAAAAGAATTCCCCAAACGATATATCCACAATATCCTAAAAATACTGCCAATGGCACAGCTGCAATGACAGTTAATATTAAAAGTACTGTAAAAATAGCTCCATCACGATTAAATTTCTGTATAGCTTCTTTGCTAATTTCTTCTTTCATAGTAGTAATATCTCCTTTGATTAGTTGATCAAGAGAGATGTGAAATGTTGAACTTAACAGTAGCAGGCTATGAATATCTGGATAACTTTTATCATTTTCCCAATTAGAAATAGTTTGTCTTGTGACATATATTTTTTCTGCAAGTTCTTCCTGAGATAAATTCATATCTGTTCGATATCTTTTTATCTGTTTATACAGTTCCAATGCGCGTCCTCCTTTTTACGTGTTTTTTCTCTCGACCTAGACATATCGTATTAAATGTTAGTAAATGATTCTATCAAAATGCTTTTACATAGAGTAAATTCAATAGTCAAAGGTCTTTTACATAGTAGAATGAGAGGTTATATCTATTGTGGAAATACTTTTACAGTAATTCTGTTGGTTCCTTTTTTGACAACCATATTATCATCTACTAGATGATTTTTTATATCTTCTATGTTCTGCTCAATCTCAGTGATAGTTTCTGCATAATTATCTTCGGGACTCAATTTATTCTTGGAGTTTTCCAGATTTTCTTTTATTTGCTTTGCTTTAAGATAGGTGCAAAGTTTATTGTTGATAGCAGCGTTCTGAAAAGAAAATTTCACAGTAGAAGGGATAAACTCTCCATTTTCATCTCTTTCTGCTTCAAATTTCATATCTACTTGCTCATCTAATTTAAACAGTAAAGAAAGTACATCAGATACAGTTTCTATATCAAAATCCATGAATAGATTAATGCTGATGCCAAGAGCGTTTGTGATTTTCAGTAATTGATCCGGCTTTGGATTGCGAATACCATACTCATACTTTTTGATAGTAGCCGGATTTATGCCGGAAAGATTTCCCAACATTTCTTGTGATATTCCACGTATATTCCGATAATATTTGATTTTTTCTCCGACAGTCATAGTGTTTCTCCTTTTTGTGCTTTGTGGGTATAGAGATAGTTTAGCACATTGGGACACATTTGTGTATAAAAATTTATGAAAAATACTTGACGAACACAAATGTGTACTATATAATACGAATTACAAGGAACACAAAAGTGTACTAAGATTAAAGAGGAAAGGAGAAATGAATATGGAGAATACGATGAAAATGTATATTACCGCAGATGAAGTTGCTGAATTACTCGGAGTATCTAGAGGGTATGCATATAAAGTTATTCGAGGACTGAATGATGAGTTGAAAGCAAAGGGATTTCGAGTGATTTCAGGGAAAGTGCCAAGAAAGTATTTTCAGGAAAAATATTATGGAATGGTTGTTTAGAAGAAAGAGGGGATGAAGATATGCCGGCAACAAGAGACGGAAAATTATGGCACAGTCAGTTTTATTATAAAGACTGGCAGGGAGTACGCCGCAAAAAGAACAAACGAGGTTTTAAGACAAAAGGAGAAGCAGATGAATGGGAAAGAAACTTTCTTCAGCAACAGCAGAAGAATCTGGATATCAGTTTTGAGAATTTTGTAGAAATTTATTTTGCGGATATGGAGAACCGTTTACGGGAAAGCACGATTATTAATAAGCGATATGTGTTTGACTTGAAAGTAACTCCGTATTTCAAACATAAGAAAATGTGTGAAATTCAAACTTCAGATATCAGAGCATGGCAGAATGAGTTGATTAAAAAGGGATATGCTCCGACTTATCTGAAAAGTATTAACAATCAGTTGGCAGTGCTTTTTAATTATGCTGTACGCTATTATGATCTGCGTGATAATCCTTGCAGAAAAGCAGGAAGTATCGGAAAGAGCAAGGCTGATGAAATGGATTTTTGGACAAAACAGGAGTTCAAAGAGTTCTTGCCATCTATGGATAGTAAGCCTGAAGCAAGAATGGCATTCCTGCTCTTATATTGGACTGGTATGAGAATTGGAGAATTGCTTGCTTTAACTTATGAAGATATAGACTTAGAAAAACGTTGTATCACGATTAACAAGTCATATCAGCGTTTGAACGGTAAGGATATGATCACGCCGCCGAAGACTCCGAAAAGCAATCGTCAAATATCTATTCCGCCATTTTTAGCGGAAGAATTAAAAGAATATTGCAGTATGTTGTATGGAATAACGGCAAATGAAAGAATGTTTCGATTTACAAAATCATTCATGGAACATGAAATGGTTCGGGGGATAAAAGAAACAGGTGTTAGACGTATCCGTCTGCATGATTTAAGACATTCTCATGCGTCATTGTTGGTTGAAATGGGATTTCAGCCATTGGCGATTGCAGAACGGTTGGGGCATGAGAAGATTGAGACTACCTTGAACACATACTCACATTTGTATCCCAATAAACAAGCAGAATTGGCAGAGAAGTTGGAAATTGCCAATGGAGAGGAGTAGCTATGAGCGGAGTACACAAATACCCAACAATCAGTTTTCGTATTTCCCCAAGAGAGAGGGACGAAATAGAAGCAAAAATCAAAGCGAGCGGTATGCAGAAAAAAGATTATTTTGTACGTTCCTGCATTTATAACAAAGTGTGCGTAGTCGGGAAAAAAGAAGTGATATATCAACTGGTTGAGGAATTACAACTTATGCAGTACAACATTGCGGAAATCCTAAAGCAATTTGAAGAGCAGGAAATCCTGTTATCAGACGAAGGATTGGAGCAGATGAAAAATGACTGTCTGGATATGCTGAAAGCCATTATATGGATGTTAGACGGAGCAAAGTATCTTTGGCAGGGAACTGAAAAAAGTCCTGACAGCGGCAACTGTTAGGACTTACGAAAAATCGGATAACCTTTGTTATCAAGATATTTACAAAATCAGTATAACAGAGGTTCTCCGCAGAAACAACAGAATTTTTGAATGGAGGACTTTATGGAAGAACAGAAAATTGAATTGAAAATAATCAATATGGCTGATATTCAGTCACAGGAAATTGAATGGTTATGGTATCCGTTTATCCCTTATGGGAAATTGACAATTATTCAAGGCGATCCGGGAGATGGGAAGACAACGCTTGTATTGAATCTTGCAGCCAAATTATCAAAGGGTATCGGACTTGATGAAGATATGCAGGTATCAGAGCCTATGAATATTATTTATCAAACCGCCGAGGATGGATTAGCAGATACAGTAAAGCCGAGGCTTGAAGCGGCAGGCGCTGATTGTGAGAAAATTATGGTCATTGACGAAAGCGAAAAATCACTTTCTATGGTAGATGAACGATTGGAACAGGCGATTATTCAAACCAATGCACGATTACTTATTTTAGACCCGATACAAGCCTATCTGGGCGGTGGAATGGATATGAACCGGGCAAATGAAGTAAGAGATATGACTAAGAAATTAGGACTTTTAGCAGAGAAGTATAAGTGTGCGATTATCCTGATCGGACACATGAATAAGGCTGCCGGAAACAAGGCGGCATATAGAGGAATGGGTTCGATTGACTTTTTTGCGGTAGCCAGAAGCGTATTACTGGTAGGAAGAATAGAGGGAGAATCGGATTTAAGAGCAGTGGTTCAGATTAAAAATAATCTGGCTGCATTTGGGCATTCAAAAGCATTTGAACTGACAGAAGATGGGTTTCAATGGTTGGGAGATTATGAAATTACGGCAGATGAATTGCTGGGAGGGGTAACTCCGAAAGCAAATAAAAAGGAACGAGCAAAACAACTCATTTATGAACTGGCAGAAACAAATAATGTGGTGAAAAGTGAGGATATTGTTAATCTTGCCGAAGAAAAAGGAATTTCAAAACGAACATTGGAAAATGCGAAAAAAGAGTTGGGTATTAAAGGAAAACGAATTGGAGACGCATGGTATTGGCGGCTTGATGAAATCGTGAAATGTAGATAAGAACGCAACAATGCAGTGTGTATAGAAATTGCAGAGGCGTAAGTGTAAGGTCGCAAAAACTAAAGACATTGCATTGTTGCGGAGTTGGAAAGGAGACAGTATGAAACAGATACAGATACCAGAGCAGTTATTTATGGAACTTGTAAAATTCCATTTGTTAGATGTGGAAGAAAATTTACCGAGCATAAAACAAGGATTAGAAGCGAAGTTGGATGCTTTGGTAATGAGAGACTTATATTCAAAATACAAAACTGCGCCCGTAGAGAAAGAACGGGAACAGGCGAGAAAAGAATATCTGGACAGACGAGGAGTGCCGGAGAAATTCCGGTGGTAATTCTTCCTTGATGATAGAAACAGGAGCGTGACACGCACCTGTAAATAGCAGATAAGGCAGGAAAGGAGTATTGCGGATGTTGAAGCAGCCGGAAAGAGAAAGCAGAAATGTGAATGCTTTATTTTATGAGATGGAGGGCAGACAGATACAAAAAATGAACAAGGTACTAGCAGACGTGGAACTGACAAAAGCAGAGGAAAAAACTCTGATCTGGCTTGCCGGATGGGAAGAAAGTACCGTAGATAATCTGCTGTCAGTCATAGAAAAAGCAGCCCGGATACGGGCAGAGAAAAAGGGCGGATACGCCCATAAATATAAGCTTAAGTCCGAGAAGTAATCGAATTTTGTTAAACAAAACAAGCCCTCGGCGTTTGAGAGCGAAATACACCCATCGCACAAACTTTGTTTATGCTCTGTGTATTTCGCCCTGCCGGGAGCTGTACCGCCAACAGGCGGATAAGTTCGTAAACAGGTGCCTATGCACCTACTCACAGCAAAGTCGGCGCAAGCCGAGAAAGGAGGATGCTTATAGGCAGACATTCATTTATCAGACAAAGTAAGTTGTTCGATGTGGCAGGGCGTATTGATTATATTTCCAATTCGAAAAGACAGGAATATCTCTATGCTACCTATCAGACGGAAGGGGCAACACCTGAGTTTTGGAAAAATCTTGCAAGAGAAAATCAGTTGGATTTTAAGGCAAGCGGCTCAGCAGGGAAATGTATCGAAGGGCGTGAGTTCATCATAGCACTTCCCGAAAGTTTTGTTCAGTACAGGGCAGGTGATGTGGTAAGACTTTTTACAGAGACTTTTCATATAAGATATGGTGTAGAGTGTAGCGCAGCCCTTCATCACAACAAGACAAAGACGAATTATCATATTCATCTGGTATTCAGTGAACGGAAAATGTTGGAGCAGCCCGAAGTGAAGATTGCCACCCGAAATATGTTTTATGATGAACAGGGAAAGCATAGACGCACGAAAAAAGAGATTTTAGACGAGCAGGGAAATATCCGAACCGGGTGCAGTATTATCCCTAAAGGGGAAGTATATGAAAGTCATATCTTCACAAAAAAAGAGGAATGGTTTAAGAATAAAGTCTTTACCAAAGAAGTGAAAGAACTTTTTACGGATACAATTAACTGCTATGTAAAAGAAGAATCAGAAAAACTTTCTGTATTCCAACAGGGCGGCATATATCTGGCAACCAAGAAAATAGGAAAGAACAATCCGAAAGCAGAGGAGATAAAGGCGGACAATGCGGCAAGGCAGGAATGGAATCGGACAGTTGATGTGGCATTAGTCGAGGGTGTTCCCGAAGAAGATATTTTGAAGATCAAGCAGGAAAAAATCACAGATGAAACGTTACAATCTATCAGGACACATGGTTGGCTGCCGGATATGTTCCGTCAGATTATCCGAGGGGCAAAAGACTTTTTACAGGAAGTGATTTTCAAATTTAAACTGCCACCAAGACCTGTGCCAAAGATTGATTTACAGGAGTGGAAAGATATACAGAAACTCATGTACGAATTGCAGAGACAGTCAAGGGAGATAAAACGCACACAGCAGGATATTTCTTCTTTGAAAAAGCAACTGTCAGAGTTACGAGGACTATTTAAAGGCAAAGAAAGAAAATCTCTGGAAGGGCGAATTGAACTGTTAGAGGATTTGGAAAAACGTCTACACAGGAGTATGGAGCAGATTGTAAAACGAGAAGGTTATCCAAATGTGCAATCTTTTCAGAAGGTCTATAATAAGGCAGAAGAACTGATTATGGAATACAACGAAGAATTGAGAGCATGGAAAAATCAGACGGAGCAGAAACAAGAAAATTGGTTAGAACAACCGAAAAAAGCAAGCGTATTAGAAAAGCTGCACCACTATCAGCAGGAAGGCAGACAGCAGCCGAAACGGTCAGGCAAGAAAAAATCTATAGATAGAGAACGATAAGAAAGGTGGAAACGATTATGAAGAAAACAATTTTTAAGGAAATGGGCGGCACTTATATCAGACAAGGGGATTATCTTATGCCCTGTTTTACCTTGCCAGAGGAAGAACGGAGATTTATCGGCGTATGGGGACAAAGACATAAACACTATTTGAAAGAGTATAAGAGAGCGGTTTATATTACTCTGCTTACAAGTGGCAGGCTGAATAGTTATCTTGCAGATATAGAAGAACAGGCACAGGAACGCTTTGAAAGAATTGTAGAGCAGATGAAACAGGCACAGGGGATCACGGAACAGTTAAAGGCAGAAAATCAGATGGAATGGGTAGCGAGAATGAACAATATACAAGCGTGTGCAAGGAAGATGGTGGATAAAGAGATTGTATATGCTTAGAATGAGGAGGCAAGTTCTTAGATAGGGCTTGGCTAGCGTAAAATTTTTCTCGGATAATGGAAAATAGATAAAAAGAGAACACCACTTTGTGATAAAGTATTAAGCACGACCAAAATACTAAAGCAAAGAAAGGTGTTCTCTATGTACAACAGTATAAAATATTTTGAAGAAGAATGCATTAAAAGATTTGAAAAACTTGAGGATGATTTCATAAAGAATCCGAAAAAGCTTGCTGAGTACGTTCTGGGGCTCACAGAAGAATTGCATAACCTCGGACTGAAAATGATACAGGAATCCCTGGAAGAAATGAATCAGATGCTCAGAAAGAGCCCAAAACGTTTGCAACACTGGGTGGTTGAATCTCATGATACCAAGCAGCTGATTACATCACTGGGGGCAGTTACATTTGAAAAAACGTTATTCACGAATAAGGAAACAGGTGAAAGCGAGTATCTTCTTGATCGAATAATGGGGTTAGAGAAACATGAACGTATCACAGAAGACGCACTAGCCAGAATGCTTAAGGAGTCTGTTCAGACCTCGTACAGACGTGGCGGAGAAGAAACAAGCCTGACAACAGATGTGAAAAAACAGACTGTAAAAAATAAGATCCATGCGCTTGAATTTCCTAAAAACAAGGAGAAGCCAGAAAAGAAAAAAGAGGTGGAATACCTCTATATCGAGGCGGATGAGGATCATGCGTCACTTCAGTTCAGAGAGAAAAAAGGTGATTTGATTGAAAACGAGAATCACCGGAAGAACAACTGTCTGATCACAAAGCTTGTCTATGTTCACGAAGGAATTGAAAACGAAGCACCTCAGAGCAAAAGACATAAACTCGTGAATCCGTATTACTTCTGTGGAACTAGTTATGGTGAAGAAAATGCGGAATTCTGGGATGAAGTTTATGAATATATCAACAACCATTATGACCTGGATAAAGTCAAAAAAGTATATCTGAGTTCAGATGGTGGAAGCTGGATTAAATCTGGAATGAAACGGATAGCAGGAATCACATATGTACTAGATGAATTTCATCTTGAGAAGTATCTGATCAAGTTGACCAGTCACATGAAGGACAGCAAGGAAGATGCACTAGTATAACCGTTATTAATTAACTGGTCTTTTGAATTGGCAACGTATCAACCACCACCTCTTCACTTGAATTAATTTCTTCAAGCTTATACTTCCAGTGATATACGACAGGTTGTTCGTTTACTTCATCGAAGTATCTATAGATACGCTGCACAAGTTCATCCTTAGTTTTTACACGTATGCCTTTTAGCATCTGACGTGTGAGTTTACTAAAGAATCCCTCAACAAGATTCAACCATGAACCATGCTTGGGAGTAAACACAAATTCAAATCTTCCCGGCTTTGTCGCAAGGTATTTTCGGGTTTCCTCTGAAGAATGAACTTTCAGATTATCCAATACCAGACGAATCCGGTCAGTCTCCGGATATTTTGAATCAAGTATTTTTAGAAACTCAATATATTCCTTGCTGCTGTGTTTATCTTTTACAAGCGGAATTGCCTCCCCTGTTTGTAAGTCGATTCCAGCAAGCAGTGAAATAGTTCCAAGACGTTTATATTCATAATCACGGCTGACCGTCTTGTGATTATCATCCGGCAAGAGGTCTTCTGTGGTATTGGCAATTGCCTGAATTCCGGGTTTTTCATCATAGGAAAGTACATGTACAACCTGTTCATCCTCCTTAAACGGAATGAGCTGTCCCTTCTCGTCAAACTGTAAAGACAATTGTTTATATACAAGAAGAACATTATGCATTTTCTGGTCAAAATCAGGGTCACGATTTTCGCAGTAATAAGTTATTTTGTTAGGCTTAATATCCGCTTCTTCCAGTATTGTGCGGACCTTTGACTGACTGATTGTTGACAACCTTGTATGACCTGCTTCTTCGGCAAATTTATTAATATGTTTTGTAAGAAGAGCACGCGTCCATACTTCTGCTGAATATCCAAGATTGACAGGCTTCTGACAGGCGATATTTATTATCCAGGCTTTTTCATCATCGGTTATTTCAGCATTCCTGCCACGACCGGGTGCATCAAACAGAGCATTTTCCACACCACCCTCAAGGTATTTATTGATACAGAGCATGACGCTTTTGCGATTCATTCCTACTTTGTCTGCAATATGGTCAACTGAAATACCTTCTGCTTTGAGTAGTAAAATTCTTGCCCGAATTACTGTCTGGGCTTGAATTGTTCTTGCACGCATCTGAGTTTCAAGATATAAACGTTCGTCCTCGCTAAGATTAATAGTGGATGCTTTTCTTCCCATAGTTTAATGCTCCTTTTGATTTGATGAGAACAGTATACTACAGAAAAGAAATATAGTCCATTTATTTAAAAACTTTTGTACTAGTTTCTGCGAAATAATTTTATCTTTTATTATGTCATTGCTCTCATGAATCTTATCGACATATCCCTGTCCCTGATCCATAATCATCTGCATTTCCTTTGTACGTTCCTTCATTCTCAGACGCTCCTCAATCTGCTTTCTATAATATCTGTCATATACAGCCTGTTTATTTTTATATTCGTCATATATTTCATTAGATACTATAAAAATCATATTATCTCTGATTTATATGCTACTATTCCATTGTAATAGATCATTTTTCCGCATCAATCACAATCCCCCAATCTGATATATTATGCTTTAGCCAGTAATCCCTTGAAATATCCAGTAATTTTACTGTCATTGGTTTTTGGAGATATCTTCTCTGCACGCATTCCATAACCATATACTCTCCATTTTTCTTTACACATAGAAAATCAGATGTAAACTCTCCTTCTGGCAGACTTTCAAGTTGAACATTACAGCGTATTTCTACAATGTTCTTGTCCTCTTGAAGTATATCCGCATATTTTGATTGAATTGCATCGTAAAATCGGCATACTTCTTTTGACTTGCTTAATGCTCTTTTTTCGCAACGTCCTTTGTAATTCTTTTTTCTCATTTAGCACCTTACCTTTCCCCATTTTCAGCTGGATTTTTCCCAAAAATGTTCCCAAAAACGCAGATTTTTTCCAAAAACAAAATTTCTGGGAAATCCGAAATGCCCGGAAACCATTGATTTTACTGCATTTCTTCACATTTTTAATTTTCCCAAAAACGAAGTTCCCAAAAATCTCTATGTTCTTGTGTAATCATCTTTATCCCCGATGATGCAAAAATTTTTATCCTCTGACAGAAGTAAGGACTAATTTTCCCAAAATTATTGGGGACAAATAAAATCTATGTTTTATCTCTGAAAATGGCGTATTTATAAGGTTTTTTGCCGTGTAGAAACAAAAAACCTTGAGGTACAAGCTGATTTTTGCTCATATCTCAAGGTTTAATTTCTTTTGTTGGTCGCTAATCATTTTTGCCTTTTACAGGATAATGATTATTGCCCTTTTACACCAACTATTCAAACTCGGGTGCGGATAAAATAATCCCGGCACTTTTTAGTACATATTTGTATTATTTTGTATTCATATTCTCTGAATTATATCTGATATTTTCCTATCACCAAATTATTAGAGCCAAAATAGAGCCAGACAAAACTATTTTTTCTGCTTTAATTGCTCCACTACCAATACAATATGTTCATCTAACTTTCTCTTTAAGAAAAATCACAAAGTTCCTTCAATCTATTTTTTATAGATACTTCCACCTTTGCAAGCTTTTCCAGTAACATTTCAACTGTTTTCTCGCCTTTTGCATAATCAATTTTACCATATTCTCCTGCAAATAAACATTTTGCCATATCAAACCAGTAATCAAAATCATCTTGCATTTGTACTACAAATGCAGTAGATTCTTTGAATACTGTTTTAGGAATATAGGCTTGATGAAGAAGCACTTCATTTTTAAGCGTTTTTATCAACTCTGTATATTTTCCAAAACACACCTTAAAGGACTCACATTTAGCTTCTC
>ERZ791837.1548-NODE-1548-length-14621-cov-3.189688_pt1 | contig 14621 bp, 11 predicted proteins | sample MGYA00510292_ERZ791837 | MGnify/ENA primary metagenome ERZ791837 (study PRJEB30046, sample SAMN00715259) | human gut metagenome | study: EMG produced TPA metagenomics assembly of the A metagenome-wide association study of gut microbiota in type 2...
TATCAGTATGACCAAGAACTGCCCATAATTCCTCTGTAATATGAGGAGCAAACGGATTGAGAAGTCTCAAAAATGTGTTGAGCTCAGCCTTATTTATACTGCCTGTTGCCACAATATCATTAAGGAGCTCCATCATCGCAGCAATTGCTGTATTGAACTTAAGGCTCTCAATATCCTCTGAAACCTTCTTGATAGTCTTGTGCATCTTAGACTTTATTTCTTCACGATACTCGTCACCGTCTGTAATAACATCCTGAAGTGCCCATACACGATCAAGGAATCTCTTGCATCCCTTAATGCTTGATGTGCTCCACGGAGCTGTCTTTTCAAAGTCACCTACAAACATTTCATAGAGACGAAGTGTATCAGCACCATAGTTTGCAACAACATCATCAGGATTGATAACATTTCCACGGGATTTAGACATTTTCTGACCGTCTTCACCAAGGATCATACCGTGCGATGTACGGCGCATATAAGGCTCCTTTGTGCTTACCTTTCCGAGGTCAAAGAGGAACTTATGCCAGAAACGTGAATAAAGCAGATGAAGTGTAGTATGTTCCATACCACCGTTATACCAGTCAACAGGCATCCAGTAATCAAGAGCTTCCTTAGAAGCAAGCTCCTTATCATTTTTCGGATCACAGTAGCGGAGATAGTACCATGACGAACCAGCCCACTGAGGCATTGTATCTGTCTCTCTCTTTGCAGCACCGCCGCACTGAGGACAGGTTGTATTTATAAAGCTTTCAAGTGTAGACAGTGGACTTTCACCATTATCAGTCGGCATATAGCTGTCAACATCCGGAAGTGTCAGCGGAAGTTCACTTTCAGGCAGTGCAACATATCCACATTTATCACAATGTACTATCGGGATAGGCTCACCCCAGTATCTCTGACGTGAGAACACCCAGTCACGGAGTTTGTAGTTCACCTTGCTTTCGCCCTTGCCGTTTGCTTCAAGCCATTCCTTTATCTTGACCTTGGCTTCTTCTACAGTAAGCCCATCAAGAAAATCGCTGTTTGTCATAATGCCTGTTTCACAGTCTGTAAAGGCTTCCTTTGTAACATCTCCGCCCTTTACAACCTCAATAATAGGCAGGTCAAATACCTTTGCAAAGTCATAGTCACGTGTATCATGTGCAGGAACAGCCATAATAGCACCTGTACCATAGCTCATGAGTACATAATCAGACAAAAAGATCGGAATTTCTTTGCCGTTTACAGGATTAATGCCACATACGCCGTCCAGACGAACGCCTGTTTTTTCTTTTGCCATTTCCGTTCTCTCAAAGTCAGACTTTCTTGCAGCCTTTTCCTGATATGCACGTATTTCATCCATATTGTTAAGACTTCCGCTCCACTTTTCAATAAGAGGATGTTCCGGAGACATTACCATATATGTTGCACCAAAAAGTGTATCAGGACGTGTTGTATATATTCTCAGAGTATCTCCTGCTGTAGTTGCAAAATCAACTTCTGCACCTGTAGAACGGCCGATCCAGTTACGCTGTGTTGTCTTGATTCTTTCAAGGTAATTTACCTCATCAAGATCATCAAGAAGTCTCTGAGCATATTCTGTAATTTTCAGCATCCACTGTGATTTTACCTTACGTACTACCTCACCGCCGCAGCGTTCACATACTCCGCCTACTACCTCCTCATTGGCAAGAACAACTTTACAGGATGTACACCAGTTTACAGCCATTTCTTTCTTATATGCAAGACCCTTCTTGAACATTTCAAGGAATATCCACTGAGTCCAGTGGAAGTAATTAGGATCAGTTGTATTTATCTCTCTCTCCCAGTCAAATGAAAGACCAAGTGACTGAAGCTGACCTTTAAAACGTGCTACATTATTTTTTGTTACAATTGCCGGATGGATCTTATTCTTGATGGCAAAATTCTCAGTCGGCAGACCGAATGCATCCCAGCCCATAGGAAACAGTACATTATAACCCTCAAGTCGGCGTTTTCTGGAAACAATATCCATTGCCGTATACGGACGTGGATGTCCTATATGGAGGCCCTGACCTGACGGATACGGGAACTCTACAAGTGCATAAAACTTAGGCTTACTGTAGTCTGTTCCTGCACGGAAAGAGTTGTGTTCTTTCCAATACTTCTGCCATTTGCTTTCAATGGCTGTAAAATCATACTTACTCATCTTTATCATCCTTTTATGTTAATTTTTAATTGTTGCTGAAATAGGCCTTTACATCTTTATTAAAGGCAAGAATCAGACCTGCCAGAAGATCAAGTATTCCCTCGGCAAGATAGATCCAGTATACAAAACCATTACTCAGATTAGTAATATTTGTCCATAAATGTGCGATGAACACAAGTGCCAAATACACTGCAATAATATAATTGCAGTAAGGTACACGCTTATAAAGCAGCACAAAAATAACGCCAGCCGTCAAAACCATCAGTACATTTACAAAGGAAAATCCCAATATCAGGTTTAAAAGTGATTTTATTATAAGATAAATTCCCACAGCTGATGAAAGCTCTTTTCCTGTTTCACTCATTACTATTACCTCCCGTCAATATTCAGTCCTTCTTTATCCATTCGGCAATATCAACGTGTTCGCCATCTGCCCACATACGTTCCAGTTGGTAGAAGTCTCTTGCTTCCTTGTAGAAAACGTGTACTATAATGTCACCGTAGTCAAGAACTATCCAGCTTGAACCATTGCCTCTGCCCTCACGATGAATAGGCTCAACGCCGATCTCAGAAAGTTTATACTCAACTTCATCTGCAAGAGTACGAGTGTGAGTAGTGCTTGTACCATTTGCAATTACAAAGTAATCTCCCAGAATAGTAAGTTCGTTTACACCGATAACTTCTATATTCTCAGCTCTCTTGCTGTCCAGTGCCTTTACTATTACTTCAAGTATATTATTATTTTCTGCCATATATTCTATCTCCTTTTTCAGTCATCACGGCTGTAGATATTCTGTCTGCCGTCTTTTGTATTTCCGCTGCTTATATCGTTAAGATTTTCCTTGTTGCCGTTGAACTCATTGCTCAGGTACTGACCCTCGGAAACTGCCTCCACTATAGTACTTTCTTCAGGATACACCTCATTCTGATACGGTCTGAAGTGACCGTTTATTATATCTATCGTCTCACTCTTATGAATAGAGTAAATCGCCTGTCCCTGATACATTGCACCCTCTCCGGGAACCATGTATATGTTTACACTATCCATTGTAAGACGCTTTGAGGCAAAGTCTGCCAGCATACTCATTTCGGCAAGGGAAAGGTCTGTCGCAAGCCACTCATTTTCATATATGGTTTCCATAGATGACATTAGTTTGGTTTGTCCCATGTTTAGAAGCTTTTCCATAGCTGCTGCAAGGAAAATTCGCTGAGCCTTTACACGTCCTATATCACCCTCGTCATACTCTCTTCTGAAACGTATAAACCATTCAGACTGCTGACCATTCAAAACCTGTTCGCCGGCAGGAAGCACCTTATCAGCTTCGTATATTATTTTCTCAGGAAGTGTGATAGGTATGCCTCCAACTTCATCAACAATGTGCTTGATATTTGCACAATCAAGCTTTACATAACAGTCTATGACCACGCAGAAACTTTCTTCTATACAGTTTACGGCACGCTGCAAAGGCGTTACACCATCCTGCTGTCCGGAAAAATATACGCTGTTGAATTTATTTGTAGATGGATTTGCATAATCGGGCATATAACAGTCTCTCGGTATCTGCAAAACATTCATCGTACCTGCAAATAAGTCAAATTGAAAAAGCCAATTAACGTCTGCAAGCTGCCCGCTTTCATCCATTCCCATGAATAATATCGTATACTGCCCTTCAACTATCTGTTCAAGGTTAAGACCGTCATTTAAAGTTTCGGGATCAATATCAGATTTAAGATTAAGCTTATCTGTATCTTCAGCAGCAGGCTTTTCAAGCTTTCCCTCCTGAAGTATAGCCGGCTGAGCACGTTTTACCATATCAAGATAAGAGATCTGGTCAACGACAACCTCACTTCCGCTTACTGTTCGATATGCCACAATAGGCATACTAACACCAAGTGCAATTATTATAGCTGCACTTGCTGCAATCGATATTACTTTCAGGCAGATATTGAGTATCTTTCCCTTTCTGTCGTCCCCATGTCTTTTGATATTCCTCTGAACGTCAATTCTATTGTTTTGCTTTTTATTACTTCCCATATTTATTCACCTCACAGGACAAGTCTCATATATGATATGTGTCATCGGGAAACATAAGGGTATATTCATTATACGCTTCAAGTGTATAGAACGGTATAACCGCACAACGTTTAAGCTGCTTTCTCATGGAATAACGAAGCGCATACAGCATACCTTTTTCAAGACTGCGTGCACAGACCTTTCTCATTACATCAACGCCGCTGTAGTCACGTTCCTCAGAAGTCATATCCCCCAGATAAACTACTTTTTCAAGAAGTGACATACCTTTTCTTCCGATAGTATGAAATCTCACGGCATTCAGAACATCTTCATTTGCAATTCCAAATTCTGTTTTCAGGAAATATGCACCGGCAACTCCATGCCATACTTTCCACGACTGTGCCTCTTCCTTGCAAAAGCCCATTTCGCTTTTAACAGCCCAGTCATACTGCTTCTCTTTCGGATCCTCCTTACATATGTCATGAACCATGCCTGCAAAATATGCCTTGTCAGGGTTCTCTCCGTAAAGCTTTGCAAGATGTCTGCATTCATTTGCAACATTCATGGTATGATTATATCTTTCCTTTGAAAGACGCCCCTTTAAAAATGCCTGCATCGCTTGTACATCATACATAACACAGCTGCCTCCATTCATCATACGCCATACAATTTATGCTTTAATATATATTTTACTACATTTTCCGGCAAATAGCAAGAACAATCTTCACCTTTTTTTAAAAGGTGCCTTATCTCTGTAGAAGATATAGGAAATATATCCTCACAGGAAACAGACACCACACCATTTTCCGATAACAGTCCGGCTTGCCTTGTAAGTTCTTCACTATCTCCGTATATTCTCGATATACAGCCGATATCACAAAGTTTCATTATTTCCTGCCAGCAGTACCATCTATTAAAACTCATAAGACTGTCGCTGCCCATCAAAAGTACAAGCGTGTCATAGGGATAAATCTCTTTCATATGGCGTATAGTGTAGACCGTATAGCTTATGCTCTCCTGCATAAGCTCATAGTCACTAACGCTCATATTTATCTCCCTGTCAACAGCAAGTCTCAGCATGGCAAGTCTGTCTCTATCCGGTGCTACATCTATTTTATTCTGCTTAAACGGCGAAACCCTTGCAGGCACAAATATAACCTCATCAAGACTAAAACATTTAAGAGCAGTTCTTGCAAGATGAATATGTCCATTATGCACCGGGTCAAAACTTCCGCCGTATATGCCGATCTTTCTCATATCAGCCCTTTAAATCAATAACAGGATCTTGTGGATTTCGTTTATATAAAACAAATCTGTTACCGATCACCTGCACAACCTCAGACTTTGAGCGCTCTGCTAATATTGCTGCGGCTTCTCTTGCGTCGTATTCGCAGTTGTCAAGAACATGAAGCTTTATAAGCTCACGTTTTCTCAGTGCATCCAGAACCTGCTGTACCAGTGTATCGCCGATACCGCCTTTGCCTATCTGGAAAATTGTTTCATATGTGCTGGCAATACCTCTAAGCTTTGCCCTCTGTTTACTTGTAAGCTTATTAGTTTTTCTCCTTTAAATATTCACTAAAAAGCCTCAGAGCATTTCCTCTATGGCTTATTTTATTTTTCTCGTCATCAGTCATTTCTGCAAGGGTTTTATCTCCATAACAGAAAATAGGGTCATAGCCAAAACCGTTTTCCCCTCTTTCTTCTGTACCGATAAATCCCTCACAGCTGCCTGTGAAAAAATGTCTTACACCGTTTTCGTCAATGTAGCATATCTCACAGATAAATCTTGCACTTCTTTTATTCTCCGGAACATTTTCAAGCTCACTGAGAACTTTAAGCGAGCGGTCTCTATCGCTTGCGTTTTCTCCTGCGAATCGATGAGAATATACACCGGGAGCACCATCCAATGCATCTACGACAAGTCCGCTGTCGTCAGCAATAACAGGTATATTAAGCTTTTCATATACAGCCATAGCCTTTATTTCAGCGTTTTCACGAAATGTAGTACCGTTTTCCTCTACTTCAAAATCAGCACCTGCATCACGCTGTGAGATAACTTCCATTCCAAATGGCAAAAGTATCTGTGCCATTTCACGAAGCTTATTTTTATTATTGGAAGCAAGTATCACACGCATTATATACGCTCCTCCTTTTCAAAGAGAGCATTTACAAAATCCTCTGCATGGAATGGCTGGAGATCGTCGATTTTTTCGCCGACGCCAATAAGCTTTACAGGAATATCAAGTTCATTCTTTATAGAAACAATAATACCACCCTTTGCAGTACCGTCAAGCTTGGTGAGAACGATACCGCTTATATCAGCAGCTTCCTTGAAAAGTCTTGCCTGATTAACAGCATTCTGACCTGTAGTAGCGTCCAGAACCAAAAGTGTTTCTACAGAACAGCCTTCTGCTCTTGTAGAAATTATTCTGTTTATCTTTGCAAGTTCCTGCATAAGGTTCTTTTTATTGTGAAGTCTTCCTGCCGTATCACAGATAAGTACATCACAGCCTCTTGCTTTTGCAGCGTCAATAGCATCATATACAACTGCGCCCGGATCTGAACCCTCTGCGTGTTTGACAAGTTCAACTCCTGAACGATCCGTCCATACCTCTAACTGATCTATAGCCGCTGCACGGAATGTATCCGCAGCTGCAACGATAATCTTTTTTCCTTCTGCTTTAAGCTGATGGCAAAGCTTACCTATAGTAGTAGTTTTGCCTGCACCGTTTACACCGATAACCATGATAACAGAAGGTTTAGTGGAAAGGTCAAGGCTCTGATCTTCGCCGAGCATCTCGCTTACTATTTCCTGAATAAGACTCATGATCTCCTTAGGATCTGTTATACCTCTTTCTTTAATGCGTTTTCTCAGCGCATTACAGATAGCTTCCGAAGTCTCAACACCCATATCACCCATTATCATAGTCTCAAGAAGTTCGTCAAACAAATCTTCATCAATTTTTGTAAAGCTGCCAAGAACATTTTGAATCCTTGACATCATGGATTCTTTAGTCTTTCTTAATCCCTCACGTATCTTGGCAAAAATGCCCTTTTTTTCAGCCTTTTCTTCCTGCTCTTGTTCTGGTTCTTCTTCTGATGCAGGCACTTCCTCTGCTTCAAAACTTTCTTCAGCGATCTCTACAGGTTCTTCTGAGCTATCATCAATATTTGCAGACGAATCTTCTTTATATTCTTCTTCCGTTTCCTCATCTTCATTCGGAAGAGCTTCCAGTTCTTCTATATCCTGAGTAAGCGATGCGAGCTGTGCTGCTTCTGCTGCCAGTGCAATAGCCTCTGCACGTTCCTTTTCGGCTGTTTCCTCAGCTTCTATGCGTCGGCGTTCTTCCTCCTCACGAACTGCCTTCTCACGTTCGGAAATCGCTTCTTCTATGTCCCCTGAAAGCTGTTCTCCTGTTAAATCAGCTTCTTCCTCTACAGTATTCTCTATCTGCTCTTCCTGAAATTCCTGCCTTTTTCTTCCAAAAAAGCCTTTCCTTTCCTTTTTATTCTTCTTACTAAAAAAAGCCATAATTATACTTCCTTTCTATAGATTATGATGTCTCTGCTTCAAATTCATCCTGCTCCATACGCAAAAGCTTTGATACGCCGTTTTCCTGCATTGTAACACCATACAGCACCTTTGCTTCTTCCATTGCACTTCGTCTGTGAGTTACAAGAATAAACTGAGTCGTATCTGTAAAATGATGAAGATACTGAGCATATTTACGAACGTTGCCCTCATCAAGAGCTGCATCTATTTCGTCCAGAATACAAAACGGTGACGGACGAAGTCTGAGTATTGCAAAATAAATCGCAATAGCCACAAATGACTGCTCTCCTCCAGAAAGTGATATGAGGCTCTTTATGACTTTTCCTGGTGGTGCAACGTGTATATCTATGCCAGATTCAAGAACATTATCCGGATCTGAAAGACTTAGATTAGCCTCTCCGCCGCCAAACAGATCCACAAAAATCTCCTTGAAATTCTTGTTTATCTCTACAAAACTCTCTGAGAATATATGCTGCATTTCTTCTGTAAGTTCGGAAATAAGCTTTTCAAGTTCGTTCTTTGCATTTTCGGCGTCTTTCATCTGAGCAGTCAAGAACTTCCACCGTTCGGAAACTTCCTTATACTCCTCAATAGCCGCAACATTTACACTGCCGAGACTGCGTATCTTACCCTTTAAAGAAGTAAGCTCACGCTGCGAGGCTGCAATATCTTCAAGTGGCTGTGCAATGGCAATAGCTTCAGAGCGTGTAAGCTCATACTGTTCAAGAAGTCTGCGGATTATACCATCATATTCACTTTGTACGGAAATTTTTCTCTCTTCAAGACGTGTTACTGTACCTGCATATTTTTCCTTTGCAGCATTTGTAGCTTTCATGCCCTCCTGAATCTGACGTATCTGCTGATCTTCTGTATCATGTACTTTTTTCCAGCAGTTCACTTCTTCTGATGACTTTTTACGTTTTTCTTCAAGCTGACTGATCTTCTGTCTTGAACGCTCTGCTTCCTGTCTCTTATCAGCAATAAGCTTATGATTCTGCGAAAGCTCTTCTCTTATACGAATAGCTCTTTCCTTAGCAGTTTTCTGCTGATTTTCCGCATTGTCAAGATCTTTGTGAAGTATATCCATATCCTTTTCAAGAGACGCTGTCTGAATACGCATCTGTGCACGTTTTTCTGCAAGGGCATTCTGCTCTGCACGAAGGCTGTCACGCATACCCTGCGTTTCCTCCATATCCATCTGAGTCTTTTGAATCTCATCTGATACTTTTTGGAATTCTGCCTGTACTCTGTCATATTCAAGCTTTGCATGAGATGCCTTTTCGCTAAGTTCAAGCTGCTGTGATTCAATCTCCCGCTGTTTTTCTGCTATCTGCGACGAAAGATAACACTGCTTTTCCCATTCAGCCTTTGCCTTCATCTGCTCCGATTGTGCTTCTGCATATGCATTTCTGAGCTTTTCTATTATCTCATTCATTTTTGCAGTTTCCGCTTCTGCCTGAGACAATTTATCAGTATTTTCCTTCTGACGTTTCCCCAGTTCTGCTATCTCGTTACTGAGAAAATTTATCTCGGTTTTTCTTGTAAGCATACCGCCGCTTCTCTGCGCAGAACCACCTGTAAATGAACCGCCTGCATTGACTACCTGTCCGTCAAGAGTAACTACTCTGAACCTATAGCCATATTTTTTTGCAATATCAGAAGCATAGTCAAGGTTCTCTGCAACAACGATCCTTCCAAGAAGTGAACGAACTATCCCCTCATGAACAGGATTATAACGAACAAGTTTATACGCATAGTTGACAAATCCGGGTTCACTTTCAAGTCCGTATTCCTCCATCGCCTTGCCACGAACAGATGTAACAGGCAAAAATGTAGCTCTGCCTGCCTTATGTTGTGACAGAAAGCGAATCCACTTTTTAGCGGCTGATTCATCATCTACAATGAGATTCTGCATTGCACCGCCAAGAGCTGTTTCAATGGCAACACCGCATCTTTTGTTTGTTTCAATACACTGTGCAACAGTTCCGTGAACACCATCAGGATGGCCTCCGTCTGCACGAAGAATAGCCTTTACACTTCCTGCAAAGCCTTCCATATTCTGTTCCATATCAGTAAGAAGTTTTCTTCTCTGCTGCTTTTCACGAATAGAAAAAGCAATATGATTGCTTTCTGTTCGCAATGCATCTGCTTGTCTTAGTGCGCTGCCGCATAGTTCCTGCTGTTTATTAAAGCTTTCGCCAAGCCCTGCAAGTCTTGCATCTGCATTTTTAAAGGTATCTTCCCACTTTTTAGTTTCAGCAGATTGGTTTTCCTTTTCATCTGCAATGGCTGCCATACGCATATTGCTTGTAATAAGCTGTGCTGTATATTCTTCATGCTGACGTATAAGGGTTTCACTCCGGACACGGTACTGTCCCTGTTTTACATAGAGATCCTGTAACTTCTGACCTGTTTCATCAAAACCTGTTCCGAGCTGCACCGACCTTTCTTCCAGTTTTTCCCAGTCATGCTGAAGCTGTTCAGCTTCAACACGAAGCACTATCTCCTGACTATGAAGCTTTTCTTCTCTTTCAAGGAGCTGACTTACATATTTTCCTGCATTATCAGATGTACCGGATATTTCCTTTGCCTGTGCCTCCAGTACGCCCATATTTACAAGAGCGTGTTCTACATCATTTTCACAAACAGCAAGTGATGCTGAAAGCTGTGCCGTTTCCTCTTCTGCACGGCGGATCTCCTCACGCAAAGCTTCTATTCTGACACTGCTTTCCTGCAAGCGCCTGTATCCATCTTGTACCTTAGTTTCGGCAGCTTCAAGATTTCTCTCTATATTCTCATACTGAGCCCTTGCTTCAAGGAGTTCATCGGACAGTGTATCAATCTTTTTTCTAAGAGTATCTGATTGCTGCACCCAAAGGGATACTTCAAGCTGTTTTTGTTCCTCTGCAAGAACAAGAAATTTCTTTGCCTTTTCTGCCTGTAAACGAAGAGGCTCCACTCTACCCTCAAGTTCTGCCGCAATATCACGAAGTCTTGAAAGATTGTCTTCAGCACTTGCAAGCCGTCTCTCTGCTTCTTCTTTTTTATAGCGGAATTTTGAAACTCCCGCTGCTTCCTCAAATATATCACGTCTTTCAGAACTTTTAGCACTTACAATTTCAGCAATACGACCCTGTCCTATGATCGAGTAGCCGTCACGTCCCATACCGGTATCCATAAAAAGCTCATTTACATCTTTAAGACGCACAGACCTGCCATTTATACGATATTCACTCTCTCCGCTTCGGTAGAGCTTTCGTGTAACGCTTACCTCTTCTCCGTACTCATCACCGAGAATACCGGAATGGTTATCAATATTCAAAGTAACCGATGCAAAACCCGTAGGCTTCCGCTGCTTGGTACCGGAAAAAATAACATCCTCCATCTTATTGCCACGCAGTGTTTTGGTTGACTGCTCTCCCAGTACCCATCTTACCGCATCACCGATATTACTCTTTCCGCTGCCGTTCGGCCCTACTACAGCAGTCAGACCTGAGTCGAAATTCAGCTTTATTTTATCCGGAAAAGACTTAAAGCCCTGTAATTCCAGTGATCTTAAATACATCGTACACTTCCTCTCCAAGTGTTTCTGTCATAGTACTGTCTGAACCTTTGCAAAAGGATATTCGCAGCATTTCATCGGGAAAATCACTTCTTTCAGCGATCTTAACTCCTGTTCCAAAAGCAGCCTCGAAAAATCGTTTTTTATTTTCCTTGTTATGTCCTGCCGCAATACCTGCTTTGCCTTTAGCCGTTTCAAAAAGCACATAATCACCTTTTTCTCTGTTTTTGAGAATATCACTATAATTTTCTGCCCAGCTAAGCATTTTTGAAAGATAAAGCTTTCCCAAAGCCATTTCTTTCAGTGACGGATGATAGAATCCACTGATAATACGATCTTCCATACCCTTTTCGGCATGAAGCCCACACCTTATAAGAGCGATGCCTTCCTGTTTAAGCCTGCATATAGCACCCGCTGTAAAGGATATCATATCTTCCCATGACGGCAGAATATATTTACCGCTTTCGTAAAGCTCCCCTAAATGTGTACCACTTAAAACAACAACGGGATATATTCTCATTGTATCAGGCCTTAACACTATACATTCAGACAAGGTATATTCTTCATCAGACTTCGTACTTCCATAAAGTCCGTACATCATCTGTAGTCCAAGTGAAAATCCGTGCTGTTTTATTCTTTTTGCAGCATCGATAATATCAGCGGCACTGTGACCACGGCGATTGAGCGTAAGAACTTTGTCAGACATACTCTGTGCACCAAGTTCTATGGCAGTGACACCGTATCTTTTTAGAATAAGAAGTATATCCTCAGACAGTGCATCAGGTCTTGTGGAAATACGCACTCCGGAAAAGCCGCCATCTCCGAGAAACGGCTGAACTGCTTCAAGATAAGCTGTCATATCTTTCAATGGTATAGCAGTAAAGCTGCCGCCGAAAAATGCTATCTCAGAGTTCTTGCCGTCAATACCGCTGTCAAGACTTTCTCTGCACTGACATGCTATTTCAGAAGGTGATGGAGCCTGAACTGTACCGCTTATAGCTTTCTGATCACAAAAGCTGCACATATTAGGACAGCCCATATGCGGAATAAAAAACGCTAAATTAGAGTGCTTCTTCATAACCCATAAGCATAAGAGCTTCCTTGGCAGCCATTTGTTCGGCTGACTTCTTGCTCTTTCCTGTTCCTGTACCGATAACGTTTGAGTTAAGGCATACATTTACCGTAAACGCCTTATCATGATCAGGACCGCATTCTCCTGCAAGTATATACTCAACCTTTTCTTCAGGATTTTTCTGAATGATCTCCTGAAGTACTGTCTTATAGTCACGGAAGCAAAGCTTATTGCTTTGCTCTGCGTGTTTCGGAATAAATCTCAGCACGTGCTTTGAAGCTGCTTCCATTCCACCATCAAGGTAAATTGCAGCGATAACAGCTTCAAATGCATCTGCTAAAATAGACGAACGCTCTCTGCCTCCTGTGTGTTCCTCTCCCTTGCCGAGAAGAATAAATTCACCCAGGTGTATCTCTTTTGCAAAAACATGAAGTGCCTTTTCGCATACAAGAGAGGCTCTCAGCTTTGTAAGTTCACCTTCGGGCATTTCCTTATAATTAGAAAACAGATAATCAGATACTATGATAGACAATACACTGTCACCTAAAAACTCAAGACGTTCATTGCTGGAGCGGCACTTCTTCTTTTCATTTGCATATGAAGAGTGAGAAAGTGCCTCTTCAAGGAGCTGCTTATTCTTGAAACTGTAATTGATATATTTTTCAAAACGACTAAGTTCTTCATAACACGTCTGTTCCATGATTTCTATCAACCTTTCTGCAAACTGCAAACATTTTCGGAAATGGCAGCGATCATATTGCCCTTAACACAGTCTCTTGCCTGACGTATCGCATTATAAAAAGCCTGTGCGTCAGAGCTGCCATGAGCCTTAATAACTGGCTTTGATGCACCTATCATAAGAGCACCTCCGACTGATTTATAGTCAAGCTTACGTGAAAGCTTTTTTATTTTACTCATAACAAGAAGAGCTGCAAGCTTTCCTGAACCTGCAAATATATTATGTTTAAGCTCGCTTGCCATAAATTTTCCCATACCCTCATAAAGCTTCAGGGCAACGTTTCCGGTAAAACCATCAGCTACTATAACATCTGCTGTACCAAAAGGAAGTTCTCTTGCTTCTGCATTACCGCAAAAGTTTACAGGTGCCTTTTCGAGAAGCTTATATGCTTCAAGATCAAATTCCCTGCCCTTTGTTTCCTCTGAGCCTATATTAAGAAGTTTTACGACAGGATTCCTTATTCCCATTACTCTCTCCATATATGCACTGCCCATAATTGCAAACTGCACAAGCATCTCAGGACGGCAATCATTATTGGCACCGCCGTCAAGGAGAATAAAAGGCTTATTTGCCGTAGGCATGATCGGTGCAAGTGCAACACGTTTTATGCCCTTGATCCTCTTTACAATAAATGTTGAACCCACGACCAGCGCACCGCTGCTTCCTGCTGATACAAAAGCATCTCCTTTTTCCTGACTTAGCGCTTTCATTCCAACAGCCATTGAGCTGTCTGAATGTTCTTTTATGAGAGAAACCGGTTCTTCATGTATATCAAACGACTTTTCTGCATGGATAATATCCACTCCATCAAGTGAAATATCATTTTCTTTTGCATATCTGCGAATAACGTTATCATCTCCCACGAGAGTTACCTTTACACCCAGATCATGTGCCGCCATAGAACCGCCCTTGATAACCTCAAGCGGTGCATGATCTCCGCCGAATGCATCTACTATGATATTCATCTATTTCACACTTCCTTTACCGATAAGTATTCTTCCAGAGCATTCAGGGCTCTGTTTGCATATGCTTGATATTTTGCCTTTTTATCTCTTATGCGTTCCGGCAAATCAGGCAGTATGCCCATGTTGCAACCCATAGGCTGAAAATCCTTAACGCTTTCATCGCTTATATATGCTGCAAGTGCTCCCATCATTGTTTCTCTTGGCAATGTAAGAGATTCTTTTCCCAAAAGCTTTCTTGCAAGATTTTTACCTGCCATAATTCCACTTGCAGCTGATTCTATGTATCCCTCAACACCGGTTATCTGCCCTGCAAAGAAAAGAAGAGGATCATTTTTAAGAGAATAATCCGGATTCAGAAGTCTTGGACTGTCAAGAAATGAATTTCTGTGCATTACGCCGTAACGCATAAAATCAGCATTGGCAAGACCGGGTATCATTGAAAATACTCTCTTCTGTTCAGGAAATTTAAGATTTGTCTGAAATCCGACTAAATTAAAAAGTGTACCCTGACTGTTTTCACGTCTTAGCTGAACTACTGCATATGGT
>ERZ791837.1552-NODE-1552-length-14598-cov-2.365812_pt1 | contig 14598 bp, 13 predicted proteins | sample MGYA00510292_ERZ791837 | MGnify/ENA primary metagenome ERZ791837 (study PRJEB30046, sample SAMN00715259) | human gut metagenome | study: EMG produced TPA metagenomics assembly of the A metagenome-wide association study of gut microbiota in type 2...
CAGGAAAAGCTTCTTTATTTATAGTAAAATCTTTGTAACGTTCCATATAATCTATATCAAGATAGATCATATCAATAGGAATATTATTGTTTCTATAGTTTTCTGCAACATTACGTATCTCATCAGCAGTTTTATAACCCCATCTACTCTGACCATAGCCAAAAGCCCACTTTGGAGCAGCATAACTTCTTCCTATAAGTTTGCGGAACTGCCTTACAATATCAATTTCACTTTCTCCGCTTATGACATAAACCTTCATATCATAGTCATCAGCCGTTACTATAAGTTCCGAATGTTTTTTAAAACCAATATCAAATTCAATTCTTCCTGCATAGTCAAAAAAAACGCCAAAAAGCTCTTCACCAGAAACAATAATAAAATTATGAGCTCCATAAAGTGAAGTTGTGTCTTCCTGATGATAAGGATTATCCAGATTGTTGCTGACATATCTCCAGCCACGCTTATTTATTCCACGTGACTGTTGACCAAGACCATATACAATATCCCTCTCGCTCATCTTGTAGTAAAATCCACTGCATTTATTGAATTCAAAGTATGGAAGTTTCTTTTCTGTCTCAGGAACATTGAGAATTACGGCGTTAGTTTCAATAGGCTGACCAAAAGTATATTTAGTAATCATAATAAATTCCTCCTTGATTGGCGATAATCTAATAATCCATTCAATAGCAACAGATCATAGAGTAAGTTGAATTCAGCATAAGATCAAATCAACAGCTGAATTTTTAAATTTTCTTTTGTATTAAATACTATGATGTCACCTGCTTTTATAATATACTGTTTTTGTGATATTATATATAAGAATTACAAGAAAATTTCTGAATATATTTTAAGCTATGCACATTCAAATTTTTTATTCTGATTTTTCAATTTCAAAGTTACTCACTTTTAAATTCTCATCATTCTCCTTTCGTACGGTAGAAGCTACTGCTGCACATACTGTTTTCGCACCACATGATTTAAGTATTTCAGCACATCTATTCAGTGTACTTCCAGTAGTGAGTATATCATCACATATTATGAGGCTCATACCATCCAGTTTGCGTCTGCCGGAATTAAAGCATAAAACATTTTTCTCACGCTCCTCTGCACTCAGAGTATGCTGCGGCTTGTAACCCTTTTCTTTTACAATACAATTTTTCATTACTGGAATACCTGTAACTTCCGAGATACTCTCAGCAATAATTTCAGCCTGATTATAACCTCTTGTAAACTTTTGATATTTCTCCATAGGTACAGGAACTATTCCGTCAAAGCTCAGCCAATTAGCATCAGCTTTTATAAGATTTCCGAGCTTTTCACCTGCAAATAATCCAAAGTTTTTATTTAATGCTCTTTTCAGATTGATAAGTGCATCTTTGGCTTCATTTTCATAATATGATACTGCAAAAGCACGATCATATTTCAAAAGATTCATACATATACATTCTTTCTGCCTTTTACCGCATTTTTGACAAAGTTCATCTATATCTATCAAAACTTTTTTCTCACATTCAGCACACAAATACTTATTCCACATTATAAAATTATTACAGCACGGACAGCGATTCGGATAAACAATATCAGCACAGAATCTGCCTATTTTCTGTAGTTTATTCATATTTTAATATGTTCCTCCTATGATATAAGCATAATAAATACATTGCTCATATATACTTTAAACAAGTATACCGCAATTTTACAGCTTTGTCAATCCGGCAAATGATTAAGAACCTGTCCACATAGGGAAATTCCTCACACAAATTCTATATGGACAGGCTCTAAACATCAAGAATATAATTTATAAAAAACATTAGAATCTATGCTTCTTTTAACATTATTATATAGCTTCTTTCTCATGAGCCATCAACATAATATTGCAAATATAATCTTAAACATTGCATTTCACATCAATGTTATATAAAACTTATTGACATTATTTTGAGGGAGCAGTATAATATCTATAGTTATTACGATTTTGTATAATTAAATAGAGGAGTAAAATATGAAAATCTTTTCAAAAATCGTTGCTGCTGCTTTATCTCTGTGCATAACTGCAACATCAATGGGCGTATCCGTAAGCAATATGTCACCTGTATACGCAAAAAGCGGAAGCTGTATAGCCGAATATCTTGACAGAGGTATTTCTGCAATAAACACAGGCTCAGGAATGCTTGTAAGCTGGCGCTTTCTGGCAAGTGATGACGAAAGCACAGTGTTCAATCGTGACGGAAAGCTGATATATACAAGCAACTCCGGTAAAGCTACCTGCTATCTTGATGCCGACGGTTCAGCAAACTCAAAGTATCAGGTAGAGTCTGTTGTAGGCAGCAAGGTCGTTTCCACATCCAACTGTTCTATGATCTCAGGAAACAGTTATTTTGACATTCCCCTTGATCTTCCAACTGCATCAGGCTGTACATACAGTCCTAATGACTGCTCTGTCGGCGATGTAGATGGTGACGGTGTTTATGAGCTTTTCGTAAAATGGGATCCTTCAAATTCAAAAGATAACTCTCAAAAAGGTAATACAGGCAATGTTTTTATTGACTGCTATAAACTTACAGGTCAGAAACTATGGCGTATTGATTTAGGTGTGAATATCCGTGCAGGTGCGCATTATACTCAGTTCTACGTTGCTGACTTCGACCTTGACGGTAAGGCTGAAATGACTTGTAAAACAGCAGACGGAACAATTGACGGACAAGGTAAAGTAATCGGTGATAAATCTAAAGATTATCGTAATAGCAGCGGATTCATTATTACAGGTCCAGAATATTATACACTCTTTGACGGCGCAACCGGTAAGGCACTGGATACAATCAACTATGAACCAGGCAGAGGCGATACTACAAAATGGGGTAAAAGCAGTGACAAAACCAACCGTGTAGACCGTTTCTGGGGTGCTGTTGCTTATCTTGACGGTGTTCATCCCAGCGTTGTAACCGGACGTGGATATTATGGACGAATGACGGCTACTGCTTATAAAGTAGAAAACAAAAAACTTGTTAAGCTTTGGGCATTTGATACAGGGACAAGCTCAAGTGCCGCTGGATACGGTGACGGAAATCATAACAGCATGGCTGCGGACGTTGACGGCGATGGAAAGCAGGAAATCATTAATGGTTCAACCTGTATTGATGACAACGGAAAACTGCTCTGGTCTACAAATCAGGGACACGGCGATGCAATGCACTTAGGAGATCTGCTTCCCGATAGGAACGGTCTTGAGCTGTGGATATGTCATGAAGATAAGCCATACGGTGTATCTCTGGTTGATGCATCAAACGGTAAGATAATATTCCATAAGGACGGTTCAGGCGACACAGGACGCTGCTGTGCCGATAATGTTTGGAGTGGAAATAACGGCGCAGAATTCTGGGGTCTTAATAACGATGTTTTTGATGGCAGCGGAAATACACTTTCATGCAGAAGACCGGCAATAAACTTCCTGAGTTACTGGGACGGCGATCTGGAGCGTGAAATACTCGACGGATACACAGATTCACCTGCAACCATCTCAAAAATGAAGGCAGACGGAACACTGACTACACTCCTTTCTACAAACGGTTATTACACCTGTAACACAACAAAGGGTACACCTTGTCTTTCTGCTGACATCTTCGGTGACTGGCGTGAAGAACTTATTGTAAGAGCTGCTAATTCCAAGTCGGTCAGAATATACTGCACTCCTTACACAACAGATTATAGAATCACAACTCTTATGCATGATATTCAGTACAGAACACAGGTCGCAGGACAAAATACCGCATACAATCAGCCGCCCCATCTAAGCTATTATCTCGGTACTGAAAAAGGTGTTCCTAAAAGAGAAACAGTTCAGGTAATGAAACCCGGTCAGATTATTCCTATTGAGCCTGTAAATCCATTGACTGAAGCAACTCTTGTAGAAGGTGCTGTCTATACCATACAAAATGTAAACAGCGGTCTTTATATGGAAGTTGAAGGTGCTAAAGATGCCAACGGCACAAATGTACAGCAATGGGGCATGGATACTCCGTCAGGTCATAATACATGGAGAGTACTTTCCGCAGGAGACGGTTACTATTACCTCTATCCGCAGATTGGCGATAAAGCTTCATACGCTCTTGACGTTACAGCTAAAAAGCCTGATGATGGTACAAACATGGAGATTTATAATTCAAACTTTAACGATGCACAGAAGTTTAAGTTTATGAAAAATGCAGACGGCAATTACTTTATTCTCACAAAGGTAAGCGGAGATAAGTCATGTGTAGCCGTTTCGTCCGCATCAAAGAGTTCAGGTGCAAACGTAATTGAATGGACTATGAATACTTCAGATGCATCTCAAATGTGGGTACTAAATCAGGTCGATCAAGTTGGATGCAAAATGGATACTTCAAAAGAGTATACATTTAAAAATGTGAATAGTGGTCTGTACATGGAAGTTGCCAATGCAAGCGCACAGGACAATGCAAATATCCAGCAGTGGGGCATCGGCGATGCACCAGCTTCTCATAATACATGGACACTTAAACAATTCCAGACTGACAGTGACCTTTACTACATCTATTCCAGGCTTGCCGACGGCAAGACATATGTTATTAATTCCACAGGTTCAGGTGATGGTGCAAATATTGAACTTCTTACATATAATAATAAAACAAGTTCAATGCTCTTCAAGTTTGTAAAAAATCCTGACGGATCTTATTACATCCAGCCAAGAACCGGCAGAGATTCAAAGGTTGTTGAAGTCGCAGATGCTTCACAATCAAGCGGTGCTAACATAGGTCAGTGGTCAATAAACGGCAATGCGTGCCAGAAGTGGAATCTTGAAGCGTATGAGGTTACAACAACAACTACTACTGATGTAACCAGTACCACCACAACAACTACTACAACCGACACTACAACGACTACTGATATACCTGTAGAAATAATAGGTGATGTAAACTTAGACGGCAGAATGGATATAATAGATGTTCTTATTATACAGAAGTATCTCGTAAATATATCCAATGAGATCAAAGGCAATGCTGATTTAAATAATGACGGTCGAATCAACATATTTGATTTGATAATCGCTAAAAACATTGTAATTGATTCATTATAATAGATTGATAATGAAAAACTGCTCCTATGGTATAATAAATGCCATAGGAGCTTTTCACGCAAAATATACCGTCAATCTGCACAAATAATGATATGCTAATTTGTCTTAAATGCAGAATCACCTTAAAACCTCTTGACTTAGAGTCTACTCTAAGTTGTATAATATTATTAAAAGTAGAATTAAAAAATCAATCTGAAAATATTTTTTAAAACTATAGGCAACATCTCATCAAAACTTTAATGAAAATTATGAAGTGATGCCTATATAATAAAAGGAGGAAAACTATGATTTACAAAGATTTTCAGGACATTAAGCTATCATGTTTAGGTCTTGGCATGATGCGTCTTCCAACCATCGACGGCGACGATTCAAAAGTTGATGAGGTAAAAGCTGAGGAAATGATCGATTATGCAATGAAAAATGGTGTTAATTATTATGATACCGCATGGGGTTATCATAGCGGAAACTCAGAACTTACAGCAGGAAAGATTCTTTCAAAGTATTCAAGAGAAAGCTATTATCTTGCTTCCAAATTTCCTGGATATGACAATTCCAATATGCCAAAAGTAAAGGAAATATTTGAGAAACAATTAGAAAAGTGTCAAACACCGTACTTTGACTTTTATTTGTTTCATAACGTTTACGAAGGCAATATAGACGACTACCTTAACCCAGAATTTGGAATTCTGGACTATCTTCTTGAGCAGAAGAAAAACGGAAGAATAAAACATCTAGGTTTTTCTGCTCATGGTGATCTGAACGTGATAAAACGTTTTCTTGATGCTTATGGTAAACATATGGAATTCTGTCAGCTTCAGATAAATTACATGGATTGGCATTTTCAGGAGGCACAGGCAAAAACAGAACTGATTCAAAAATGGGGCATCCCTGTATGGGTCATGGAGCCTGTACGAGGAGGAAAGCTTGCTTCTGCTTCTGCAAATATGAAAAATGCTATGAAAGCAATGCGTCCAGATGAAAGTGTAATAGGATGGGCATTCAGATTTTTACAAGCAGTTCCAGGAGTAACAGTAATTCTTTCAGGTATGTCTAACATTGATCAGCTGAAAGAAAACATTGCAGTCTTTTCAGAAGATAAACCGCTTAATAATGAAGAATTTGACCGCATTGTTGCCATTGCAGATGAAGAGACCAAACATAGTGGTCTGCCATGTACAGCCTGCCATTACTGCACCAGTCATTGTCCCAATGAGCTGCCTATTCCTGAATTAATTGCTCTATACAATGAACATAAAATAACAGGTGGAGGATTTCTTGCACCTATGTCTGTAGGAAGTATGCCTGAAAATAAACGTCCTGCAAATTGTATCGGATGTGAAAGTTGTGAACAGGTCTGTCCTCAGCAAATCAAGATTTCTGAAATGATGAGAGAATTTTCCGAAATGATCGGAATGTAATCTAATTTAAAAGGAGAAAGTTTATGTCAACACTTACAAATGCAATTTCAAAACCACGCCTTTCCGTAAAGGCTCAAACTTTAGCCGCATTGCTTGCAATTATCGGTGCAGTAGCTGTACCACAGCTCTTTCACGCTATGGGAACAGTTTCCGGTCTTGGAACAGCTCTGGGGGAAACATTCCTTCCAATGCATTTGCCTATAATCCTTGTCGGACTTCTGGCAGGTCCTTATGCAGGAGCCGCTGCAGGACTTTTAGGTCCTCTTGTAAGTCATCTTATGACAGGTATGCCCGGTTCAGTAATGCTTCCATTTATGATGATAGAACTTTGCGCTTATGGTATTTTTGCCGGACTTCTCAGAAACACTAAAATGCATAACATTGCAAAGGTTCTCTTAGCTCAGGTTGCCGGACGTGCAGTTCGTGCTATTGCAATTCTTGCAGCGGTTTATGCACTTGGTAATGAAAGTGTAAAGATTCCTGTTATCTGGAACAGTATCATTACAGGTATTCCCGGACTTGTACTTCAGTGGAGCATTATTCCTCTTCTGATGTATAGAATTGAGAATCTGAAAAAGAATGATCAGTGATCTTGAAAAAGCAGTAAAACTGCTTAAAGAAAATCAACTTACATTTGCGGCAGTAAAAGAAAATAAAAATATTACAAGTAAACAGCGAGGAGTAAAGCCCTTGCTTGAACTTCTTGAAGGTAATACAAGTCTTTGTGGATTTTCGGTTGCTGACAAGGTTATTGGAAAGGCTGCTGCATTTCTGTACGTACTTCTTAGTCCCGATAAAATAAGCACTGGTGTTGTAAGCAAATCCGCACTTGATGTACTTAAAAGAAATAATATAAACGTTCATTATGATATATTGACAGATTCAATACGCAATCGTGACAATACAGGATCTTGTCCAATGGAAGCAACCGTTATGGATACTGATGATGCTTATAAAGCACTTGAACTAATAAAAAACAAGCTAATAGAATTATCAAAGTAAGACGATGTATTTACAGTGAGCTATAACACACAATGTATATCAAAAACATAAAAACTCTCATTTTCGGTGAAGTATCACTGATAATGAGAGTTTTTGAATTACTGATTGAATTTGGATAAAGAATATGCTATAATAAACAAAAAACAAATTTTGCTCACTGAATATCGGGCAATTATAATTCACTTTGAGGTATCAACTATGTATAAAATACTAATTGTCGAGGATGATTTTACCATCGCTTCTCTTATGAAAAAGCACCTTGAAAACTGGGGATACTATGTAAAATACACTGAAAACCTGCATGATGTACTTAAAGAATTCACAGAGTTTGATCCACATATTGTACTGATGGATATAAAACTGCCATTTTATAATGGATACCATTGGTGCAGCGAAATACGTAAAATTTCGGAAGTACCTGTTGTTTTTATATCCTCGGCAAGTGATAATATGAATATTGTTATGGCAATGAATATGGGCGGCGATGATTTTATTGCAAAGCCGTTGGATCTAAGTGTTTTAACGGCAAAAATTCAGGCAATGCTGCGACGTACATATGATATGGGCAGCAAGATCCCTGTACTTGAACATAAAGGTGCTGTTCTAAACCTTAATGACACTACTCTTATGTACAATGGTCAGGTCATAGATCTCACTAAAAATGACTTTCGCATTCTTCAGACACTTATGGAAAATAAGGGAAAAATTGTAAGCAGAGATACTCTTATGAATAAGCTATGGCAAATTGATTATTATGTTGAGGAAAATACCCTCACAGTAAACGTTACAAGACTGAGAAAGAAACTTGAAGCTATTGGTTTAAATGATTTTATTAAGACTAAAATTGGTTCAGGATACATTATTGATTGAGGATTTTATGAAACTGTTTTTTAAATATATCTATAAGTTAAAAAAAGAGTTTACTTTGTTTTTTATGTTTTCACTCATATTCTTAGGCATATTTGCTTTATATGATACTTATATCGAAGCAATTATCTATTCATTTTTGATATGCACACTCATAGGTCTTATTGTCGTATGCATAGGATTTATAAACTTTCGAAAACAACATATCATGCTGAAAAATATCTATAAAAATCTGCCTCTTATGACAGAGAACCTGCCAAATCCTGAAAATCTCATTCAAGAAGATTTACAAAGAATCATAGACAGACTTTCTGAAATAAATCAGAATAGCGTCAACAATATCAGAGATTTACAGAAGGACATTACGGATTATTTTACAGTATGGGTACACCAGATAAAAACTCCAATTGCTGCAATGCAAATGATTTTGCAGTCGGAAGATACAGAAACAAGTCTGGAACTGAATGCAGAGCTTTTCAAAATTGAACAATACGCTGAAATGGCTCTTAATTATATAAGACTCGACAGTAATTCCAATGATCTTATTATCAAACATTATAACCTTGATAATATTATCAAACAGGCTATTCAAAAATACGCACCACTGTTTATCAGACGCAAAATAAGACTTGTCTACTCCCCTATCAGCGCTGAGATACTAACAGATGAAAAATGGCTTCTCTTTATCATAGAGCAACTCTTATCAAATGCAGTAAAATACACAATAAACGGTAGTGTTGCTATAACCTATAAAAATGAGATTCTCACCATTTCTGATACAGGAATAGGGATAGCTGATGAAGATATTCCAAGAATTTTTGAAAAAGGCTACACAGGTCTCAGCGGACGAACAGATAAGAAATCTACAGGACTTGGACTCTATCTCTGTAAAACTGCGGCAGATAAATTGAACCACTGTATATATGTAAAGTCCGAAATTGGAGAGGGTTCTGCATTTTCCATTGACCTTAGCGTAAAAAACATAGATATTGAATAATTTTAAAATACGCTCTATAAACACCTTCTTACAAAAATGTCACGTGAAAAAGCCGAAATGTCACACGAATCAATGTTGCACATTCGGCTTTTGCACTATAATAAATACATAACATTTATTATAATTTTAAATGCCCTTACAGATTATGCATAAAAAACCTTGTTATTTTCATATCTGAAAATCATATAACATAATCAAAAACTTTGTATTATGATGTAGGCATACTAAAAGAGGAGGAATAAAAATGTTAGTTTTAGAGGTCAAAAGCCTTGAAAAAATCTATACTACACGCTTTGGAGGAAATCAGGTCAAGGCTCTCTCAAATGTCAACTTCTCCATAGAAAGTGGAGAGTATGTTGCAATTATGGGCGAATCCGGTTCAGGTAAAACAACTCTTCTGAATATTCTGGCAGCCCTTGACAAACCAACAGGCGGAGAGGTTTATCTTGACGGAAAACCACTTTCCAAAATCAAAGACAAGGAACTTTCCTCATTCAGGCGTGAGAATTTAGGCTTCGTATTTCAAGACTTCAATCTGCTTGACACATTTAGTCTGCGTGATAATATTTTCCTACCGCTTGTACTGTCAGATAAGAAGTATAATGAAATGCAGAGATGCCTGCGTCCAATTGCTGAAAGATTAGGCATCAAGGATTTGCTGAATAAGTACCCTTATGAAGTGTCCGGAGGTCAGAAACAACGTGCAGCAGTTGCAAGAGCTATCATCACTGAACCTAAGCTTATACTTGCAGACGAACCTACAGGTGCTCTTGATTCAAAGTCTACGGACAGTCTTTTGGACGTATTTTCAGACTTGAACAGATTAGGACAGACTATTCTGATGGTAACTCACTCCTCAAGAGCCGCAAGTCGTGCGGGAAGAGTCTTATTCATAAAAGACGGTGAAGTGTTCCATCAAATTTATAGAGGAAACTGTACCAATGAGGAAATGTATCAGAAGATTTCCGATACCCTCACTCTTCTTGCATCGGATGGTGATAGAAAATGAGCGGAATATTCTATCCAAAGCTTGCATTGACAAATATACGCAAAAATGCAAAAACCTATCTTCCTTATATGCTGACCTGTATATTCACGATTGCTATGTATTACATCATGAAATCTCTGTCACTGAACGAGGGATTGAACGATATGCTGGGAGCATCAACCGTTGCGTATACACTTGAGTTGGGCAGTAACATTATCGGTATATTTGCTATTATATTTCTGTTTTACACAAACAGCTTTCTCACTAAAAACCGTAAAAAAGAATTCGGTCTTTTTAATATTCTCGGCATGGAGAAAAAACACATTGCAAAGGTTATAGGTTTTGAAAGTCTATATACTACACTTATAAGCCTTACAGGCGGTTTTACCGTAGGAATACTTCTTGATAAGCTTATGTATGTTGCCGTTTCAAGACTTATTAAAGCTGATATTTCATTAAGCTTTTATATTTCTGAAAAAGCAATACTTAGCACTCTTATACTTTTTGGAATACTATTTTTCCTGATCTTCTTAAATTCACTACGTCTGATACATCTTTCAAAACCTATCGAACTTCTGAAAGGTGGAAATATCGGAGAAAAAGAGCCAAAATCCAAATGGATCTTAGCATTACTTGGAGCAGCTTGCCTTGTCACTGGATACTATATTGCAGTTACAGTAAAGAACCCTATCATGGCATTAAGTTTATTTTTCATTGCAGTTATTCTTGTTATCATAGGAACATATATGATCTTTACAGCAGGCAGTATAGCATTCTTAAAAATCCTTAAAAAGAATAAACGATACTATTATAAAACAAATCATTTCATTAGTATTTCAGGCATGATGTATCGAATGAAGCAGAATGCCGTAGGATTGGCAAATATTTGTGTACTTTCAACTATGGTACTTGTTATGGCATCATCAACTGCATCATTGATTATTGGTACAGAAGATATTATAATGGAACGCTATCCATATCAGATAAGCCTTCATCAAGTGTCAGGAGATCGCAGAAGTTTTGATGAATTAAAAAAGATCACACAAAATACCGCTGAAAAAGAGAATATTAAAATAAAAAATGAGATTTCTTATGTAGGACTTCAATTCATGATGATTTATGACGGAAATGATACTTTCAGCGGAGGCACAGATAATGACCTTGGTATGATCAACAATGTTTATAATATCTTTATTGTACCTGCTGAGGATTATTCTGAATATATAGGCAAAGAAATATCGCTTGTAGATGACGAGGTAATTTTCTGGTATAATCGTGACAGCTATAATAATAATCATTTCAATCTCATGGGTAAAACATATAGAATAACTGAATTTACAGATAACTTTATTGCCAATGGAAATGTCAGTGCAGATATATGTCCAACATACGGTATTGTAGTTAAAGATCTTTCTTTAATAGAAGAAATTGATACAAAGCAAAAAGAAATTTACGGCGAAAATTCAAGCAATGTAGAATATTTTTTCGGAATTGACATAGAAGGTGATTCTGATTTACAAAAACAGTTTTCAGATAAGCTTGAATCTGTTTTGCCTGCGAAAGAATCCCACTATTACTTAGAATGCAGAGCTTCAAAAAGCAGCAGCATTTATAGCTTGTACGGCAGCTTGTTCTTTCTTGGAATATTCCTTGGCTTACTATTCACCATGGCAACAGTACTGATTATCTATTATAAGCAGATTTCTGAAGGTTATGACGACAAAAAGCGATTTGAAATAATGCAGAAAGTCGGTATGAGCGAACAGGAAGTAAAACATTCCATACGTTCACAGGTACTTACAGTCTTCTTCCTGCCACTTATAGTTGCAGGAATACACACGGTATTTGCATTCCCGCTCGTAAGAAAAATCCTTGCTATGCTTCAGCTTACAAATGTAAATCTTTATGTAATATGCACCATAGGCAGTTTCCTTGTTTTCGCCCTAATCTACGCTCTGATTTATACACTGACAGCAAGAGTATATTATAAAATTATCAAAAAGTAAAAAAATATATAATAAACCGCTCTCATACGGATTCAATGCCTTTTGAGAGCGGCTTTTTCTAATATATCGTTTCTCTGTTAAATAAATCAAGAAAGAGATGCAAGGTATTGTTCAAGTCCACCAAATATGGTAAATGCAACCTTTTGCTGATATTCTTCTGTTTCAAGAAGAGCAGCTTCATCAGGATTTGAAAGAAAGCCACACTCCACCATTACAGTAGGGTTTTCACTGTAATAGCACAGAAACAGTTCCTTACCGCAAAGCTTTATTTCACGCTTATTTTCAGGCTGCAAAAGTGAAACAAATGAGTCCTGAATGGATTGTGCAAGCGCAGAACTTCCTTTAACCTGATTTGAATAAAACATCTGTGCTCCACTGTATGATGAATCTGTAAATTGATTCTGATGAACGGAAATACAAACTGCATTATCGTATTTGTTAAAAAGCTCGAGCCTGTTATCCATATCGGAACTTTTCTGATTTGCTATTCCTTCAATTCCATCGTCATGTATTGAACGATCAGTGTCTCTTGTAACTTCTACAGTATAACCGCAGACTTGCAGAAATCTGCGAAGATGTAGCATAATATTAAGGTTTATCCCCTTTTCAGGTATACCATTTACCGAAGAACAACCACCATCCATACCACCATGACCAGAATCCAGAATAATTATCGGAGGATCCTTAGTTTCTTTTATCACAGATGTGAATAATGTATTTTCCATTATCTTTGTGCTGCCAAAATAAGCTGCTGTAATTCCAACTGAAATAGCAAGGCACAGTCCGGTTACACGTTTTGCGATCTTTTTAACCATTTTATTCATACACATACTCCTCGCATTCGCTTTTTGGTATATGTGTATGTCCAGTCATCAATTTTTATTCTCATCAGAATAATTACCACTTGGATCCTATGAATATTCATTAATGAACACGGAATAATAAAAGTAATTAAAAAAGAAAGGAAAATTATAATGGAACAAATTTCTTGTATTCTGAATGGATACTATAAAAATGCAGCTGTAGGAATTGACGCCATTGAATCTATCCTTCCTAAGACTGAAAATAAAGATCTTAGCAAGGAGCTTCATAAGCAAATGGAATACTACAAAGAACAAAAGTCAAAGCTTAATGAACAGATGCTTAAAAACAATGTCACTCCAGAATCTCAGGGTACAATGGCTAAATTTTGTACTGATATGAATATAGCATTTCACTCCATCGGTGGCATTGATACTCATGAGATTGCCAAGCTTATGGTTCAAGGAACAAATATGGGTATTATTCAGATGATTCAAACTATGAACAGAAATACGGAGATTCCAGATAGTCTGCAAAGACAGGGTAAGGAAATGATACGCAGAGAAGAGGCGTATATCGAACGTCTCAAACCTTATTTGTAAGGAGAATTTTATGGAAAATCAAAAAAACACATCTATAAATCATATTCCCTATGATGAAACAAAAATTTATACTCCCAGAAGTTTTCAGATGCACCGTGAAACCGGCGCTATGAATATCTACGATCATGCACCGGTACGTATCTATGAAAAGCCAATAAAGCGAACTACAGATATTTCTGAAAATTTCAACCTGGGTTAGTCCTTTGAACAGTCCTTGCAGCAGCCATACAGAACAGTTTTTGTGTGGTCTATATAAAAGCCATGATGAGAGAGAATATGTCCTGCCAGTTCACTTAAATAATCACATTCCACATGAAAAAGTTTTTCACATTTTACGCATTTTAAGTGAAAGTGTTCTCTGCATTCATGCTTTTCGCCAATATATTGGTAACAAGCCCCCGTTTTATTGTCGATGGTATATTTCCTGACGATTCCTTCTTCTGTAAGGCCGTCAAGATAACGATATATTGTTGCAATACCCACAGGTGTTCCCTGACTTTGAAGATAATGTGAAATATCCCCTGCTGCTAAATGCCGAGAGCTGTTTTCTCTAAGAAGGTTCAGAATGCGTTCCTTTTGCTTTGTATTATAATTAGATGAACGTGCCATAATTATACCTCTTAAACTAATTAAACTAAACTGCCGCAGAAAAGCCTGCGGCAGTATTTTTTTACTTTATGCTTACGTTTTTCATAACCTGAGCTGTCAGCGGCTTATCATTGTAATCTGTATCTACTTCTGCAATTTCGTCTACTACTTCCATACCGGATACAACTTTTCCAAATGCTGCATACTGACCGTCAAGGTGCGGTGCATCTTCATGCA
>ERZ791837.1566-NODE-1566-length-14521-cov-4.009401_pt1 | contig 14521 bp, 10 predicted proteins | sample MGYA00510292_ERZ791837 | MGnify/ENA primary metagenome ERZ791837 (study PRJEB30046, sample SAMN00715259) | human gut metagenome | study: EMG produced TPA metagenomics assembly of the A metagenome-wide association study of gut microbiota in type 2...
GTGCACAGATTTCTAATAAGTATAAAGTATGGATGGCTGCATACCTTGGCGATTATTACTATACATCAAGACGCTGGCAGTATGGTGATGTGCTTCCGAACTTTGACTATCACTTTGATATGTGGCAGTACGGCGTAACTAATACTGTAGACGGCATTGACGGTTATGTAGATATGAATATCGCATTTTTCGGATATGCAAATTATCAGGTAAACGGGCTTCAGAAACCTAAGATAGAAGTTCCGTCAGATAATGTGACTGTTACAGAATCGGAAGGTGCTTTTGACATATGGAACGGTGTTAAGGCAACGAACTCTATAGGTTATGATGAAGATTTGGATTATGTAATAAAAAATGCCAATGGTGATGAAGTTTCTATTGAAGACGCTAATGTGACACCTGGCGTGTATACAATAGAGTATAGTTTCATTGATCCGAAAGAAGGTTATACAAGCAGGAAGGTTACTCTTACTGTATTAAAGAAAGAGGAAGAGACTGAAAAGCCCACAGAAAAACCGACAGAGGGCGAGACTGGAACAGGTGGAAATCCCACAACAAAAGCATCGGAGGAATCATCATCCGGGACGACGGCAGGAGCTGAAAACAAAAATTAATATCATTCGTGTTGAAAAAATGTCATTTCGTGCAAATGGCATTTTTTTTATGATGTTTAATGTATAATACTGTTAAGATATATTATCTTCTCGTGATACTTTTATTGTACGTTTGATATTAATAATTTTTATATACAAAGGAGGGACTTGTATGAGATTAATTAAAAAAATTAAAAAAGGAACGGCAGTTATACTGTCAACTGCATTAATGGCGGGACTTGTTCCGTTTATGCCACATAGTGTGAGCAAGGTGCAGGCGACAGCAGGAAGCAAGAAACCGAGCGTAACGGCGTATGCGACAAAGGAACAGTTGATGGATGAGACATTTACACCGAATTATAAAGGAATATCGGATAATGTCGGTAAGCTGGCATTTGGTAATGATGAAGACGGAAATATACAGGAATGGTATATTCTTGGAAAGGATGGGGGTGTAAATAATGTAAAGGATAATACAATTATTTTTGCAGCCGATTCCATAAAAAAAGAACAGATACTTGAGGACATATCTTCAGGTTCGATAACAAAAACATATAAAGAGGAGTACGGAAATTATGGAAATAATGCTCCGCAAGAAGTATATGCAAGTCACTATGGTGCAAGTGAGTTAAGGAAAGTTCTTCAGGATATGGTAAGAGATGACAATGATACATACTTTTCCGATGCAGAGAAGGCTATAATGAATGAGGTGAAAGTAACAACAGAGGATTCAGACTATAAAAGGTATACTATATCGGATAAGTTATATGCTCCGGGTTGTGATTCTTATAATTATCTTAGTCATAAAGAACTGCTGATAGCAGTAAATACTAATACAAAAAAAATAGCAAGCAGCATTTATTGGGCTGTCGGAGAACCTTTTTGGACACGTACACCCCGATATGGTGGTTCAATTAGCGAACTTACTGCGAATCCCTATGAAATACAGAATTCGTATCGAATAGAAGGTCATGATGTGAACGAAAAATTAGCAGTACGTCCGCTTGCGAATCTGAATCTGGCAACAGTTCTTTTTGCGTCTTCAGCCACGGCAGCTACTTCTGATTCTGCGGTGTATGGCACAATCGCAGAGGGTACGGCGATGAGACTGCGGATTAATGGAAAGAATAAGGATATAGGTTCTGTGTACTATAACTTTGAGAACGGATATATTAGGGCAACAAAGGGAAGCATTTCTGATACGGTGTCACTTGTGATACAAGGAAACGATGGAACGAATGACTGGTATTACAGTAAAAAAATAGACAAAACGGATACGGTTAAAGTTTCAGATATTCAGAGAGCATTAAATATTTCTGATGATATTGATTGGAGAAATTGTCAGATATGGCTTGAGACAACAGATGGGGACAGAATGACTTATGCTGTACCGGCAGAAATCAGTACGGTTTTTGCAACAAAAGACCAATTGATGGATTCGGTTTTACATTATGATGGAACACCTGATTGTATCGGAAAGCTGGAATTAGGTAAAAATGAAGACGGCGCATATTCTTGGTACATATTGGGAAAAGATAACAATATAGATGGTGATAATACAGTTATTTTTACCGTGAGTCCTTTGGCAACGGGAATCAAGTTTAATCCTGATAATAATGATGTAACATTTCAAGAAGGTATGGGAACATATACATACTATGATTATGTTCCTACGACAGTAAGTTCTGATCATTACGGTGCATGTGAACTCAGACAAAATTTGTTGAGTATAGCTGACAGCAGCAGATTTACCGCGACAGAAAAATCCCTGATGCAGGCTACAACTCTTAATATGTGGGATACATTGAATTCCGATTCATATACTGTTTCCGATAAATTATATGTACCTGGGGGCGGTTATGGTGATTTAGATATAAAGATAGGAACTTTTGACAAAATAATATTGCCAATGAGGACATTTTGGAATAACAGTCAAGACAGTGCATTTTGGCTGCGTACGGCAGATACAGATCATGCACTTATAGCTGTTTGCGGTGATAAAGTCGGCTCAAGGTACTTTGAAAGTGCCGAGAATGTTTGTGCAGTACGTGCGGCTTCCAATCTGAATCTTTCATCGGTTCTTTTTGCATCATCAGCAACAGCATTTTACTCTCAGACCGATGAGGCAAAGGGGACTGTTTACGATGGAACAGCTATGACATTGCGACTTGACGGAGGTAATAAAGATATTGGTTTTGCAGCTTATGATGCCGGAGAAGGAAAGATTATTGCTAAAAAAGGAAAATGCTCAGGTCGTGTGGTTCTTATGGTTCAGGGAAATGACGGAGGAAGTAACTGGTTTTATTGCAGCCCAGAGTTGGATTCAGCAGAGTATGTATGTACATCTTCATATATTAAAGAGGCATTGAATTTATCTGAAGATATTGACCTGTCAAAATGCCACATCTGGCTGGAAACAAAAGAAGATGATATGGCATATGCGGTAAATGCGATAAGTGGCAAGGTTATAGACAGGATTGATGCGACAATCAATGCTCCAAAAGGAGAAGAAAAGTTTGATACAGATATAAAATGTAATACAGAGGGAATTGCAGATGCAGCAATCACATGGACGGATATACAGGGAAACGCTGTAAGTTCAACGGTGGATTACTACCCGGCTAAGTATAAGGCACATTTAACATTTTCACCTGCCGAGGGTTATGTATTGGCACCATATACGAAGATTTTTATAAACGGAAGAGAATTTGTGGATGAAAAGGTTGTTGATAAAAATGGAATTATTAGTGTAACAGGAGGCTTTGAATCAGGTAAACGTAAGATTACAACCATAAAAAAACCTGTAGTTCCTGCTGATAATACATTTACGCAATATTATACAGATGACAGTATTTTAGATAATAATGATGAACTTGGAAACACGGCAGGTCTTTCATTTGACGGAAGCATGGAACCTGTTACGGGTGAAATTGATGTTACATGGACTTTAGAGGGAGCTTATAATGATAGTCCTTCGGCAGAAAATACTTTCAGATGGAGCTTTGATGTTAGCAAATTAGAAGATTATGAAATAGCTGTAGGATGTGAGACAACAGGTATAGCGGTAATTAAAAATAAAGCGGCTACACCTGTCAGTATTACGGGAACAGATACAGGACTTGAGTATGATGAGTCGGATATTGATGTGTCACAATACTTTACAATCGACAGTAATGCAGGTACAGCGGTCTATTCTTTGGTTTCAAAAGAGACTGACGGTTCGGTTACTGGTGAGGGTACACTTGACGGAAGTATTTTAAATATTAAAAATACAGGAATTTTTAAAGTAAAAGTTATAACAGCGGCAAACGGAAATTATGCGGCTGGTGAAGCTGTAATTACGCTTACTGTGGAAAACGGCACAATATTGTATAACGCTACGGATTACAGCGGCACATATGACGGTAAGCCGCATAGTATAAGCGTTGATGTTACGAGTCCGTCTTCGACAAATGTAACTTACAGTACGGACGGAAAAACTTACAGTACAAATAATCCTGTATTTACCGATGCGGGTGAGTATACCGTCTGCTATAAGATTGAAAAGTCAAACTATGATACGGTTACAGGTGAAAAGAAAGTAGTTATTGCGAAAAAAAATCTTGAAGTTAAAGTTGATGACCAGAAGATAGTATGGGGAAATGATATTGATAACACAAAATATAATGTAAGCGGTTTGACAGAAGGCGATGGTATTTCGGAGATTACACTTAAAGCAAGTACAACGGCACTTACAGATAACGGAACAATCAGCGTAAGCAGTATAGCAATTACAAACGGTTCAAAGGATGTGACATCAAATTATGACATTGCTTTGTCTGACGGAAAGCTTGTAATTGAACATAATACATCTCTTGTTCCGACAAGATTTGATGCCCACAAGAAAAAAACTGCTTATGAAGCAGGAGAAATTTTGAATGTTGATGATATTACGGTAACTGCATATTATGAAGATGGTTATAGTGAGCAGATTACAGGATATACAACAAATGCAGACGAATTGGATATGAATACGGTAGGTGAAAAGATTCTTGCGGTATCATATACAAAAAACGGTGATACAAAGACATGTAGATTTAAAATTATCGTTACTCATACACATGGATTCGATAATGCAGTATGGCACAGTGATAGCATAAATCACTGGAAAGAATGTACAAAATCTTATTGTGACAAGAGTGACGGTTATAAAATCCAGGAGATATCCCATACATGTGAATATACTTATACATGGTCGGATGATTATAAGACATGTACTGCAGTAAGAAAATGCAGTATATGTGAGTATACTGATTCAGAGACAGCCGCTTCTGATATTGTGGTAGTACAAAACAGAGATTGTACAAATCCTGAAATTATAGAATATGTTGCTAGATTTAAGAATTCTTTATATAACGATTTTGAGACACAAATAAAAGGAAATTTTGAGGCAGCACCAGCAACAGGACACAACATGTCAGAATGGACATCAAACAGAGACAATACACACAGCAGGATTTGTACGAATTCAGGCTGCACGTATAAGGAAACAGAAAAATGTTCCGGTGGAACAGCTACATATTTCAAAAAGGCAATATGTGATGACTGTAAAGCGGAACACGGAGATTTTAAGGCAGATACGATTAAGCCGACAGGTGAGATTAAGTTAAGTGATAATACATGGAATACACTTCTTAACAAAATAACTTTCGGACGTTTCTTCAGTGCGACACAGAAAGTAACAATTGCAGGAACAGATGACAGTTATAGCAGTGATGGTTTTAATTTATCTGAAGATGCGGTTAAGATTTCATATCTGCTTGCAAGCGGAGACGAAGCAAAGGCTTATACAACAGATGAACTTGAAAAGAGATTCACAGCGGGAGAATTTAAGAATTACAAAGCATCATTTAATGTTAATCTCGATAACAAGTATGTTGTTTTTGCAAGAATTGAAGACCACGCAGGAAATGCAACATATATTTCATCAGATGGTGTGGTAATTGATTCAACTACACCTGTTATAGATGGTGTTGCAGAAGGTGAAATCTACTGTGAAAAGGTAGAATTTACTGTATCAGATGACAATTTTGACAAGGTGACTGATATAATCGGTTATGATGTGCAAACGCTGACATCAATTAATGGCAGATATATTTTAGCAGATGGAATGCATAAGGTAATCGCTTATGATAAAGCAGGTAACAGCACAGAGGTTAATTTTGTTGTAAATGCAAATCATACCGTAAGTGAATGGATGACAGATAAAGAGGCAACAATTGAAGAGACAGGAAGCAGACACAAAGAATGTAAGGTTTGCGGAACAATTCTTGAAAAAGCTGATATTGAAAAACTTGTGCCGTTGGAATATAAGATTATTGCCGGTGCAGACAGTTCATGGTCACAGAATACTGATATGAATCTTGTGATAAAAGGAAATGGTGATTTTGCCAAGTTCATAAGAATTAAAGTGGATGGTGTGAGCGTTGATGCCACGAATTATACAGTTGCAGAGGGCTCAACAATAATCACATTAAAGCCGGATTATATTAAGACATTGTCTGTAGGAAGCCATGTATTTGAAATTATATGGAAAGATGGTATAGCATCTACAAGTTTTACAATTGTCAATAATGAAGTTGCAGATACAAATAATAATCAGGGTACAGATATTACACAGACGGGAGATACAGCAAAGCCGGTTCTTTGGTCAATGCTCTTCATGGTATCGTTTGCTGGATTTGCAGTAATGTCTGGAAGAAGAAAAAAGAAGAACTGTAAATAATAATAATAAGTAATTGTAAATCAAGGCTCCGCTGGCACTTATGTGTTGGCGGAGCCTGTTTATTAACCTTGTAATCCGGCAGTCTGACGAATCATATCCTCTACGACAATATCATAAATTTCACCGACAGTGTTGCAATATTCAAGGATTTTCCATGGTTCATTTGTATGAAAATGAATCTTTACTAAATCTTCATCTCCGGCAGCGATAAGGCTGTTGCCTTCAAAATGTTCTGTTATGTAATCGGAAATTTCATCTTCATCCAAATCTTTGTCTCTTTTGTCAATTAAAAGCTGGGTGTCATAACGATATGCGAACTGATCGTCCTCCGCATCTATACTGTGAATTTCTGACATAAAAAATCCGCCTTTCTTTGTATATGTATTCTTAATCTACGCTATTATGACATAAATTTTGCATATATTCAAGAAATTTAATTCTCAGTATCATTAAGGGCAGAATTATATTCTTCTTCCGAATAACATTCCAGTATCTTATCCTTTGGGACATTAAGTTTAATCATGTTTTTTATTGCTTTGGTATTTGCTATTTGTGTTCCTTGGCTAATACCTCGCTCGACTCCATCATTAAATCCATCGTCATAGCTGATATTTTTCTCATTTTTTATATGCTGTTCTTCGTTATATTCTGTCAGAATCATGTCACGCACCTCCGCTGTATGCACTGATAATACTTCTTTTAGAATATTATGGCTTATGGCATGGTTAATTGCAAGTGTAACGGCTGTGTTAATATCATTTTCCTGCGATATATAATCACGGATTAACCCGATAAATGATGCATAATCGTGGAGCAGCCTGCATTTTTTCATCAATTCCGCGTTATTACCAATATTTATGTTAATCATATTAGCGGTGATTTCCATTGCCGGTTGGAAAATAAATTGGGACGTTTTATCTTCCGTAGTGTTGCAGACTTTAGAAAACGCATCCGACAGCCTCAGCGTACACCTTTCCGGCATCTCCTGACGGCCGTTGTAAAATATTATGTAGCGTGGTATTGGAATCTGTGCCCGTTTTGATGAGTAGATGTCGATATTATTTTCAGCCACATACTTTTTATAAAGAGTTGAAAAATAAAACAATCCACGGAGCGGCATGTTTGGGTTGAACGTGCTCTGATGCTCAAAAAGTGACATCTCACTTCCAAGAATAAAAGATATGTCATTCTTATAAGACATATAGACAATATCTTCAAGAGTAGTAACGGTTAAATCAGATACATCCGTATAGTCAGTACCATTCAACGCATTATACAAAGATAGTAAATCCTTAGGATTTTTAAAGATAAACCGAAACAAGACGTCTTTATGGTTCCGGTTTAGTAATGGTTCATTGAGCAATAGGCAGACCTCCTTATATATTTATTATTGTATTAATACATTATTACATGTCATACGCTTTGTCAATACTTTTATGATATTTTTTATATCAATTATGTTATAAGAGTGAAAGTCTGAGAACATCTCACCAATATTCCCAGACTTTCACATTACACTTCTTATTTATGACCTTCAATACATATCCAGTTATCATCTTCCTTTATATGCACTTTAACATCTATAAATCCAGCATTTTCAAATAATTTTTTATATTCGTCAGGTGTTGGATTATACAGATTAAATTTTTTTATATTTTCCAAAATCTGCACATCTAATCCATCTTTGCCATAAATATCAGCCACAAGCAAAAAAGTTCCATCTGTTTTCAGAACTCTGTACACCTCTTTTAAATTTTCCTGCGGATGTGGCCAGAAATAAAAACTTTCAACCGTAATTATTTTATCAAATGAATTATCCAAAAATGGAAGGCACTCAACAGACGCTTCAATTATGTCTGTTTTTCCGCTTTTTACAGAATCATAATTAGTTTCCTTTGACATTTCAACCGATGTAGACGAATAATCAACACCAGTTAAATGACCTGACACGACACTGTCACTCATTCTTTTTAATGTGGCACCTCCGCCACAGCCAATGTCAAGTATTATGTCACTTTCATTTATATTCCAATGTTCCAACGCCCAGCCCGTGACTGCATAATGACTCTCATTCATGCGTTCCAGCATTTTTTGACCGTCATCACCTGTTGGCTTTCTCGGATTTCCAGAGTCTGTAATCTGTTGCTGTGTGCGAATTTCAGAATTAATATCTATGTTACTCATATATTTGTCACCTCAAAATATTTTTTCATATTATAACACATTAAAAAATCATGACCACCAGCTCAGCTGGTGGTTTACTCTGCGGCTACAAGCCTGTGGTACTAGCCGGCTCTAAAGAGCCATTGAAGATTTGCCATGTACATAGCTACCACTGGCAAGCCCTAAAGGGCTTTAGATTATGCCTTATTTACCGGCTCACCAGTAAACGGGTCGATGTATTCCTTCAGTGACATCTGATCATATTCCAGATCTTCCTGCATCTGATTTTTTACATACTCTTCAATTTTCTTTGCATTCTTACCTACTGTGTCGACATAATATCCTCTGCACCGGAAATGTCTATTGCTATACTTATACTTCAAATTTGCATGTCTATCGAATATCATCAAAGAACTCTTTCCTTTCAAATATCCCATTATTTCCGATACACTGTACTTCGGTGGTATACTCACAAACATATGAACATAATCTGGCATACACTCTGCTGCTATTATTTCTACACCTTTTCTTTTTCATAATTCACTCAATATGTGACCTATATCTGCTCTTATTTGCTTGTATATAACCTTTCTTCTGAACTTTAGTGCAAATACTATGTGATATTTGCATGTCCATTATGTACAAGTCCTTTTCCTTCTATATACTATTTTTCTACGCAATAACTTTTTTCATCCATTTACCACTGAAATATCTTGTAGTAAATATAATTCCTCTGATTGTCCAATCAGCAAACATTCCGTACCATACCGCCATCGGTCCCATGTTAAAAATCCTTACAAGAGCAATACACAATGCAACACGGCAGCCCCACATAGTGATAATCGACGTTATCATTGAAAACTTCACGTCGCCTGCCGCTCTCATTCCGTATGCCGGAACAAACGAAAGTACCCATACGAGAGGTTTTGCTATTGTAATTGCACCAACCATTTCTATACACATTTTTGCACTCTCAGGTTCCATGCCGCCAAGCATCGTAATAGGCTTTACAAGTGCAAAAACAAGAAGACATGATACTATAATTCCAACCTCTGCAATTCCTGCAAGTTTTACGATATAATACTTTGCCTCTTCCTTCCGTCCGGCACCCATACACTGCCCGACCACAGTCATAAGACACATTCCTACTCCGATACCGAAAATACCATTGACATTTTCAAGAATATTCGTCATAGCCTGTGCTGCTATAGCTGCAGTTCCCATCGTAGAAACTGTTGACTGTATCGCAAGCTTACCGAACTGAAACATGCTGTTTTCAATTCCCGACGGAACACCAATCGCAAGAATTGATGCAATAAGTTTAAAATCTGGTCTGATTGTATAATACTGTGAAACCACAATCTCAAGTTTAGGCTTGGAAAGTGCAATGAAAATAACAACCATACAGAAAATTCTTGATACAAGTGTTGAAATCGCAGCTCCTGCAACACCCATATTAAGCCCAAACATAAGTATTGCATTACCGGTTACATTAATCAGATTGGAAATAATTGAGACAACCATCGGATATCTCGAATTACCGCATGACCTGAAAATCGCCGAACCGGCACTAAACAAAGCAAGAAACGGATAACTCAGTGCTGTATACAAGAAATATGTAACTGCATTATCCATAACATCCTGCTCTACTTTACCAAATATAAAACTAAGAATCGGTCTTCTAAACAAAAGTCCTATAATTGTTATGACAATTGCTATAACCGCAACTGTAAGAACAACTTGTCTTGCTGCCTTATTTGCCCCTTTTTTGTCCTTCATACCTATATAATGCGAACAGATAATTGCCGCACCTGTCGCCATTGCCGAAAACAACTGAACAATAAGATTATTTACCGAATCGACAAGTGACACCCCTGATATTGCCTGACTCCCCAGATTGCTTACCATCATAGTATCAACCATTCCCATAAATGAATTGAGCAGCTGCTCAATTACTATTGGTATAAGCAATGCAAATAAAACCTTGTTGTTAAACATAAGGTCATTTTTGTCTATATTAAATAACTTTTTCTTACTCATATATAATTCCCGATATGTATTATTTTATAAATCTTCTCTTACAAAATTTGTTCTGTTGCCAGACTCTGTATCCGGAAGTTCAATACCGGCATTTTTTCCTGCCTCGAAACATTTCATCATCCATGCAAGATTCTTTGCAAGATTACGCATTGTCTGCATTCCCTCGGCATCTTTTACCACTTCGCCCGGAGTGCGTCCGTGTGCAATATTCCAATATGTAGAACCTGCAACAGGCATCTGTGAAATACCAAAATATTTATTCATTACATCAAATGAAGCTGATGTTCCGCCACGTCTTGCAACAGCAACAGATGCACCCGGCTTAAACTTAAATGCTCCGGAACCACTGTAAAACGCTCTGTCAAGAAATGACAATACACGTCCACTTGGATGTGCATAATATACAGGGGTACCAAAAACAAATCCGTCTGCTGTTCTTGCTTTTTCAACAAATTCATTTACAGCATCATCCGTATATACACACTTACCACTTGCACATCCGCCACAGCCTATACAATCTCTTACAGGCTCACTTCCTGTCTGGAAAATCTCATAATCTATTCCTTCTTTTTCAAGCTGCTTTCCAATTTCAAGAAGAGCATTGTAAGTATTGCCTTCTTTCTTACAGCTGCCGTTTAACATTAAAACTTTCATAACATATCTCCATTTCTTATAGATATTACATTGAATCTTATATCAAACAAATATTGCCTTGTATTTTATATCACAAAATCACGTTTTGTAAAACATTTTATTTTCCAAAATAAGCGGCAACTTTTTTAAGATTATTAATAATCGGAAGATGCTGTGGACAGACACGCTCACATTGACCGCATGCAATACAATCGCTCGCTTTTCCAAAATTATTAGTAAGCCTGTCATAATATTCACCCTGCGGTGTCCATCCCTTTCCCTCTGCTTCCTGCTTGTCAGCATTATAAAGGGAAAAATACTTTGGAATAGCAATATGCTTAGGACAGCCGTCCGTGCAGTATGAACATCCTGTACAAGGAATTTCAATACTCTCATTAATTGTCTTAACAGCATCCTTCACTATTTTTTGTTCCTCATCATTAAGAGGTTTGAAATCCTGCATATATCCTGTATTGTCAAGAAGCTGCTCCATATTGCTCATTCCACTAAGAACCATCTTCACATTCGGAAGGCTTGCAACAAACCTTATAGCCCATGATGGTATTGACATTTCTTTATTATATGCTTTGAATGCCTCTTCAACTTTCTTTGGAACATTAGCAAGCGTTCCGCCCTTTACAGGCTCCATAACTATAACAGGCTTACCATGCTTTGTCGCAACTTCATAACATTTTCTTGACTGAATTGCCTCACTGTCCCAATCAAGATAATTAATCTGAAGCTGGACAAATTCCATCTCTGGATGCTCTGTAAGTACCTTATCAAGCAATTCTGCATTATCATGGAACGAAAATCCCATATGTTTTACAAGTCCCTGTTTCTTCTTATCAGCAAGCCAATTAAAACAGTCAAGCTTCTTGTATACCTCATAATGGTCAACACCGACATCATGAAGAAGATAATAATCAAAATATGTAACGCCTGTTTTTTCTCTCTGTTCGTTGAAAACCTTATCTCTGTCCTCAAGTGTCTTTATAAAGCCAGCATGCAGTTTTGTTGCAAGCGTATAGCTTTCTCTCGGATGACGTGATACAAGAGCCTCCTTAGCTGCATTCTCACTTTTAAATCCGCAGTACATCCACGCTGTATCAAAATATGTAAATCCTTTTTCCAAAAATGTATCAACCATTTTCTTTGTAAGTTCAATATCAATACTGCTTCCATCATTCGGATTAAGAAGCGGCAGTCTCATAAGTCCAAAGCCAAGTTTTTTTTCACTTGTAAATACATTTTCCATAAAATCACCATTTTCACCTTTCATAATCTTTATTTATTTTACTCCGTATTTACACTCTTGGCAAATATTTATATACTATCATTTAAAATACCTTATAGCTATATTACTTACTGTGCATCCATTCCACACGTCAAATAATAATTGCAGTAAACCGCTTGCAATGATAGAATAATAAAATCAATTAAAATATTTTAAGAGGAAATTTATAATGAAATTTGTAATACAACGCGTAAATAATGCAGATGTAACTGTTGATAATAAAATTGTCGGTTCAATCGGAAAAGGTTTTCTTATTCTTTTTGGTGCATGTGAGACCGATACAGCTGACATGCTCCCAAAATTTGTTGACAAAATAGTAAAGTTACGAATTTTTGCAGATGAAAATGGTAAAACCAATCTTTCAATCACTGATGTTGGCGGAGAACTGCTCATCGTAAGCCAGTTCACATTATATGCCGACTGCCGCAAAGGAAACCGCCCAAGCTTTGTACATGCCGGTTCACCTGACGCAGCCAACGAATTGTATGAAAAATTTATTGAATTATGCCGCGAACGCATACCAAAAGTTGAAACAGGCATTTTTGGTGCTGATATGAAAGTACGCCTTGAAAACGACGGTCCTTTTACAATCGTCCTTGACAGCAGGGATTTTACGTAAGTGCTGTGGCTGCAATGGATTTTTCGACTGTCGTTCTCAAAAACCTGCGGTTTTAAAGATTTCAGATGTTAATTTGTAAAACCGCTCTTTTTGCGGCAGACTTACATCAGTCTGGTTTTTATGCCTCTTTCCTTAAAGAAACGCACCGCCTCACCACAGAATCCTTATTTTATCCAATAGTGTAATTCCTGTATCTAACGAATCACTAACTCCCACAGAATCGCCCAACCATTCCCCAGGCTGCATTGTTCTTCCACACCCTAATAAAACAGGCAGAGGATCTATATTATCAATTACGCTGTCATCCAATGTAATAATCTTTGTTGTATCAAGACAATATGCCACGCCTTTGCTGTAATTAATCGTATATTTATATGATTTCCCTTTTCTGCCAAACATTCCTGCAAATGGATTATTAATGTCAACACCATATTCATTTACTAAATCTTTTTCCCCTCGCCTGATTCTTTCCATAAAAATTGAAATTTCTTCTGTCACATCATTCCTTGCTGCCTCAAACTTGCATGATACATTTTTGAAATATTCATATGTGTAATCTATAAAATTGCCTTCAAACTTGTCGTCCAGTAATATGACATTTAACATGTCCGGTATGTTTATACTGGATTGGTCATATTCATCACCTAAGAATATGATTTTACTACCCTTCCATTCATTGCCCATTAACTCTTTTAATGCACAAAGCAGAGCATTATTTATATATACTGACTCGTATCCTTTATATCCAATATCAAAATCACCCGGACTTATGTATTCTTTTTTATCAAGATTAATCCAACTAAAATACTCTCCCATATATCTTTCTCATTATCCTATAGCCTATTTCCTACCATTTTATAAAGTATATTATTTATTGTCATGCAATATCAATTTATTTAGAATAATCTATTTATTTTGTTTAAACCTGTGTCTCGCCATCAAATATCATATTCCAGCTCATACGGATATCATACATCAACCGTGTAAGTGCTATACTATCTTTAGCTGTATATACATCACTACTGCAATACCCAAGTTTTACACATCTGCTTGCTTCCCTGATTTCATATTCAAAGCCATTTATATCAACCGGACAATCTATTGTTTCTGGTTCTTTTCCTCCCACCTCAAGTATCATAGTCTCAGCGTGTTGAAAATCCGGCAAAAATATGCTTCCCTTTGTTCCCTCAATTCTGGCATTACGTTTCAATTCCTGTCCTATTGTCTGAACTGATTCAGCAGTTATGCCATCGCTGTATTTAAATTTCAAACAGCTATAATCATCAGTTCCATACTCATTGAGATTCACTTTCAGAGTTTCAACTTTTTGCGGATCCTGTCCGCATATAATACGCAAAAATCCCAGATTGTAAATTCCTATGTCCAACAAAGCACCTCCACCAAGTGCAGGG
>ERZ791837.1568-NODE-1568-length-14514-cov-2.898195_pt1 | contig 14514 bp, 16 predicted proteins | sample MGYA00510292_ERZ791837 | MGnify/ENA primary metagenome ERZ791837 (study PRJEB30046, sample SAMN00715259) | human gut metagenome | study: EMG produced TPA metagenomics assembly of the A metagenome-wide association study of gut microbiota in type 2...
ATACTCGACTATCAGACCCGGCACAACCAAACTCCCAGCCCCCACGGAATTTCCAGACCATTTTTGTGATAAGACTTTCTTTCCACTTACCGGGATTTTCTTCTATTTCAATTCGCTGTCCGAGTTTTGGCATTTTTTCAAGAGACTCAAATACAGGGTGACATTTTAGGCTGAACGGACGTTTTGTGACTGTTCCAAGCTGATTGCCGATATTAACAAGAATTCCCCACGGTTTAGCCCATTCTTTGTTATGATAATGTCTACCAACAAGAAAGAGATTATCGGTTAAATCAAGAGTTATATTACCCTTGTATTTAGCAAAGCCTCCACCGTTTGCCCACCATACGTTGTCATATGTAGTTACGCATTCCTTCTGAATATATAGTTCATAATCTGCAATATCGCAACTGTCAAGTTCTATCGTTTCATACGGAATTTTTACAGGGTTCTCCCATACGCTGCGAAATGATTCTGTACAGTCATCTGTAGGCTTGTATCCGAACGGAGTAAGAAACAAATCACACTGCTCCGGCGTATCAGGGAAAACTATCATCTGAATGCAGCCTGCTGTAAGTTCTGCGATCCACCCTGCATAGTCTCTTGCAGTTTTTACACCGTGTCCACCGGATATATCTTCCGGTATTATCGCATATCCGTATATTTCATTTGAGTTATGCAAAAAAGGGGAATTGTTTGTTACATCCTTACGTATATGAAAATTTATTTCATCCACTTCACAGTCACGCAGGCGTTGATTTACGTATTTTGCAATGCCCTCATTAAAATTAGCATCAAGCGTTCTTACAGCACTTGAACATATTTCATAAATCGGATCTTTTTCATTTGTTTCTCCTTTTATGTATGACCCACTATCAAGCCAGATGATAGCATCAGAAGCACGGAGAGTATATACAGTTTTGGTGCGTTTTGCAGATGTTACCCAGAACTCACCACGCAGCAGCCATTTATCATCAGGAACAGGAGCAGCGTTGTATGAGCTGTAAAGTCTGATTTTTGCACCATACAGTGTATATGCATTTACACCGGGTATCTCCAAACGCAGTTTAATAGCAAGTTCAGCCGGACGAACACCGCCTATAGAAAACGTCTGATCGTCGCAGCATCTTGACGTTATATTGCATAAATCGTGTATAACGTCATCCTCTGTAAATTCATGAATTATTACTTCAAATTTGTCATTTCCTTTATTGATCGGTATATGTATAGTGCCTTTTAAATGTTCTTCTATCAGCATATCAAACCTCCTCCAGTGTCACTGAAAACTGATAAATACCACGTCCGAAGCGGTCATAAAGTCCAAGCTTGCCATAAGAGCAGCTCATACCTGCATTAGGTACAGCCGTTCGTATATCAGCGATTTGATTTATGGTTATGTTTCCGGTCTTTATGAAATCTGCTTCGTGTATCTGCTGCTTTATGTTGCCTATATAGTCCGTGTCAGCATCAGAACCGTGGGTGTATTTTAAATGTATGATAGGCTGGTTGAACAGCTTTTTCAGGACATTCAGATACACGGAATTTGCTTCTATGGTAAGAGATATACAGTGTTTTCCGCTGCGAACAGGATAGACGATAGAGTGTCCGGATTCACTTTCAAATTTCTTTATGCTCTCTGAGAAAGACTCATCAAATTTAATGAAGTTTCTGAGTATGTATTCAGTGCCGCCTATTTTATGAAATATCGCCGTCATACACTCCACCCTCCTGAGTTTGCGTTTGCGTCTGTTACTGCTTCAACCACAAAATTGCGTATCTGATCATCTCCTATGTAAACATTAATGATAGGAGAGGAATTATTGCTCTGTGGTGCTGGTACTTGTTGTGAAGAGGTGGTTTCAGAATTACCGAAACTATTTCCGCTGAAAGGCGAAAAAGATGTAGGTGCTGCAAGGCTATTGTAGATGCCGGAGGTGTTGAAGTTTGGCAAAAGTCCGCTTACGGCATTTACGATTTTTGCGGTTTCGGAAAATGGAAAAACAGTACTGCCTTTTTTACCGACTATCAGTTCGGGACCTTCTTCACCGGCTACAAATATATCAGATGAATTTGTAGTGCCTCTTGCATTGCCTTCAATCTGTACAGAGCTTCTTACGCTTGATGGACTATGTATACTGTTTGTTTCATTGCTTACAGCACTTGCCATTGCTTTAGCTGCTCTTACAACATCCGACATAGAGTTATAGATGCCGTTAGCTAATCCCTGTGCAATCCAACTGCCTTGATCAGTTGCTGCGTTTATTGCTGATTTATCATTTTTTAGAGTATCTCCTGCACCTGTAAGAAGCTCTTTTGCTCCGTTTTTTCCTTTTTCCTTGAATTGGTTTTGATATGCTTGCCATTCAAATATTTGTTCAAATAATGCCGTTTGATAATAATTCCATTCGTCACGATTTTCTTCTGTAGGATTCTTTTTATAAATTTCTTTTGCACGATCACGAAGTCCTTCAAGACGATGTATGTTTTCTTCTATAGCTGAAATACTTGCTTCATCGCCCACGTGCACGATACCTGCACTGAGACTGTCTGTAAACTTTTTTATAGCGTCCATGTCATCCTGCTGTAAGGCTGTTGTCAGGCTGTCATAGTCTTTTTGTAAAGATTCATATTTTGCAAGCAGTATTTCATTATCAGAAAGAATACCTTTCTGTGTTTCAAGATTTTTATAAAGTCCGGATAAATTGACGGTCTTTTCTTCAAGAATTTTAAGGTCATCATCCGAAAGTCTACCGAAATTGTCTTTTCCGGCTGTGCGCTTAAAATTTTCGATATCAGCAGCTGCTTCTGTTATTTTCTGTCTTATTATACCAATTTCTGTCTCAGCCTCTGATATATTGTATAATGCCTCATCTTTTCCTTTTACTGCAACTTTATAATCATCTTCATATGCTCCCATAACTGCCTGAGCATGGGCTTTAGTTGTAAGCGTATCGATTTCTGATGAAATCTTTTTATATGAATCAACGACCTCTCCATTTTTTGTGATCAGCCCATCAGAAACATCATAACAAGCACCTGTATAGCCATTGATTTTATCAAGTATAGCCTTGACTTCACTTTCTGCGCCTTCCTGTATTTTGCCATCAGCATCTACAAGCTCTGAAAGTCGGTCTTTCATTTTTTGGATTGCATTGTAGTCTATATTTTCATCTGATATTGCATTTTCTGATGATTCTTTCAATCTTTCCCATTCGTCAGCAGCTTCGGATGTTTTATCCTTTATAGCTTTCATAGTATCGGGCAACTCAGCTGCATTTTTATATACTTCGTCAAGATGCATACCCCATGTTGTAACAAATCCTGAAACAGCAGAAGCAGCAATTCCCACAAGTTCAATGGCTGTAAGCAGTGCTCCTAAAGGATTGGTTTTCATTGCAGTACCTATTCCTTTGATTGCCTTGATTATAGCCTGAGATGATTTAACCACCTTATTTACCGCAAAGGCACTTACAAGTGCTTTTGATATCGGTTTAGCAAACGAAATTATTTCATCAAGATGTTCAGTTATCCACTCAACAGCATCCTGTACTTTCGGAATAGCATCTTTGAGCATAGGTTGAAACATATCATAAAGAGAAAGTTCAAGTTCTTCGACCATAGATTCAAGGGTTTTCATTTCGCCTGAAACATTATCAGTCATAGTTCCGGCCATAGTCTCGCAAGCGCCATCACAGTCATAAATTGCGGATTTCAGATTGTTAAAGTCAGTATCAGCCGTATTAACGATCGCAAGCAGTCCGGACATACCTTCCTGTCCTGCAAGGATAGATGCATAGCTTGCCTTCGTGGATTCATCAAGCCCTGAAAAAGATCTCCTCATATCGCCGAGAAGAGTATCCAGAGTTTTCATGTTTCCCTCGGAATCAGTAAGAGATATCCCAAGTTCATTCATTGCAGCAGCTTGTTTGTCTGTAGGTTCTGTAAGGTTTGACAGCACTGCACGCAGGGAGGTGCCTGCCTGACCTGCCTTAATGCCGTTGTTAGCCATAAGACCAACTGCTACAGCAATATCTTCCGCACTATACCCCAATGCACCTGCAACAGGAGCTACGTATTTGAATGTTTCTCCCATCATAGAAACATTCGTATTACTTTTTGATGAAGCAGTTGCAAGAATATCCGCAAAATGTCCGGCTTCTTCTGCCTGCATACCAAAAGCCGTAAGTGCATCAGTTACAATATCGGAAGTTGTGCCAAGATCTTCACCGGCAGCTGCCGCAAGGTTTAAAACCCCGGGCAAGCCGCTTGTCATTTGCTCTACATTCCAGCCTGCCATGCTCATGTAGTTAAGAGCATCAGCGCACTCAGAGCTTGAAAAAACCGTACTTGCTCCATACTCTCGTGCAAGCTTTGTCAGGCTTTCAAGCTGCTGTTTTGTAGCACCTGATACGGCTTGTACTTTAGACATAGATGCTTCAAATTCCACACCTGTCTTAGCAATATCGGCAACAGCACCGCTTGCAGCAGCGATACCGGCGATCTTTTTCAAAGCGCCGTCTATTCCACCCGTATCTACTTTTGTATCAAAAATCAGACTTCCGTCTGCCATATTATTACTTCACCTCCATTACATGAACGCCGCTCCGATCTGCTCCGCAGTCATAACAGGACATGGAATCGCAATAGCTCTTTGAGCAGCCCTGATTTGTTTTCTGCGTTCTTTATCCTTTATTTCTCCTGTTTTCATTTGTCTTAAAGACATCCTTTGCTTAATCGGCGTATCATCAGGAAGAGCCATAAAAAGTGCAAAGAATTTGTACCAGTGCAGATCATTACTTTCCATGAGGTCTATATCATAAACGCTCTTGAAAGCACCAATAACAAAAGGAGCATCATAAAGCCATGAGAGACAAGGCTTTTCAGTGCCATTTTCTTCTGATGCTTCCGGGTTTTTCTTTCCTGCCCTTGGGATATTCCGACAAGCTGCAAAATCATATAAAGAATGAAATGCCGCAGATTTATCTGTCGGCACTTCATCTTTAAACCATTTCATAGCAAGATCTATTTTTAAATCGTCTGATATATCGTGATTTTCAATAAGTTCAAAAAAGCTTATCCAACTTTGAAAATCAGTGATAACGGCATAACTTTTGCCGTCTACCAAAACGGCAGACGGCAGCTTATCAGTCAGAAGATTCATTTACATCACCTTTTAGGATGTCTTTGTAATTGTGATGGAGTATGTTGATACCGCACCGTTCTTATTAAGTGTGATAACAACAGAATTCATGCCATCATTCAATGTGATACTGCTAAGATTTGCGGTAGATACGCCGTTAAGCATATATGAAAGTGCTGTGCTGCTTCCTGATGTCGCTCTGATCGTCACATTCGCAGATTTTGAATCCATCTGATAGTAGAAAGTGCTTGGATTGAATGCAGATGGTTCTGTAAAGTTAGCACCTGTAACCTCAAGCGTACTAAGAAGCGGTATGTCTGTATCCAGTCCTGCATAACAAGTCTGCCAGTCATCTGTAGCAGATGATACCCGAATCTTTTCAAGTTCACCACGAGCCTTAAATGTGCCTGAATAAGTCATGCAATCTGTCTTGTCACCATCTGAATCCGGTATAACAGTATACTGTCTTCTGTATGCGTCTGCATAAAACTTTCCATTGCCCTCTGTTACCGTAGTCATATCTACTGTAACGATTTCACGTACGGCATCCTGACCACAAAGCTCATTTTCCGTAATGCCAATAATGTCATCATGTACGGCATTTCCCTCGTATCTGTCAAATGCATAAGATTTGGACGCATTGTAGCCTGTCACATCTGTACGCTTGAAATCCTCGTCAACATACTGACGTTCATATTCAGTCGCATTCTTGCTTGTTGTTATTTCAGTAAAGCCTTCCATTCTGGTAAATGTATGACTCACACTTGCTCCAACGCCGTAAAAAGACATTTTCCCAGTACGTTTAACAAGATCTGCTTTTTTAAGATTTTTACCCATAATTTTTACCTCCTGTATTTACTCCTGTGTATATCGGTAATCCTGCGTGTACACAAAGTTCATTGTAATTTGATAACGTGCAGTGCTGTCTCCTGTATCGAATGGATAGCCGCCGGACAGCACTTCAATATATTGAGGTGTGCGGTACTCATCAAGCTCCGGAAGGTTTTCTTCTTCTGACTGCTTTTCAACCCATGCAGCTAACTTTTCATAAAATCCGGAGTTAGCTATATTTTGCAGTGTATCTGCTCCATAGCTTTCTCTTGATGCAAAAATAAAGGGGAACTGCCTTACGCTGCTCCCTGATGTGTATTTCTTTAAAATCGGATTTACAGGCTGATCTGCATCTATGGTATATTCAATACCGTCAGCCCCTAAATAATCTACATTCAAAAGCCCATCCTTTAAGAGAGGACAGGCGGCAAACCATGTGCGCAGACTTTCAATTATTGTCATGGGCTGCCTCCTTTCAACATTCTTTGTGCGGCTTCAAGAATAGCTTGTCCTTGCTTCGACTTCATACGCTGAAACCACTTTCTTCCACGAGTGACTGACACTCGTCCGGCATAATATTGATACCTTGCATATGGTGCAGTATACCTTACCTGACCGCTGCCTATTTTTGTACCGTGTATACCTGATTTTTTCAGACTGCCTATCTTAAACGGCACAAGAGGGTCGCAGCGTCTTAAAACTTCGCTGTCAACAAAACGCTGAGTTTTACGCAGTTTTGCATCAATTGCCGATCTTTTAGGCATAACAGCTGTTTTGAAACGTATCATACTGCTGTCACCTCTATATGCTGCACTGCTTCTAAACCATATAGAAAACGTTCTACATTCATGATGGTATGAGCTTCCTTCTGATCAGCGTTTATTCCGTAAGCGATAAGATCGCCTTTCTGTGGCAGCTGATCGGGCAAATAAGCTTTAGGTATTATGATAAAAACGCTGTTTTTCTGCTGTGTTCCATGATTTCTACCCTGATTGCTGATATTAGTCTGACCTATGCCTTCTTCCCAGTAAACAGCATCTATATTTACTGCATCCCAAGTAGGCAGACGTGTCTTTGTGTCAACACCCTTACGGAAAAGGGTACAGCTTGCATTAGTAAACATAGATCTCACACTCCTCTATACATAAGCCCGGTACGACCGAGGTATTTCAGTGCCGTGTTATACTGATAAGTATTAAAGCTGCTGCCTGTAAGACTTGAAAGGCTGTCAAGCGGATTTCTGAAAGTAACGCTGTACTTACCGATAGTTTCAGACTGCTTTTCACCGCCTGACACTATTGTATCAGGCTGCATTTTAGCATCGTAGTAAAACAGATTCTCGGCTAAAGCACAACAGCATTTCTTTACCTTTGTGGAAAACTCTTCCGGAACGCCATCTTCCAGCCTGCCAAATGTTACAGCATCCATGTATTCAGATGCTCGCTTTACGAATGGAACAAACTGCTCTTTTGATTTAAAAAGAGTACCAGTGTAAATTGTCTGGTACTCTCTGTAGGTTGCATAAGCCATCTTATTCTACCTTTATGTATCCAACAGATACGCACTTATCCTTATCGTTAAGGTCGATGATTTCAACAATATCCCCCTTCTTTGCTGAGATTTCCGAACCGGATGTCCATGCGTTAGTCTCCTTGATATCTGTAAAGATATCCTCATAAGCAGCTCTTTTAGTCGGATTTATACGATAAACAAAAAAACCTGTAGCTGTTGCCGCTGTTGTCAGGGTGACCTTGCCGCCGCCGAAAGCAGACATTACAAGTTCAATAGGAGCTGGTGCAAATACTGCATAGATAGCACTCTTACGCAGAACAGCATGATCAAATACAACTCTTCCTTTCACAGCAGATGCCTTTACGAAATTTGCATCACCGTCAAGACTGACAACCTTTGGAGCGGCAGAGAATTCTTCTGCACGGGTTGCGAACTTCGGATGACCTGCGATACACTGTAGACCGGCTGTATCGTCATTCCATTCTATAACGTTAAACCCGGCAATTCTTCCGACAATACCTTCCTGCTTAACGGAATCGCCCAGATTTGATGCACTTACAAAATACTCGTTTTTCAAAAGGAATGAGTAGAAGTCAGGTGTAGCCAGAAGATAACGCATATTGTCCTTAGACGGTACATTAGCCTTTGACATTCTTGTTCGCAGATCTACAACAACATCATAAGCATTGATCGATGATATAGCTCCCATAGAAATATGTGTGCTGCCCTCAATAAGCGTCGTTGCACCTTCATCGTCAATACGATTAGCAAGCGCATAGCTTGCGCTGTCAAGGCGATCTGCTACAAGATCATCCGGTACTGCTTCGGCATCATAGTTGTCAATGATTTCATTTACAACAACATCCTTTGTGATCAGCAAAGGCTTATATGTTGTAGTGCCGCTTTCCGGAGATGTGCCCTTTGCTTTATCATAATCACGAGCTGAGACTTCCTTATCACGTACCGGTATCTTTACTGCTCCGGCAGTAGGGTCGCCCTCATAATCGTTGTTGAATACGATACCATCAGCGAGAACCAGATTCTTTCTTAATTTTGCAAGTACAAGCTTGCTGTAACGTTCCTGTGATTCATGTGGCATAATAAATACCTCCTATTAGTTTTTTGGAATCAAATCGGGATTCTTTGCATAAAACGCACGTTCTACTCCATCAAGTGAAGTTGGTGTACGTCCTGATGTAGGAGCAGCAGCTCCATAGCCGTTTGGATTTGTAACAAAAGCATCCGGACAGCTTTCACGTAATGCCTTTACAACATCATCACCACCAGTAAGAACACCCTTGTCATCAAACTGGAGCTTCTGTGCAGTGATCTTATCTTTCAGATATTCCGCATAAACGCTGTTTTTCATGCCCTGCTCTTTAATAAATTTATCCAGCTTATCGCTGTATTCCTTTTCCTTCTGCTGTGCTTCAAGCTTTTCATACTTCTGCTGCCAATCATCAGCGGACTTCTTGATGCTGTCGACGTCCATATCTTTATATGACTGGATAGTCTTGTTGGCTTCATCAAGCTGCGTCTTTACGGTTGTGACTGCATCCTGCTCAGCCTTGATATCGGCAGAATAAGTCTCTGTAATAGATTTTACAGCAGCTTCATCAGTGATGCCAAGCTCCTCCAAAAACTTCTGATCAATCATAATACTCTTCCTCTCTGTTGTAATCGTCACAGTAATCTGTTTCAATTTCTGCAAGCGGCTGCTTTGCGATACCGCCAAGAAGCTCTACTACCTCGTCTGTTGTGCCTGTGATTTTCAGTGTCATAGTCATTTTCCTTTCTGTTTAAATCAGATTTAAATATATTAAAAACAGCCTTTAAATGCTGTTTTTGAGCATAAAAATAAGACGTATTACCGTCTTAACTTTCTCTTCTTCATTTTTCCGTAATGCTTTTTCGATAATATCCACCCGACATACATCATATAGTCAGGAGGTGCAAGTGTTCGCTGTATATTCAGCATTGCTATTATACTATTGTATATAAATGTTTACTCCTTTCTGATCACGGATAATAGTCGCCGATGTTGTATGATTTATACGTTTCTTCTGAAACATATATCCAGCCTGTAACTTTTTCTCCGTTTTCTTCTCCTGATAATTTGATTTCATATTTTGCATCATGATGTGTAGAACAAGGCACCATAACGCCATTACCTGTACGAATGTACATAGTAGATGTGTGTTCCGGCTTGTATTCTTTATCGATCACAGTACCAGATTCAATATTGCCGGCACATCCGGTAAAGATAGCACTGCAAGAAACAACAGCAGCTAAAACAGCAAGTATTTTCTTCTTGATGTTCATATATTTCTCCTTTCTATTTTGGGGTATAAGAAAAGCACCCTGTGAAAGGTGCTTTAGTTATTTTATTACTGATATAGCAATTCGTCATAAATATTATATAGGCGCTTTCCAATTTCATTTACAGTATCTTCGTCATCCATACCAACATCTAATATAGAATCGTTTATTCTTAATTCAAATTCTGAATAGTCATCGTCCAAAACTTCAAACGTGACTTTTTCATCAGTTTCTTCTTTTATACTTGATATCATTTCAATAGATTCCGGCGATTTTAGTTTTAAAAAATCAAAATCAGATTTATTTAAGTAGCAAATCATAGTAGTTTTCCCTTCCTCGGTGTAACTTGAATCAATTTTCCTGTATCTGGATTTACGGATACAGAGCATTCGGATGTGTGATATACATAACTTCCGTTTTTATGTTGTCTAACAGAACCGTTCTTCAAAGCATCAGCAATTTCCTCTAATTCCACACCTGTTCGAGGTCGATTACCATGAGACGGATCGGCAATAGTTCCGAATACACGTTCAAGAAAATGCTTGCTCTGTGACTTGACAGTAACACTGTTACTTGTTGTGATGCCTATAAGTTCAGTTTCTACACGATCATGATATTCCTTGTACTTTTCATATCCAACAAGAGGAGACATCATTCCGGTATCTACAGACTTTAAATAGGTATTCATCAAATCATATTCCTTAGGATTATTATATCTCATTTCCTCGAATTTTGCAAGACTTTTCGGAGGATTTTCAAAACCTTTTTCTTTCATGCTGTTTCTGAAATGTGCATTATTGCTCTGTACCGCCCTCTGAGCCTGAGAACGACCGAAGCCGAGCACCTGTTCACGGAAACGGTCTCTATCCTGATTGGTAGCATTGCAGAATTCTTTCAAAGACTTTTCAGCTGTTTTAAGCTTTACAGCAGAATCCTGATATTTCTTTTGCATAGCAGCTTTAATGGAATTGTCGGAAGCATTTTTAACAGCTTCCTCATATGTAACGCATCTGCGTTTGAGGTCACGAATCTTTCTTTCACCTTTACGCTGCATCTGAGTTATCTCATAAAGTGTGTACTTTTCACCGTTATATGAAATATCACGTGCATTCAGTTTTTTAAGATATTCCTCTGTGTAAAGCGGTACTGAATAGCCCTCAAAATACGGATACCAGTCATGACGGCAGTTTACACCGCCAAATCCTGTGATCAGCCCATAGCCGATATCATCAAGTGACAATACACGTTTACCGTCAATTATCTCACCAACTCTGCGACCTGTCAGGTCAACAAGCTGTCCTTGCCATACAGCATGATCAGGACGTGCTCCTGCGTGAGCTGATATCTCCATAAGATCGCAGCCGTTTTCTTCGGCGTTCATTTTGCCTATCTCACGGCACGTCTGCCCAACACCTGTAAGAACAGCACGGCGTACTGCAACATCAATTCTGTCGGTATGTCCTGAATCATAACGAATTATTTTCAGCCCTGATGCTGCTGTATCACGTACTGCCTGCATGATAGCTTCGCTATATGAAAACGCACCGGACATAACTTTCATATATGCATGATTACAGGCATTTATGTACATTCTCTGTCCGGCAGAAGGCATGGTAGATGTCAGGTTGTCAAGCCGTCCCAGCGTTTTGCGGTATCCTGCTTCAAGTACCTGTATCATAGATTCAGAGAGTAGCAGTTCCGGCAGCTCTTTTCCGGCGCTGCGGAAAACTTCATTGTCTGCCGTAATCGTTTCTGTACCGGCTTCCTCGAAAAGCTGCTGAACCTCAGAAGAAATCATTTCGGTATGTTCTGAAATAGATTTTACAATGTCATTGTAAAGCATTCCTGCTTCCTGTAACATCTCCGCCTGCCACTTTGCCGATTCAGTGATAATACCAGTTTTCATGAGACGGCGGATAATATCTTTTAAGATAGCATTTTCAAGATCGGCATACAGTTGTACAATAACATCAGCACAGCTTTCATAATATTCAGGTGAAAGCATCAGGCATCGCCCTCAAAGAGCTTTGATGCGTTTGACTGCATACTGTTATCAGGCATCATCTTTTTAGCTTCTTCTTCATCACATTCAAAATACCATGACAGCAAAAGCTCCGGTCTGTAATATCCGCCCTGAGTGAGCAGCAGTCTCCTTTGAAATTCCTTTTCTGTATCCTCCAGAACGCCATCGCCAAAAGTACAGGTGATCTCTGCTTTATTCTGATGTCCGTTTCCTCCGGTATTATCTATGTAATACTGCATTCCGTATCCGAGCTGCTGTAATGCCGTTTTAAGATTTTGCTGTATATCTTTTACGCATGAAAAACTACGCTGCTTGGAACTGCGTACCTCTTCGGCTGTTTTTTCTACTTCTGACACTTCGGATAATGTACCATAAGAAAGACCAACGGCATTCTCAATTCGTCTTAGCATCTGATTTAAAGAATTAAACTGCGATGTATCACGTATTTCAGGTGAAAAGGTATTGAAAAAAGGTTTGCCATCGCTGCCGCTTTCATGGATCATAAACATTCGCTCTTTGCCCTTTGGTAAGATCGGCTTTTGAGTATATAGATCAAATCTGAACAGATCTTCACTTGCATCAATGGCACGCTCTGCGGATTCCAGTTCCCATAGAATTCGCTCCCACTGTAAATCAGCATCATGAATAAAGTCAACAGCATCTGCAAAAACAGAAACGCCCAGCGGTGATGAAGGGTCGATGTTATTAGCATTAGGAGTACGGAAAACAGAAAACAACGGCGCATGAACATTTGAAAAAATCTCTTTCTCAGGAATGTTCTGCCATTCAGGTATATCTGGTACATTACATTCTCTTCCCAGGAATCCGGGGACGCTGGAACTGAAATACCTGTTTGTGATAGTATGTGTCATGGAAAAACTGTCATATACATGATATTCAAGGCGTACATAATAGGTATTTCCAAGGACAATCTCATCCGGACATATGACTGATGTGCAAACATCATCAGTGTAATTTACAGGCAAGTATTGATTTTGCGGAACAAGATCTGCATAGATCTTGTTGCCGTTGCGATATGGCTTCATCAGCATTCCGCCATAAGCAAGACCTGCATCAAGTTTTCGGCGGAGCAGAGGAATAGCTGACTGCAAACATTCTGACAGATCATCACGGTCGGATGTAAGTTCCAATTCTGTAAGCGCCAGCCTCTTGAATTCACGTGCTATAGAAACAGGAATGCGCATTGTCTTTACTCTGTCACTTAGCCATCTGGCACGATTCTGAAAAAGTCGCTCCCACGTTTCCGTTTTGCGCATCATATCACTGCTGACAATGCACGGAACACCAAAAGCCTTTGAGATCTCTGGTGCATTTATCATTCTGCCTCACCACCTCCAACGCTTATGATCTCTCTGAATCTTCTCCTCATTACCGTGCGAACAAAATATCTTGTTTCATCCATAGCATGGTCATTTTCCTTGATAACTGTATCTTGGGAGCTTTTATCATCCCATCGGTACAAGCCGAATTCACGTATAGTATCCTTACAGCATTCGCAAAACTTAAGCCGTCCAAGTTTTAAAAGCACGGCTGTATCACGTATGCCGTCAACAACACTATTATCAGCTTTACGCACTCTCAGCTTGCCATGCCTTCTAATGCACTCAATAAATGAAGCGGCAGACGGGTCAACAATTACAGCACGTATAAAGGGGATAAGATCTCCTGCAAGCTTTTCAAGCTCTGCATAATGCTCTTCATCTGTACGGCTCAAGCCTTCCTTGCGTGCGTCATAATAATACTCCCTGACCTTCACTGCATAGCCATGCGGCGATAAATGCCATAGCCCTATAGAAGTAGGATTCAGCGTACCATAGTCGCAGCTCAGGTAATATTCACCCTCACCAATGCTGGGTACTTTATCAGGGATAACATGATGCTCCCTTGAAAACATAGGATAAATAATACCCTCAGTAGCTCGCCACCGTCCTAAAACATATCGCTCATAGAATGCGCCGGTATACAAGCTTTCGTATCTATGCCTTACTGTTTCAGACAAGGCGTAATTATCCTCCATCATAAAATGCAGATGCAGTCTGTTTTTCTTTCCTGCACTGCCATTTACATCGTCAATCCAGTCTTTAAAGAACCAATGCTCTTCACTGCCGTCCGGGTTGCAGTTAAACCACATCCTTGAGTCTTTTACAGAACATCTTGCAATTGCCTGATCTACAAAAGACTTCGGCATAAGAGCAACTTCATCAAGCAGCACACCGGCAAGGGTTATACCCTGAATGAGTGCATAGCTTGATTCATCCTTACCGCCGAAAAAATAGTATCGGTTATGATGCCCCAGCCAGTCAATGTCCATTGAATTTCTGGACAGATTGATCTTAGGCTTAACAATCCCGCCAAGCCACTTTTGCAACGGCACTATTACATTACGCTTTAAGCTGTCAATGGTCTTTCCGCAGAATGCAAATGTTTCGCCGTCAAATGACTTCATGCTCCATAAAATAAAGCCTATAGACATTGCCATTGTTTTGCCGGAACGCACTGAACCATCACAAACAATAGCGTCGAGGCGCTTGTATTCAGGGAGCTCCCACCAGAGCATAGCGGTAAGCTGTTTGGGGGAAAAGTTTTCAAACTTCATCGCAGTCCCTCCCGTATCTTCTCAAATAGATTTGTGACCTCTGTATTGTCAGTTTCCTCTGCTATGCCTGATGCA
>ERZ791837.1569-NODE-1569-length-14503-cov-3.181755_pt1 | contig 14503 bp, 14 predicted proteins | sample MGYA00510292_ERZ791837 | MGnify/ENA primary metagenome ERZ791837 (study PRJEB30046, sample SAMN00715259) | human gut metagenome | study: EMG produced TPA metagenomics assembly of the A metagenome-wide association study of gut microbiota in type 2...
CAGACCACGGCGAAGAAGGACTCCAGGCTCAGCAGCAGCGAGACGACCGTCGGGTCGCCGTCCTTCTGCGCAAGAATTTGCAGCGTGTAGCCGCCCGCACTCGAGAGGATGCCGATGTAGAGGATGTAGAACGTACACTCGCCGAGCGCCGCGAAATCGACCGTTTCAAAGGTGAAAGCACAGACGGTGGAGAGGACCATCATCACCGCGAACTGCACGCAGGAGAGCGCGATGCCGTCCACCTTCTGCACATAATGGTCCACGCAGAGGATATGCCCCGTGAAGGCAAAGGCACACAGGAAAACGAGGAAGTCGCCGCGGCCGAAGCTCATCGCGCCCTCGCTGCCCGTGAAGCAGAGAAAGTAAAGACCGACCACCGCGATCAGAACGCAGAGGAACAGCCGTTTGTTTGCCTTTTTCCCGAGGAACATACCGGCGAGCGGCACGAGCACGATGTAGAGCGCCGTGATGAAGCCCGCCTTGCCCGCCGTGGTATCGGCAATGCCGAACTGCTGCAGGTTCGTGCCGAGCGTCAGAAAAATGCCGCACACGAGACCGCCCTCCAGCAGGTCCTTTTTCTGCTGCGGCGTGTATTTTTCCTCGTGCCGCACGCGCCGCAGGAGGAATCTTCTTCCTGCATCCGCTCGCGGTCTTCAAAGAGGAGTTCAAGCTCGCGCACGGAAGGCTCCACGCCGGAAACGGCGATTTCCCCGTCAATAGCGAGGGCTGGCAGCGTACAGCCGGCTTGTTCCGGAGCGGCTTCCGTCTCCTGTATTTCCACATCCATGCCCAGATGCTCCAGCGCCTGCCGGGCATTGGAGAGCAGGGCGTTCCCCGGGAAATCCCGGCTGTAGAAGAATTGAATGCTGGTCATGGCGCTGGTCTGGTCCGGACTGCCTCCGTTTGGGGAAGCGGCTTCCTCCAACAAATAGGATAGGAGACGAAAGGTCAATGCGTTTTTCCGTGTCATGACATATAAGTGGTGCATGGAAAACATTTTAGACTTTTCAAACGCGGGGGGAACGGGCACTATCCCGCCGGTCCCGCCATGAAAAAGCTATCTCTATTCCTCCTGACCCTGGCCTGTGTATTCCAGTTCTCCGCCCGGGCGCAGGAAAAGCCCAGTTACATTGCCATTGAGGCCAATTCCGGCAAGCTCCTTTTCAGCTTCAATGCGGAAGCCAAAAGGCCCGTAGCCAGCCTTTCCCAGGTAGCCACCGCCATGGTGGCGCTGGACTGGGTGGCCCGCACGCGCCTGCCGCTGGACACCTTCATCGCCGTTCCCCAGGAGGCGTTCGGACTCCGCGCGGGCAATCCCATGGACCTGCAGCCGGGTGACCGCCTGACGCTCCGGGACGCGCTGTATTCCACTCTGCTGGGTTCGGACAACGTGTCCGCCCTGACGGTCGCCTCCTTTGTGGGCCGTGACCTGGTCTCCCGCCGTGGCGGCGGTTCCCCCATTGGCGCCTTCGTGACGGAAATGAACAATCTGGCCCGTTCCCTGAGGATGTCCAAGACGCGCTTTACCGCTCCCCACGGGCTGGACGCGGGCAACTCCGTCACTGAATCCTGCGCGCTGGACATGGCCCTGCTGGGCGCGTACAGCATGCAGAACCCGGCCTTCTGCTACATCGTCTCCCAGGCGAGCCGCCGCATAGGCGTGCAGTCCCAGACCAAGGGCATGACGATGTACGACATCTCCAACAACAACAAGCTCATGAGCTCTCCCGGCGTGGACGGCATCAAGGCGGGCACCTCCCGCGCCGCCGGCCCGTGCCTGCTGCTCAGCGTCACGCGCAACGCCATTTCCCGCCGCAGCCCCCAGACGGGCACGGAGGTGATTTACCCCCAGCGCATGATCATTGTGGTGCTGGGCTCCGCGCAACGTTATCCCCTTGCCAAGCAGATGATGACCAGCGGCTGGCGGGTGTGGGAAAACTGGCAGGCTTCCGGCATGGACATGAAGGACCCCAAGGAGTTCGTCCAGCTTCCCATGAAATCTGGCGCAGAGAAGCGATAGGAAGTAGACGGCCCCGGAATTTTCTGCTATAAGGGACACCGAATATGAACATCGGTGTTTTGAATAGCGGGGGTGACTCTCCCGGGTTGAATGCAGTCATTGAGGGTGTTGTGGGCGCGGCTTCCCGCCGCGGCTGGAACGTTGTAGGTTTTTACGATGGGTTTGAGGGACTTTTGTCTACGGAGGATGATGAACGGTTTGAATGGCTGACTCCAGCCGGCTGCCGCGGATTGCGCGCCAGGGGAGGCACTATTCTGGGAACCGTGAACAAGGGGAACTTTGCCATCAAGGTGGGTGTGGACCAGAAGGGGGCGATTGAACCCGCGGTGCTGGAAAAGACAAAAGCCACCATCCGGCGGCTGGGCCTGGACGCCCTGATCGTCGTGGGCGGGGACGGCTCCCAGTCCACGGCCCTTTTACTTTCTGAAATAGGCCTTCCCGTGGTGGGAGTGCCCAAGACCATTGACAATGACCTGGGCGCGACTGACGTGACCTTTGGCTTCTACAGTGCCGTTTCCATCGTTTCCGAGTCCCTGGACCGTCTGGAAACCACGGCGAACGCGCACCAGCGCATGATGGTGGTGGAAGTAATGGGGCGGCACGCGGGATGGATTGCCCTGGAAGGCGGCATCGCCGGAAGCGCGGATGTGATTCTGCTGCCGGAAATTCCGTTCTCCATTGAAAACGTGGTGGAGTGCATCAAGGCGCGCAAGGCGGCCGGGCAGCGGGAAATCCTGGTGGTGGTGTCCGAAGGGGCCCGCCTGGCGGATGAACTGGTTTTGCTGGATGAAAAGACCCAGGGGGAAGTGCGCCTGGGAGGCATCGGCAAGGTGATCTCCAAAAAACTTGAGGAAGCTACGGGAATTGAAACCCGCTCCTGCGTGCTGGGCCACATCCAGCGCGGCGGCTCTCCCTGCGCCTATGACCGCATTCTGGGCGTCCGGTTCGGCAGTTACGCTGTGGAGCTGGTGGAAAAGGGCAAGTTCAGCTGCATGGTGGCCCTGCGGGGGACTAAAATGACCGCCGTTCCCATTGAGGAGGCCGTGAAAACCCTGAAGCTGGTGGACCCTGACTGCCAGCTGGTGCGCACGGCGCGTGACCTGGGCGTGTGTTTCGGGGATTGACGCTCTGCGCCTTCAGGCAAAAGCCGCTTTTGATTGGTTCCCGGCCGTATCCTGTTTTCAGGATACGGTTATTTTTTGCGGCAGCACGCCGTAATCATTGGCGGCGGAAGAGCTTTTAAGCAGCATCATGGACAGGAAGAGGATGGAAAACAGGTCCATCAGGTTGGAGGCCATGGCCAGATAGGTCACGTAGGGAGCCATGTCCCCCGGAATCAGGCGCAGCAGGAAAACCAGAACGAAGGTGACAATGAAAATGAGGATGGGAATAAGGATGAATTTTCCGCTCAGGTTGCTGTCATGCAGGCGGCGTACGGCCACCGGTATGTTAAACAGGATGTTGAGCCCTGCCACGGTGGCCAGAAGCTCCAGGGAAAGCATGCTGAGCTCTCCGGACTGGTAAAAAAAGTAAAAGGTGGGGTTGAAACAGGCGTGGGCCAGCAGGATGAGGGCGTCCTGCGGATGGGTGGTGTACACCAGGATCTGCTCGGACGGGGAGACGTAGAATCCCAGCGGATTGCTGTCTACGTCTATCATGCTGTAGCCCAGCGGCAGGAACAGAAGCACGGAAAGGAGGAAGAAGGACCAGAACTCCGCACGGGAGGCCCGTCCGGCCAGCGTGGTCAGCTTTCTGAGGCTGATGAGCCAGTAAAGGTAAAACGGCGTGAAGGGCTTTTCAGGCTTGTCCCCGGCGGTGGCGGGAGCGTCGGCAGGCGCGGGCCCGGGACGGCGGCAGTACTTGTTGCCGTCCGTTTTGCTTTCACCCAGCGTCAGGTAGAAAAAGATCAGGTGCCCCAGGCCGAAGGGAAGGAGCAGGGAGAGAATCCAGAGGCCGCTCCTGCCAGTGTCATGCAGGCGTCTAAATGCCGCCGCGGCGCAGGGAACGATCATGGCCGCCCACAGGAGGATGGTCAGGGCGTCTCCGTAAATGCTCAATCTTGTATCCTGAATCTGGAGCCAGTCCGTCAGGATATACCCTGTCAGGGCCGGAATCAGGGCCAGAAGGGGAAGAGCCATGAACCACCAGAATTCCGCGCGGGAAGCGCAGCCCCGGAAATCCGCATAATGCCGGAATCCTTTTTTCCAGCAGGCAAGGGGGGAAGGAGGTGTGGAGGAGGAAGTAGGGACAGAGGAAGTGGCAGGGGTAGCAGGGGTAGCAGGGGTAGCAGGGGAGTCCGGCATGGAGGAGAAAGGGGGTTTCCGGTTAGACCCCCTGATGCCGGGAAATGCTCAATGCGGCGCGTTTTCAGGACACGGAAAATTTCCCCCGTCCGTAGCCGTTTCAGATCAGGACTACGGCCATCAGCAGCATGCCGGCAATGATGCCCATGATGGAGATGTGATGGTGGCCCCAGCGTTCCGCCATAGGCAGCAATTCATCAAAGGAAATGAACACCATGATGCCCGCCACGGAGGCAAAAAGGATAGCCAGCAGGGTGGGCGTGAGGAAGTGGAACAGGAAGAACATGGCGATGGCCGCTCCCACCGGTTCCGCCAGCCCGGACAGGAAGGAGTAGAAGAGGGCCTTTTTACGGTTGCCCGTGCCGTAGTAAAGGGGAACCGCCACGGCAATTCCTTCCGGAATGTTGTGAACGGCCACGGCCAGGGCTATGGACGTGCCCAGCGTCAGGGAATCCAGCCCGGCGGCAAAGGTGGCGATCCCTTCCGGAAAGTTGTGGATGCCAATGGCCAGGGCAAAGAGGATGCCGGACCTTTTAATCTTGGCGGAGGAAAACTCCCCGCTGGCCTGGCCGTGGATATCCTCCGGGCCGCGCGCTTCGTGCGGGTTTTCGTCTTCCGGCACCAGGTAGTCGATCAGGGCCGCCACCGCTATTCCTCCGAAGAAGGAGGCAATGGCGATCCAGGCTCCTGCCGTGTGGCCTTCAAATTCCATTAGCCGGTGCTGGGCCTGCCCCAGCAGTTCCACCAGGGAAATATATACCATCACTCCCCCGGAAAATCCCAGGGCGAAGGTAAGCGTCTTCGTGTCCGTCCTCTTCATGAAGAAGGCGATGAAGCCTCCTATCCCGGTAGCAAGGCCTGCCAGCGTGGTGAGCAGGAAGACGGTGAGGATGTGGTTGGTGGAAAGATCCATGTGCGGACCCGCCGGGCAGGGAGAACCCGGTACCCGGCAGGAAAGGATGGGTTATTTCTTTGCGGGAGCCGGGGGAATGATCATTTTAGTAGCCCGTATGGCTCCGGGGGGAAGCGGGGGCTCTTCCCCCGGTTTCAGCCGGCCCCGTTCCTTCTTGATCTCAGGCAGCTTTTCCAGAAGCCTGCCGCACATCTTTCCTTCAAAGCTTTCCGGAAGAAGAGCGACGGCCTCTTTAAGGGGCTGTTCCAGCTCATTCACCCTGTTTTGCTGCATGAGCAGGTTCACCTTTTGCATAAGAACGGCCTGTTTGACTTCCGGAAGGAGCCCGTCCTTCTTCAGGTAACCGTCCATGATGGAAAGGGCTTCTCCAGGATTTTGCTCCGCCAGGATGTGGATGTTTTTCTGCCGGAACGTATCGGCCAGTTCCTCTCTCTGGGTATTGAGCAATTCTTTCCTGTTCAGTGCGGCGCGGATGCCGGAAGCGTCCTTGGGATCCAGTTTGGCCAGTTCTTCCAGGGACGGCTTGTAGAAGGTGGGGATGCTGGACTGGGGAACCGTTTTCAGCAATTGAACCAGGGCGTCCCGGCGCTGCTCGTCCGTGAGGCGGCCCGCCAGCTTCTCCGTCAGGGCCTGCTGGGTTTTTAGGGCTTCCGCCGCCGTGGCCGCGTCTTTCATAACCTGGTCCGGGTTGGCGTAGCCTACGACGGTGTGGACGGGGCGTCCCTGGGCGTCTGTATAGACCAGGGTGGGGAATCCGGTGATGCCGTAGGATTTCTTGTAGGTTTCCAGCATGGCCTTTGTCTGTTCGTCCTGCTGCTTTTTACGCGGGAAATCCAGTTCCACGGGAATAAAGGCGGCGGTGATGCCTTCCTGCACCTTGGGGAGGGAAAGGGCCTGCTTCTTCTGCATGATGCAGGCGCCGCACCAGTCGGAACCGGTGAATTCCAGCATAACGCCCTTTTTCTGGGCCGCGGCCTGCTGCATGGCTTCCGCAGGATTGGTGCTCCACGCTTCGGAAGCTCCGGCAATTCCGGCAACGAGCGCGGCCACGACGGGGATGATGATTGTTTTCATGATTTGGAGATAAATCAGTTACATGGGGGGTAGCGGAGAATGGGCCGGAGGCACCCACATGCCGCCGGAAGAGGATGAGTCCGAATCTCCCGTATGGGTGGGTGTTTCAATCTGAGGCTTGCCGGAGGGCGGATCCAGGTCTTCCACCACCACTTTCTTCTTGCCGGGCTGGGGAGCCGGGGCGGGAGCGGGAGCCGGAGCCGGGGCGGGAGTCCGCCGGATGACGGGGGCCTGGAGGGAGGCGTCCGCCTGGTTCATGGCCGTGATGTTCAGCGGATCGCCGTAGGCCAGCATTTCCCGGATGTCGTCCGGGAGGTCTCCGGCGGGAATGGAGGTGCTGCCCTGTTCGTGCATGATGCGCACGAACTCGTTCTCCACGCGGGTGATTTCCACGTTCAGGTAGGTCTTTCCGGAATGGGCCGTTCTCAGGATGTCAAACTTGCGGCCGCGGGCCTTTGCGCGGGCCCCCTGGCGGTAGCGTTCAAAGTAGGAGCGGATTTCCCCCCGGATGCCGGCGACGCGCATCTTTTCCTTCTCAATGGACTTTTGCGTTTCATCCAGGTCGGACGCCGTGTTTTCAAAAATGTCCAGCAGGCTGAGAAGCTGTTCCTTGGGGGCGGTCTTGTTCCGTATCTCCCTGAGTTGTTCCTGTTTTTTCAGGAGCCCTGCATGGTTGGCTTCCAGCGCTTCCCGCGCGTCCCTCACCGGATCGGGAAGCTGGGAGAATTTTTCATAAACAATGTACCCGGCCCCGATGACGATGATGCCGAACAGTCCCAGGCACAGGTTCCAGAACAGGGCGTCCCCCCTGGCTTTCTTTTCCGCCTCCTCCTGCTGGGCTGATTCTTCTTCCGCAACGTGTTCGGAGACGACATCCATGGACGTTTTCAGGCGTTTTTTAGGAGCGGCGGCGTCTTTGTTTTCTCCGTCGCCGTTCCGGTCCTCTTTAGGGGCGAAGCGGGTTTCATCTTCGGAAGGAGGGAGCGTTTCGCCGGACGGCTGTTGCGGGGAAGGTGAGTCAGTCATGGGATGCGTCAGGGGTTGGGATTAATCTACCGGGTGGGACTGCTTGAATTCCGCCAGTTTGGCGGCGTACGCGTTGTACTGGTATTGCAGGGCGTGAAACTCCTGCTTGCGCTGCGCCAGCGTCTTGCGCATATCTTCAATGTCAAAGCACAGGTGCTCAAAGTCGCGCCGCTTGGACGGCAGGACGTCAATGTCCTTCACCGTGAAGGGGGTGGTGATTTTGCCCGGATTGGAAAGGCGCTTTTGAAGATTGTAATTCACGCGGGCATCATGGGATTCCGCCTGGCTGATCTCCTGGTCAAGCTGGGCCAGGGCATCCTTCGTCTGCTGGAGCTGGGCCTGAAGCTGCTGGTGTTCCGAGGAGGAATTACCCGTAATGAAGGAGGTCAGGGCTTCATTCGTACCGCTGTCGCACGAGGTAAGGGCCAGCGCAAGGGCCAGCGCCGGACAGGTACGCCTGGTAAATCGCACGATGTTGAACATGCCGGGGATTATGAACATTAACGGGGGGGAAAGTCAAACTGTTCATGCGCCCTGCCAAACAATGATTTTTCTCGCATAAAACGCGCATGCGGTTACAATGCCCGCGGCATGATGCAATTATCGGAGATCGGAGGCCACCTGACGGCCAGAACGGGTATTGATGATTTGATGGAGGATTTATTCAAGGCCCTCCATTCGGGGGATGCCGGCCTGTGCCAGTTGAACGGCGGAAGCCCCGCCGTCATCCCGGAGGTAACGGAACTCTGGCGCCGCAGCATGGCGGAGCTGGTGCGGAATGGAAAATTTGACGTGCTCGTAGGGAATTACGCCCATCCGGGCGGGGACCCCGGTTTCATTCGCGCCCTGGTCAGCTTCCTTAATGAACGCTGCGGCTGGGACCTGAAGCCGGAAAACGTGGCGATCACCCAGGGCGGCCAGATGGCATGCTTCACGCTCTTCAACATGCTCGCGGGTCCCTGCAAGGACGGCTGCGTGCGTGAAATCCTCTTCCCCCTGTGTCCGGACTATGTGGGTTACCAGTCCCAGTCCCTGTGCGGCGGCGTGATGTTCCGGGGCATCCGGCCCGGCATCCGCATGCTGGACGGCCATACGTTCAAGTACGTGATTGATTTTGACCGCCTGGACATCCGCCCGGAAACGGCCGCCATCTGCATGTCCCGCCCCACCAACCCCACCGGCAACGTGGTGACGGATGAAGAGCTGGACCGCCTGCGGGAAATGGCCGCCCGCGCCGGGGTGCCCCTCATGATTGACAACGCGTACGGACCGCCGCTGCCCAACATCTGCTTTGTGCCCGTAAAACCTGCGTGGGACGAAAACATGATCCTGACCATGAGCCTCTCCAAGATCGGGCTGCCCGGCACGCGCACCGGAATTGTGATCGCGCGTCCGGACATCATCCGGGCGGTGGTCAGCATGGTCACCACCTCCTCCCTGTGCCCGAACAACCTGGGCCAGGCGCTGGTGACCCCCTATCTGGAAGACGGCACGCTGGAACGCGTGTGCCGTGAAACCCTCACGCCGTTCTACCGCCGTCAGGCGGAATTCGCCCTCTCCCTGCTGCCGGAACTCTTTGGGGAATCCATCCCGTGGCGCGTTCACAAGAGTGAGGGAGCCATGTTCCTGTGGCTCTGGTTTGAGGGGCTGCCCATCACGTGCCAGGAGCTCTATGAACAGTGCAAGGCGCGCGGCTGCTTTGTAAATCCGGGCCATCACTTCTTCTTCGCCCTCCCGGAGGAGGGGGAACCCTGGCCGCACCGGCATGAATGCATCCGCATCAGCTTCACCCAGGCGGAGGACCTTCTGCGCAAGGGTCTTTCCATCGTGGCTGACGAGGTGAAGAAAGCCTACTCCCATTCTTAATCCCAATCTGAACCGTATCCATGAACAGCATGACCGGCTTCGGCAGAGCCGTTGCCCAGACAGACCGTTACAACATTCTTGTTGAAATTTCCGGAGTAAACCGCAAGCAGACGGAAATTGCCGTCAACGTGCCCCGCAGCTATGCGGAATGGGACGCCTCCGTGCGCTCCATCGTCCAGGGGGCCGTATCCCGCGGCCGCGTGGGCGTTTCTGTCTCTGTGGAATGGCTGGGGGAGGCGGACGGCACCCTTCAGCTTGATGAAAAAAAGCTGGCCTCCCTGGCGGGGCTGCTGAACCGCGCGGCTGACCTGGCCGGGCAGCCCATGCCCCTCCAGGCGTCCGACCTGCTGAGGCTGGAAATCATCACCTCCGCTGCGGAAACCGCCCTTTCTCCGGAAGAAGCGTGGCCGATGGTGGAAGAGGCTCTCAAGGGAGCCCTGAAAGATTTTATCGCCATGCGCGCGGCGGAAGGCGCCAACCTGAAAACGGACGTGCTGGGCAAGCTGGACACGCTGGAACAATTCCGTCTTAAAATTGCGGAACATGCCCCGTCCGTTCCCGCAAGACTGCGTGAAGCCATGCTCAAGCGCCTGGCGGATGCGGACCTGTCCGTCTCTGCGGACGATGAACGCATCATCCGGGAAGTGGCCCTGTTTGCGGACAAGTGTGACATTTCCGAGGAAATCACGCGCCTTTCCTCCCACTTTGACCAGTTCCGCACCCTGTGCGCTTCCTCCGCTCCCGCGGGCAGGCCTCTGGACTTCCTCTGCCAGGAAATTTTCCGGGAATTCAACACCATCGGTTCCAAGGCGAACGACTCCACGCTGGCCCATCTGGTGGTTTCCGCCAAGACGGAGCTGGAAAAAATCAGGGAACAGGTTCAGAACATCGAATGACAGCCATGAAACAGCCATTGGGATCTTTGCTGGTAGTGTCCGGACCTTCCGGTTCCGGGAAAACAACCCTGTGCCGCCGGGCGACGGAAGACGGGCTGTGCGTGTACAGCATCTCCTGCACCACGCGCCAGCCCCGGCAGGGTGAGGCGGACGGGGTGGACTACCACTTCCTGACCCATGAAGAATTTACGGACAGGGTGCAGAAAGGACACTTTCTGGAACATGCGGAGGTGCACGGCAACCATTACGGAACGTTGAAGGCGGACATCCTGAATCTCCTGGAACAGGGGAAAAGCGTGGTGATGGATATTGACGTGCAGGGGGCGGAGCAGATCCGCGCCTGCGTGGACGGCATTCTTCCCAAATGCTATACGGACGTCTATATCTACGTGCCTCAGGAAGAGCTGAGAAACCGCCTTTGCGGCCGCCAGACGGATGAAGACGAGGTGATCTCCCTGCGCCTGCGCAATGCCGCGCAGGAGGACGCCTGCCTGCCCCGGTACCAGTATTGCCTGGTTTCCTCAGACCGGGAAACGGACTACGCCGCCTTTGCCGCCCTGCTCAAGTGCCAGTCCATGCGCGTGGCGCTGATGAGGGAGTAAGGTCCAGAGCATGCGAGACGGAGAGCCCCAAGCCCTCTTTTTCCGCCATTTGGTTGCCTTGGAAAGATTGGCAGGGACGCTTTTCCTTGCCCATAATAATTGACGGGCTGGCATTGTGCATCCCTGGTGCCCTGTTCCGGAAAACAGGCGCCTCTATTTAAGGGGGTACAGCCAGCCGACGGTACAGGTGAAGATGATCCACAGGAGGATGTTGAGGGGGAGGCCCACTTTGACGAAGTCCTTGAATTTGTAGCCGCCGGCGTTATAGACGTAGGTATTGGTCTGGTAGCCGATGGGGGTGGAGAAGCTGGCGCTGGCGCCGAACATGACGGCCAGGATAAAGGGGATGGGGTTGGCGTCAAATTGCAGGGCCATTTCATAGGCCAGCGGCCCCATGACGGCGGCCACGGCGTTGTTGGAGATCATTTCCGTCATGATGGAGCAGATCAGGTACAGGCCGGAGATGGCCACCAGGCACCCCATGGGGCCTATGTTGTCCACCACGCCGAAGGCGATGGCCTTGGCGAGCCCGGTCTTGCTCATGGCGTCCCCCACGCAGAGCATGCCCAGAATCAGGAAGATGATGCCCCAGTCCACGGCCTGGTATGCTTCCTTGGGCTTGATGCAACCGGAGATGACGACGATCAGGGCGCCGATGAACGCCAGGTAGAAGGGGTTGAAGCGGGCGAAGAATTTGAAGAATTCCCCATACTGTTCAAAAGAGCCCAGCAGGCCGATGAGGATGAACAGCCCCATGGCGAAGATGGCCCAGCCCTGCTTGTTGCGGTTGTGCGCGTCCGCGGGGCGCTGGCTCAGGGGGATGATGCGCTGCTTGGTCAGGATGCGGTTCATGCCTTCCTGCGGTCCTTCCAGCAGCAGGGTGTCCCCGGCGGCCAGCTTGGTGTCCGGCCCCATGTCCGTGATGTTTTTCCCCTGCCTGTGGATGGCGAGCACGAAGATGTTGAACCGCTGGCGCAGTTTGAGCTCGGACAGGGAGAGCCCGGCGAATTCCGAGTTGTTGGCGATCATGCCTTCCACGATTTGCACGTCGCGCTGTTCCAGGGTTTCCAGGCCGCGGCTGTCGTCCCAGCCCAGGTCCACGCCCTTGGCCTCACGGACCTGGTTCACTTTCCTGGCATTGCACAGGAAGAGGATGCGGTCGCCTTCCTCCAGGTTGATGTGCTGGAGTTCCTCCTGCATGGAGAAGCCCTTGCGGCGCACTTCCACGATTTTGGTGCCCAGCAGTTCGGATTGCATGAGGCTGACGGGAGTGGCGCCGATGTGGGGGGAGCCCGCGGGGATTCTGACCTGGAGCAGGAAGTCCCGCTGGATGCCTCCCGGAAGCATGGTGGACAGGGTGGGGCGGGAGGGCAGCCATTTGCGGCCCACCGTCCAGAGGTAGAGCAGCCCGGCCGCCGCATAAATCAGCCCCATGGGCGTGACCGTGAACATCTGGATGCCTTCATAGCCCAGTTTCTGAACCTGGCCCAGCACCACGACGTTGGTGGAGGTGCCCACCACGGAGCAGGTGCCTCCCAGGATGGTGGCGTAGGAGAGGGGGATGAGCAGCTTGGAGGCCGCAATGTTGTGGTCCCGGCAGAAGGCCAGGACGATGGGCATCAGGATGACGACCACGGGCGTGTTATTGACGAAGGGGGAGACCATGAACGCTCCCAGCGTGATGACCAGCAGGGCGGTCAGCTCCCTGCCTTTGGCTACCTTGTTGAAAAGTTTGGAGAGGTCTCCGATCAGCCCCGTTCTTTCCAGGGAGGCGCTCAGGATGAACATGCACACCACGGTCAGCGGGCCGCTGTTGGCAAAGCTGGACAAAACGTCGCTGGTGCTCAGGATGCCCGTGAGCATGAGTACGGCGGTTCCGGCCAGGGCGGTGATTTCCACGGGCATCCATTCCTTGATGAAGCAGATGAAGAGGAGCAGCAGCAGAATACCCACAATCCATTGCTGGGTGGCTGCCGTCTCCATCCAGCCCATGACGGCGGCGGAGTTGAAGTTGAAGAGGGAAGGCATGTAGTGAAAGTGAATTTACCGGGAGAGGGCCCAACTCTCCTACTTTCCCGGCCCCTTTCTGTCAAGCCGCAATAATTTTCCGGAAAGGGTTTGAAAAGGCGCCCGCGCTTTTTTATGGTGGAGCGCGCCGCATGGAATCCCCCATAGTAACAAGGTTTGCCCCCAGCCCTACGGGGCGTCTTCATCTGGGGCATGCCCTGGCCGCGTGGGAGGCCCGTTCCCTGGCGGACCGTTTTTCCGGAAGGTGCGTGCTGAGGATGGAGGATATTGACCAGACGCGGTGCCGTCCCGGGTTTGTGGAGGGCATTCTGGAAGACCTGGATTGGCTGGGCATCCGTTTTGACGGGCCCATGATGGTCCAGTCCTCCCGCTTCAGCGCTTATGAAAACGCCCTCCAGGTGCTGAAGGACCGCGGGGTGCTTTACCCCTGTTTCTGCACACGCCGGGAGATTGCGGAGGAGGTGGCCGCCATGGGCGGCGCGCCGCAGGGCGGGCAGGTGGATATTTATCCGGGAACCTGCCGCCGGTTTGACAAGGGGCGCAGGAAGGAGCTCCTCAAGTCCGGCAGGCCCTTTTCATGGCGGCTGGACTGCCGCGCCGCCGCGCGCATTACAGGGCCGCTGTTGTGGAGGGACATGCGGTTTGGCGACCGGATATGCCGCCCGGAGGAACTGGGGGATGTGATTCTGGGGCGCAAGGATTGCCCGGCCAGCTACCACATTGCCGTGGTGGTGGATGATGCGGCGCAGGGGGTCACCCATGTGAGCCGGGGGGAGGATTTGCTCCCCGTTACCGGCATTCACCGTACGCTCCAGGCCCTGCTGGGGCTGCCCGTGCCGCAGTGGTACCATCACCGGCTGGTGAAGGATGCCGCCGGAAAGAGGCTTGCCAAGAGGGACCGGAGCCTGAGCCTTCAGGAGATGCGCGCCGCGGGCATGAAGCCGGAGGATGTTTTCCGCCTGATGCGGGAGAGCTGAGGATGCCGCAGCAGCGTTCCCGTTGCCGGGACGCCGTGTTCCGGAGGGGAGGTCAGGCGCGGGATTCCGGCCGTGTTCTCCCCGCAACAGGGCGTATCCCCCTTTTTCCCGTGCAGAGAAGGCACGCGCAGGCCGTAGCCAGGGTCAGCAGGAGAAGCGCGCAGAGGGAGACCAGCAGGTTCAGGTGCCCCAGCGGGATGATCCACGCGGGCGGCATCACTCCCGTTCCGGCCAGGACCTCCGGCAGCCAGGTAAAGGCGCTCTGGGAAAGCAGGATGACAGCCGTGAAGGCCAGCCCCGCGGCCAGCGTGAGACGCAATGCCGGAAGAACCGGGCGCAGCGTTTCACGGACGTTTTTTTTCATGGCCCATATGGTTCCGGCAAGCAGGGCTGTGAAAAACAGCGGGGCCAGCAGGGCTGCGGAGGGAATGCTGTTCCAGTATTTCCACGCGCAGAGTGGGGTGGCGGCCACCAGGATGCCGGCGCTTTTAACCAGAAGGAGGCCCCGTTGCGGCGGGGCGGATGCCGCGGCGTGGTTCATTTCCGTTTAATCAGGCCAGACGTTGCCGGGCGTGCTGCCCTGCGTGATGACTACTTCCTGGCCTATTTTCAGGGTGAAGGTGGGCGTTACTTCCTGCTGGACTTCTACCAGTTCGTTCGTGTCCTTGAGCTTGACGCGCACGCGGATCATTTTGGTGGCTTCCACCCTGCCGTCCACGATGGAGCCGGTGGCGGAAGCCAGCTTGGAGGTGCCCATGCCGATGATGCCGGGCGTCATGGCTTCCCCAGCCGCGCCCG
>ERZ791837.1571-NODE-1571-length-14498-cov-3.037042_pt1 | contig 14498 bp, 7 predicted proteins | sample MGYA00510292_ERZ791837 | MGnify/ENA primary metagenome ERZ791837 (study PRJEB30046, sample SAMN00715259) | human gut metagenome | study: EMG produced TPA metagenomics assembly of the A metagenome-wide association study of gut microbiota in type 2...
GATACTGCCCGTTCATACACCCGATCAGGAGATTCTCCACTGTAAAAGATGCATTCAGCCAATACTCATTTCTCATTTTTTCGCAGATCTGCATCAATGCCCTTTTTAACTCAAGCGGACGGATAGGTTTCATGATATACCCGTCCACGCTCAATTCAATCGCCTGCTTTGCATATTGAAAATTTTCCGTTCCACTCAAAACTACCACTTTAAAATCAAATGCTTCTGCACGAAGTTTCTTCAACATCGACATTCCATTCATTCGTGGTAATTCTATATCCATAATCACCAGATTCGGACGCAATGCACTGATCAGCTCATAGCCCGACTGTCCATTCACGGCTGTCCCTACCAGTTCATAACCGGAATCAACTTTTTGCAGGATTGACTGTATCTGCTGCAGTATTTTTTCGTCTTTCTCAATAATTACAGCCCGCACTTATCTGCCCCTTTCAAGAATCTTACTGCCTGCTTTCGTTTATCTTATCGTCTATTTCATAGTTTCATCATTATTTGCATTATAACATATCTTCCTGTTATCAGAAAAGAAAAAGCAAAAGGACTTTGAATCCCTATCTGCTCCTTTGAGATTCTGTCCTTCTGCTCTCTCTAAACTAAATTCTATTTTTCTCTCATTTATCTGCTCTCATTTACATATGTTGCAAATGTTGATGGAGATATTTTTCTCTTGTTGCCATCCCACCTCTGATATGTCGTTCTGATTTATTCATGTCCAACACTTTTCGTGCCTCCTGTGCCAGAGAGGGATTGATTTGAAGAAGCCGCTCGGTGACGTCTTTATGTACCGTACTCTTACTTATCCTGAATTGTTTCGCAGTCTGTCTCACCGTCGCACTATTTTCTATAATATAGTCTGCGATTTCCACCGCCCGCTCCTCAATATAATCTCTCATGGAAAAGCCCCTGCATCGTTTATTTTTTACAATCTATGCAGGGGGTTGAGGATGTATGTCTGAATTATAAAACACTACAAAATCCAATACACTCATTACATCCCAATAACACTTTACAGTTCCAGTTCATACTCATCCTGCTCATCATTTTGAAAAAGCTGTTCATCCAACATCTGCTGGATCTTACTCCGCAGATAGCGCACTCCCATCTTCGTGCGTTCCGCTTCCTGAGCCAGCTTTTCTCTTTCCCTCTCACCAAGCCGGAGTTTCACACCATACTGGCGTTCCAGTTGATGTAACGGTGAAATTGTCTTATCCTGTAGGATCTTTTTATAATCTTCTGCCGTCATTCCCTGCAACTGGACAATCTGATTAATGCGTCCACCGATTTCCTGTCGGATTCCTGCATATCTGACCAGATCTTCTACTGTGATTTCTTTTTCATACTGCACATATGCATCTTTTTTCTGAATCTTATTTCCAAATCCCATTGAACTTTCGCTCTCTGTCTTCACATCAGTCAGGCGTTCAAAACTTCCACAGAATACAAAACTGATTCCGGAAGAATCGAGTTCTAATGCAGGTTTTCCTTTATCAGCAGGGAAGTAAATCTGCCCTCCTTCAATGAGCTTCAGTAACTCATTCTGTGCTGCAGCACCATAATTCGTACCATTGGAACCATACAGTGGTTCACAAAACTTATCAAATTCATCAAAGACAATAATCGCCTTTTCTGCTTCCTCCTGACTCATGGAAGAAAAGATATCTCTTACTTTAAATGAACCACTCCAGCCCTGCATCGTCAGCATCGTGCTGTCAATAATCCTGATATTCGGATATAACCTGGACATTACCCTCCAGATTTCTGTCTTACCACAGCCAGTCGGACCTGCAAAAAGAATATTTCTTTTATGAGCGTGAATATGATTATAAAGCAGCATAGTCGCTGCCTTCACAGCTCTGTCCTGACCATAAATGCGATCCGAAACGAACTTGTAAATTTCTTTTGGAGAAAGCCCCTGATTTTTTTCTTCTGTCTCCATATCGAACAACCAGTCCAGATTCCCTTCGTCCTGCACTATATTTTTTTCTGTAAATGGCTTAACTTCCTCTGCATAGCGATCAGCCAGACGTTCTGCCACAGCTCCGATGGTCTTCTGATCCAGATTCATCTTTCTGAAAACAGCTCCAAGGACCTGAACTGCAGGTACTTCTTTCTGATCGCACCAGAATTTTGACAGTTCCTCAACTTCATTCAAAAGGAAATTATAAGTCTCATCAGACACTTCATCATATTCTCCTGCTTTTGCATCCAGCGTAAACTGAACTGCAGGATTCTCGATCATCCGGTCTCCTCTTCTGTTGGCGATCTCTTTTAAAATCTTGGATATCCAGTTTGTATAAGTTGTTCTTCTCATAAGTCATATTCCTTTCTGCTGCTTCACTGCTGCCGTATTGATCCGGTCTGTATTGATTTGGGGGCTGCGTTTACAACTTATCTTTTTAAAAATAAGCTTTCAAATGATGTCGGGGTCAAAAGCCCCCGACTATGATACCTGCGGATTGTTACGCACTACGTGCTCCCACAATCCTACCCAACATTCGCATATCGTGGTATCTTTCAAATTTGTGTAACAAAAATAAGAACCAGATAAGAGTTCCTCATCTGATTCTTATTATCTCATTTCAGGTATCCTTTTGTACGGACACCCTTCTTTGCATTTTTAACGCTGCATCTTAGTATCTTTTTCTTTTCAGCACGGTTACAACCGCCCCTGCTGCCAGTATCATCAGTGCAAATGCTCCTGCGATCGGTGCAGTATCTCCGGTCTTGACTGCTCCGTTAGAGGATGTGCCATTTCCTTTGCCCGATCCATTTCCATTACCTGCTGTATTTCCATTATTCTGACCATTGTTGGAATTACCGTTCTGGTTATCCTTTCCATCATCAGACTTGGATTTTACAACCAGGTTGTTGATTGCATCATGAATCGCATCTGCATAAGCATCTACTTCTGCCTGCTTGGACAATGGCTGATTTCTGTCGACCTTGGCGATCGCATCTTTCAGTGTCTTCACAGTTGCGTCTGTATAAATACTCAGATCAGCCGGTACTTTTGCAAGTGCTTCATCCACTTTCGTGTAATCTGCCTTGATCATTTTCAGTGCTGCCTGTGCATTTTCAAATCTTGCTTTTGCTGCCTGGAACTCATCTGCTGATACATTTCCTGTACTGCTGTCCAGTGCCATCAGTGCATCGTAAGCTTCCTTATACTCTGTATAAGTCTCTTCTGTGTAATCTCCTGCTTCAGACTTGAACTGAATCTTATCTCTGTAAGCATCCATATCTGTTGCTCTTAATACAAGACCATCGATTGCATTGCGGATAGACTGTACTGCTTCTGCAATCTGTTCTGCTGTACCGGATGTCTTCAATGCATTCATGTTATCCGCATTTACAGTTGCTGCCAGAACTGTATAGGAATCTGTTGTATAATTAGCTGCTTCATATTTTGCTGCATCACTTAATGCTGCATTCAGTTCCACGATGCTGATAAGATTTGCTTTCGCATCCTGCATAGCACGGATATTGGCATCTGCCTTTGTCTCATCATCAATCTGGCTTTCAGCCTGTGCGATAGCTGCTTTCAGGACTGCATAGCTGTCGCTTGTGTAATTTTCCGCATTGACTTTCTTCATCTCATCAATGACTGTCTGTACTGCGGATGTATCTTTCAGTACAAGTGCTGCTTCTGCTGCCTGCAGAGCTGTCTTTGCTGCCTGTACACTTTCTGTTGTTCCATTTGCAAGAACAGCATTTGCTGCATCCAGTGCATCACTGTAATTCTTCCAGCTTGCTGCTGTATACTTCTTTTCATTTCCCTCATGCCGTTCATTGCATTCTGCGATCACGCTCTTCAGACTTCTCACATCAACTAATGCTGTAATACTGTCTGTATAAGCTGCTTTCTTTGCTGCGATCTCTGTCGGATTAACTCTTGTAGTATTATCTGCTTCGATCAGATCACTCAGAGCTTTCTTTGCATCGGTATATGCTTTGGCAGATGCTGTCGTATAATCAGCTGCATTATAATCAGCTCCTGCCTGAAGCTCCAGTTCAGCAAGTTCTCTCTCTACTTTTGAATACTCAAGAGCCGCTTCTTTTTCTTCAATCTGAGTCTTCAGCTTTTCTGCTGTATCCTGGGAAAGATTATCTGTATCTTCCAGTGCTGCCACAATCTTATTGAGTACAGTTTCGTATGCTGTAAATGTCTTGGCTGTATAAACTTCAACCTCTCCGTCTTTCTGGCTCTTCTTCTCTGCAACTGCCCTGCGAAGTGCCTCAAGAACTGTTGCATTTGCTTTTACTTTTGCCTTACTGCATGCAGTCTTCAATGCACCCGCTGCTGTATCAACTGTATCCTGTGTAGCATACTCATTCGTTTTCAGTTCTTCAGCAACTGCTTTCGCTTTATCTACTGCTGCTTTAGAATCTGTTGTCCAGTTTGCTGCATCACTGCTTCCTGCTGCCGCAATCGCCTCATCCAGCTTTGACTTGTTAACTGTAGCCTTACTGCTTGTCTTGATCATTGAAATTTCCGGAATATTTTCACCCCAGGTTACTGTTACATCCAAAATTCTTTTATTTGAAGCTACAGCAAATTCATTGATTGCCTGGCTCAGTTTACCAAGTGTAACTCTCTGGATATTACTTCCATCTTCATTTGCAATTCTTGCAGTTACAACTGCATCAGATGCTGCTCCATTCTGGATCATACGGATCGTTCTCTTTGCCTCCAGATCAGAAATGCGATAAGTAAATGATCCATTTGCTTCTGACGGCTTGTATACCGTACGGTAATCTTCTTCAAATACATTGGAAGGTACTTTTCCTTTTTCTTCGATCACGGTCGATACGATATCTCGATTTGACTCTGTAGAGATATAGGCTCCACCATTGATCTGGATCTCATAGAAATCAACCCATCTGTAACTGTATGTCTTAAGCGGTACAACTCTTAAGTAACGTCCGCTTACATTCAGCCCTGTCTGCTCTGCATACATATTTCCAGGATTCTCACTGTCATGTGTCAGAGCTGCATAATCTTTTGCTGTATCTGTATTGGCTGTATTCTCGAAAGAATTATTTCCTACAGTCAGCACTGTTGTCCAGTTTGCTGCATCAGGATCATTTGCTACTTCAAATTTTGCATAACGCAGGAAATCAAGGCTTGTCTCTTTTACATAGTAACGGATGGACTTGAAGTCGATCGTCTGTCCAAGGTCAAACACGATCTTCTTTCCGCTATCCTGCACACCTGTGATCGTTCCATATGTTGTAAGGTCTCCGTCAAAAACATTATTGACGTTTCCACTTCCACGCATATCACGGCTTGCATCGTTCTGTGCAAAATCACTGGTTACTGTCTTTTCACCAATAAATTCATACGTTACTGTGAAAGCATCCCAGCTTACATCCACTGCTGCATCTGTATCATTATAAAGTCTGATATAACGTGCATCGGCTGCCTGGGACGGATCTGTTACCTCTGTCCACTCTACCCCATTCATAGAAGTCTGTAACCTCAGTGAAGTTTCTGTCGGACTGGTAATTCCTGTGACCGCTTTGATATGTCCAAGATCGATTCCGATATACTCTCCGGCTCCTACGCTTAAAGATGCTGCATTCAGTGATACAGTTCCTTCTGCTGATGTTCCAAGAACATCACAGTTCTCGATATTTGTAAATACGTTATCTTTTGTTCCTGTATTATTTACTCTTTCTGTTACCGTAAATTCTGAGAATCTCGCCCAAGTCTGTCGATATTCCAGATTGCGGATACGGATATACTGTGCAGAAAGTCCGTTTAATTCAATATCCAGTACATCAGTTCCTGAAGTTGTTCCTGTATGGGATTCATATCCCGGAACGGCTGTCCAGCTCATTCCGTCTCAACTGTATATTTTACAAACTTATCACCATTGGACGGTGATCCTACTGCGATATGTACACTTTCCAATGTTGCAACCTTTCCAAGATTGTATCCAAGGAAATCATCTACATTTACAGCATCACCAGTACCTGTATTAAACCAGATAAATGTACTGTCATTTCCGTCACGAAGGAGTGATTCTGATCCCTGGTAAACACTCCAGCGATCCGGCTTCATTAATGTATAACTGAGTTCGCTGTCGTCGCCGTCATCTGTATTCTCATCTTTGTTGATCGTGATCTCATTAACCTGCAGCCATGCATCTGCTGCATTGTCTGCTGTTGCAATCAGGCGGATACCCATTGCTTCAAAATCTTCCGGAAGATTTTCTTTTGCAACACTTACTTCCTGGTTCTGGTTTCTGACACCTGCAAAACTATTGTTCATGCCTGTAAGCTCCAGATCTTTCCAGGTCTTTCCATCGGTTGTGTACTGCAGCTTTGCCTGATCCATATGATCTTTTCCTGCTCCAAGAAGGAACCGGATATCATTGATCTTGATTGCCTTGCTGTAACTTACTCCGATATAGGTACCTGTTGTAATCTTATTCGGTGTCTTATAAATCGCACTTGTGCTGTCATCTCCGTCAAATAAGTTATCCGCAGAGCCTGTCGGTGTGTCTGTACGGCTTGTGATGTATTTACGGATCACTTTGTCCGGATTCAGGGCAAGTTCTGCTTTGCCTGATACATATTCAGCCAGTTTTTTAATAAACGGAACAATATGCTGTACTCCGACTTCTGCGACTTCCTGATAATTTACATACAGGAAATCATGCGTCTTGGACTGTGCGAATGCCGTTTCTCCTTCTGTATTGTATTCCACAACTGCGGATACATCTCCGTTCAGAGAACTCTTTACTCCATTCAGGTATGCAATCGCTGCATCTGTTGTATCTTTCCAGCAATCCAGCCAGTAAACAATCTGATTTCTGATTGCCTCATTACCTGATTCTTTATACAATGCTGCTGCATCCTGAAGTGTCTGGAATTCCTGGATCAGATCATCCACATCTGCTTCTGTGACCGTTTCCGTTTCCAGTTTATCTTTAAATGCGTTGAGTTTTTCCTTCAGTTCTACTGACTCCTGAAGCTCAGTTACACGGCTGTCCATATTCTGATTGATCATATGCTTGGACAACTCTCTGAGTGCATCACTTGCTTCTGTCTCTACTGCCGAATTATGATCTACAAATGAAAATGCGTCTTCCCATGTCTGATCTGCATCGGCATCTGTATCCCAGATATTCCATGCATAGGATGCATTTGCAAAAATAGCTACTTTACTTGGCTCTGACTGCTGCATCGGGTTCAGCATGATTCCCTGAATCTTAGACGCATCAACACCACCATGAAGGAATGTGCTGTTACCACCCATGATCAGATGCTTATGTGAGTTATCTGAACAAGGCCAGTTGATCCACATGAAAGGACCTCTTCCTACATTATTTGTAAATGTAGTAGTAAAATTATTTGTAACCTCACCCCAGACACGTCCACCGGTCATAACGATCTGTACATTTTCCGGTACACTCTTCAGGGCCTGAAGTTCACTGGAACTTCCATTTCCCATATAATCATACGGAACGAACGGAAGTGTCATCTTCATATCAGGGTATTCCTGCTTCACCTCTGCCAGCCAGGTACTCATATCGTTCAGAAGTCTTACTTCATTTGCTGCTCCCGGATTTACAAAGTCATCCGCAAGAATCGCAATCTGACGTACTCCTGCATCAATTACCTGCTTAAACTTTGCTTTCAATTTTGCAAGATCTTCATTATAGTGTGCATCTGTATCAAAGCGGAAGTTATTTCCACTCGGAAATGGATGCAGGGCATACACAAATCTGCACTTGGAAGCATTTCCAGCTTCTGCAAGTGGTCTGATCTTACTCTCTAACTCTTCATCTGTATAGAGTTCATTCCATTTCGTTCTGTGTTTCGGATCATCCTTTGGTGCATAGAAATAAGCATTTAACTTATAGTATCCCCCCCATGTCATCAGATTCACACGATCCTCTGTAGACCATGGATTTCCATAATATCCTTCAATAAATCCACGGCTTACAACATCTGCATAATCTTCAATCGTAAAATTTCTGATCGACAGGCTCTCTGTCTGTGCAAGTACATGATACAGTGTCGTCAGTCCATAAAAACTTGCATCTGTATCTTTTCCCAATACAGCAATCGTATTGTTGTCACTTTTCAGGAAATAGGAATCGGTATGATCAAATAATGAAGTATCTACATGATATCCATCTACGATCTGATCATCTACTGTTCCGTCCGATCCGTAAACTCCTACATAAATGTTCGTTGCACCACTCTTTTCTGCATCTGATTCTGTCACATTCAGACCTTTCAGTTCTGCAGTCTCTTTAAGTCGTGCTTTTGTTGCATCGTCAATATCCTCATCATAAATGACATTGACATTCTTTTTCAGGATGTAGCTTCCATCCTGATACGTCATTTCCTGAGGATTCGGATAAAGCTTATATGTAACTTCTTCCGCTTCCTCAGCCTTTGCCGGTATTGCAGTCATCGGCAGAACCATTGCCACCGCCAGCACTGCTGCAAGTACCTTTTGGACTCTTCTTCCTTTCATGATTCTTCCTCCCTTGCAAAATTTAATTTTATTTAACTATTAAATAAAATCACGCAAGTATACAAATCTATTATAACATTACAAGATTTTTTTTCCTTGTCATTACCGTTACTATTCTTCCTTATTTTTGTCTAATATGGAACTAAAAATCACCGGATTTTCAGATACTTCTCTTTAAAATCCGGTGGTTTTCTCCATCTTGAAACTATTCTTTTAATATTCAAATACAGCAACGCCATAAGCAGGGAGCGGATATGCAAAAGAATATTTCTGACCGTCGCACTCTTTCTTCACCGGCTTATAGATCTCGGTTCTCTTTTCTCCGGAACCTCCATACTCTTTCTCGTCGCTGTTCAGTACCAGCTTACACTGCCTCTTCGTCGGCACTCCAACCCGGTAATCTTCTCTTGCTACCGGAGTAAAGTTGCACACAAATAAAAGATTCTTTTTCTTTCCCTTTGAATGTCTGACAAAACTGAAGATACTTCTGAAAATATCATCTTTATTGATCCATTCAAATCCGGCCGGATCATTATCCAGCTCATACAGTGCAGGATTCTTCTTATATAAATGCAGAAGATCTCTGTACCAGTTCTGGATCTGCTGATGTGGTTCTTCTGAAAGAAGGAACCAGTCCAGTTCTCTCTCCTCGCTCCACTCACGCAGTTGTGCAAACTCCTGTCCCATAAAAAGAAGCTTCTTTCCCGGATGTCCTGTCATAAATGCATATGCTGCCTTGAGATTGGCATATTTGTCAAAGCCTTCTCCCGGCATCTTATTCAGCATGGAGCATTTCAGATGAACGACTTCATCATGCGAAAGAACAAGGATATAGTTCTCCGAATATGCATACTCCATGGAAAATGTCATCATATGATGTGCATTTTTCCTGAAATACGGATCCAGCTTCATATACTCTGTAAAATCATGCATCCATCCCATATTCCACTTCAGGCTGAATCCCAGTCCGTCATCCTCCGGGTTTCCTGTAACCTTTGGCCATGCAGTGGATTCTTCTGCGATCATCATCGTCCCCGGATTTCTTCCAAGTACAACAGAATTAAGATGCTTGAAAAACTCAATCGCCTCAAGATTCTGATTTCCACCATACTTGTTTGGAACCCACTGTCCGTCCTGCTTTCCATAATCAAGATAAAGCATGGATGCCACTGCATCGACACGCAGTCCGTCCACATGGAAATGCTCGATCCAGAACAATGCATTTGCAATCAGGAAATTCCGTACCTGCGGCTTTTCATAATCAAAGATCTTCGTTCCCCAGTCAGGATGCTCTCCCTTTCTCGGATCTGCATACTCAAAAGTCGGTGTTCCGTCAAAATCAGCCAGTCCGTGAGCATCCTTCGGGAAATGTGCCGGAACCCAGTCAAGAATCACACCAATCCCATTCCGGTGCAGATAATTGATCATATAAGCGAAATCTTCCGGTGTTCCATATCTGGAAGTCGGTGCAAAATAACCAGTTACCTGATATCCCCATGAGCCATCAAATGGATGCTCCGCGATTCCCATCAGTTCTACATGCGTATACCCCATCTTTTTTACATATTTTGTAATCGCTTCTGCAAATTCACGATAAGTATAAAATCCCTCATCTTCCCTTCCCGGATGCCTCATCCAGGAACCCATATGCACTTCATAGATGGATAACGGATTTTCTTTATTATCCCATTTTTTTCTGCTTTCCATCCAACGGTCATCCGTCCATTTTAAATGAGAAATGTCCGTAATCCTGGAAGCAGTTCCCGGCCGAAGTTCTGCATAATTGGCAAATGGATCTGCCTTATAGATCAGCTCTCCGCTCTGTGTCTCAATACAGTATTTGTACATCTGTCCGTCTTTCGCTTCCGGTACAAAAACTGTATAGATTCCTAATGCCTCCTGCCGCTCCATCCTGTCCGCTGCAGCATCCCATCCATTAAACTCTCCGATCACTGAAACACTCTTTGCATGTGGAGCCCATACTGCGAAATAAACACCCTTTTTGCCTGCTGTCACTTCATGTGCACCAAGCTTCTTATAAATCTCATAATGATTCCCCTGCCCGAAAAGGTAGTGATCCAGTTCTCCTATCTCATAAGGCTGCAGTTTTTTCACTGCCTTCTTCTTTGTAACCATAAATCCACCTCACTGCTCGAATTCTTTCATTGCTTGGGATTTTGCTCCCAACATCATAGCATCATTATACTTGATGTACCTGAAAAAAGAAAGAGAAAACATATTTTTGCACAAAAATAGACAGCCTTTCCCAAGACTGTCTATTAATTCTGACTAAATTTTGTCGTTAAATGTTGAAATCTCGTTCGGAAAGAATAATTCTGTCCGACGAATCTGTATTTCTTCCGAATACTCTCTTCACCAGCTTCTTGGCTGAAGCTTTCTGTGAATGTGCGATTGCCTTATCCATTACTTCTTTTACTTCCGCAACAGTTACTGAATGATCTTCTCTCTGAAGAGAATCAATGCAACTGTAAAGAGCAAGAATACCCATTTCATCAATCTTGTAACCATTCTCCTGGGCATAAGTCTGACCAAATGTTACAAGCTCATCATTAATGAAGATCGGCACTTCCAGACGGGAAGTAAACTTTCTCCTGAACTCACGGTTGGAGGAAAGCAGACGATCTAACGGCTTTCTCTGTTCCTCAAGCACGATCAGAAGTTCTCCTGTATCACGCTCCATTGCCCTGTTCAGCTTGGCGACTGTCTTTTCATTCATCTTTCCTGCTTTTTCAATGATCAAAGCACCACCGTATAATTTATCGAAAATATCTCCGATCTTTTTCTTATTCAGGGACTCTCCTGTCACGATTGCTACCTTACCCTGACGGATCTCTCTCTGCTTCTGGATTGCTTTAACTACATCTACTGCAAGAACAGTCTTGCCATTTCCTTTATCTCCAATAATCAGGAGATTTCCTGTCTTCGACGTTCCCTTCCGGTTTGTACAGTTCTTATCCTGCTCCAGAACATCTACTAACTGTTCGCTCATGCCACGCACAGGAACAAAATAAGAGAATAATTTCTTCTGTTCTTCTGTCAGGCCGGCTCTTGTACCGATTCCGCTCTGAGTTTCCAGATCATATCTTCCATGTACTACAAATCCTGTATCCATGGATAATGCATCTGAAATTTCATCCAGTGGCAACGGAGAAGTCTTACCTGTAGCGATCAGCTTTGCAGTTTCCTTTCTGCTCAACGGTGTCGTAGCCGACATGATATCAATTCCATCATCTTCGTCCGGAATCTCCCGATCATCCGGCTCTTCACTGTGCTTCGGATCTACCTTGAATTCATCTTCAAAATCAGGTGCATCTTCCTCGTCCGGTTCTTCGTCCGGTTCTTCTTCGTCTTCATAGTAGAATTCCTCATCATCTGCTAACTCATCATCATCCGATTCTTCATAATAAGCTTCATCGTCATCTTCATATTCGTCATCATAGATTTCATCTTCATACTCATCTTCATCATAGGATGTATATTCATCTTCTGAATCGTCGTCTTCGTAAGATTCATACTCATCTTCTTCTGAATCGTCGTCTTCATAGGACTCGTACTCATCCTCTTCATCCTCTGACTCTAAGAAGTCTTCATCTTCAAATAAATCTTCGTCTTCCTCCGGCAGATCATCTAAACGGAGAGATTCTGTCACTTCTCCCATATTTTCATGCGGTTCTTCCGGTGCTTTTTCTATCTCTTTTTCTTCTGGCAAAGACTCCTCTGCCGGAACTGCACCTTCAATTTCATCAATCAGCCGCTGAATATCAGGAGACAGGATTGGAGTATCTTCCGTAACCTCGTCTTCCGGCTCTTCTTCGTATATTTCCTCAGCATCCGCCTCAACGACATCTTCTGCTGATTCTTCAATCGGCTCTTCCTCGGCATCTTCTAATATATCTTCTGCTTCGTCTTCGTCCGGTTCTTCCTCGTACGTTTCTTCTACCGACTCATCATATACTTCTTCCTCGGCATCCTCAAGCAACGCCTCTGCTTCTTCCGAATCCCAGTCAGATAAAATCTCTTCAAAACTCAGCTCCTCTGCATCCGCTTCTTCAAAAGATTCTGTATCATCTTCCCAATCCTCAGCAGGTGAATCCTCCAGGAAGTCTTCCGCTTCTTCCATATCGAAGATCTCTTCTTCCGGTTCAGCCGGTTCTGCATCAGCAATTTTTTGCAGTTCTTCTTCTATTGTCCCTGTCTGTGCTTCTTCAATCGGCTCTGCCTCTTCGACTTCTTCCGCCTCTTCTTCAACCGGTTCTGCCTCTTCAACTTCTTCCGGCAGCTCTTCTGCCACCAGATCTTCAAGATCCAGCTCTTCTGCGTCATCTTCCGTAATATCTGTTGTGATTTCTACAGGGATCCGCTCTGTCTTATCTGCCGCTTCTTCTGATACTTCTCCAGGAATAAGTTCCTTCATTCCAATTGGCACATCACCTGTATGCTTTTCCTGTGAAATCTGATTTACCATATCAAGATCCACGACCGACTCAATATCACCGATCGCACTCTCAAGATCAGAAATATCCGGCTCTTCATCCTCTGCCGCAGATACTTCCGGCTTGCGATGCAGTAACTGCTCCAACGCCTCATCCAGCCGCATTGTATCACCGATCTTTTTCTTTTCCGGCTTACGGACTGGTTTCTCTGAACTTTCTTCTTTTCCTGTATCCTGCTGTCCAATACTCTCAGGAATATCCTCAACCGGCTCTTCTGAAACAGCCTCTGAATGCTCCGTTGCTGCTTCATCCAAATGATCTTCCGGCTCTTCATTTTCTGCAACATACGTCTCAAGATCCGGAATCTCTTCCGTCTCACCGCCATTTTTTTCAAATCTGCGATTATACTTTTCCTGCTGCGAAGGTGTCAGTGGCTTATACTGCATCTTCAATTCCATTGCTTTATATACATATTTGCCTTCACTGAACCACAGGATCAGATCATCACATTCTTCCAGACATTCTGCCGTCATACCTGCTTCCTGATAAAGCTTTGCAAGTTCAAATGCCCATTCTTCAATATATTCTGCCTTCTTAAACTCTTCCAGTGCTTCAATCTGCTGCTCTAACGGAGCCCGCTGTGCCCGTAAGATCTGGTATCTCAGAATATGTCTGTTCGGATCTTTTGGTGCTAACTGCACAAACTCATCATAAAAATCTATTGCTTCATCTACATTCCCCGTCTTCAGTGCAAGAGAACTCAGACGATACAATACCTTCCGGCTTCCTTCTGCCCGATGATAAGCAATCTGCAAAATATCATAGCTTTTCTGATATTCACCGGTCTTTTCATAAATATCACTTACATTCGCAAGCATCATGGCATTGCGAACCCTTCTCCAGTCAATGGAGTCAGCAATCTCCTTTGCTTCCCCGTATTCTTCATTTTGCATAAGCTCTATCATTCGCTCTGACAGTTGCTTATATTCATATTTGTCCACCGCATTCACCTCATTATATTAATGTTTATTCGGTAACTCAAGATCTCTTCATGTCAATTTAACATAAGGCGATACTCTTTCATTAGTGTACCATACCATCTTCCCAATGTCAAAAAAATGCACCTCCAACTACCCTTGAAGATGCATTTTTTATAATATTTAATTTTCTCATTATTTTTATTTTATATTCTGGATCGAAGGTAAATCCTGATACGATTCCTGTAAGACCCTTTTTCTTTTACAGCTACTGTTCCATGTTCCTTTACACATCGTTCAGTTCTGTATGTGGTAACTTTATTCAATATATCTGCAACTGCTTTATCTTTTTATTATGAATCTGGTCTTGTATTCTCTCCGTTCCATTTATTTTCATTCTTAATTTTTACCAGATCTGCGAATTAACTTTTGCTCAGGTCTCTTTCTTCACAGGAACCTGCAATCGCCGTACCACTGACATATTGATGAAATTCTGAAACTATACTGTCCATTGGTCCAACCTCCTGTTATCCGTTATTTTTAATCTAATCA
>ERZ791837.1572-NODE-1572-length-14497-cov-3.628376_pt1 | contig 14497 bp, 8 predicted proteins | sample MGYA00510292_ERZ791837 | MGnify/ENA primary metagenome ERZ791837 (study PRJEB30046, sample SAMN00715259) | human gut metagenome | study: EMG produced TPA metagenomics assembly of the A metagenome-wide association study of gut microbiota in type 2...
CAGCCGATACTTTCGGTGCGATAAATGAATTTTACGCTGCCGTCCGTGCCTTCCGCAAGGCCGGAGAAAGATTTGTATTCTTTGGAAACATCCGCCGTTGCGCGGAGCCGCGCAGCAAGGGAGGATACATCGCCGTTCACGGCATCGATAAGCTTTTGGATACCTTTTTCGTTCAGCTCGTTCAGCCCGTCGTTGAGCTGCATTGCGCCGTCGCGGAGCTGTGAAACGCCGTCGGAAAGAGCGGGAATGCCGTTCTTGAGTTCCAAAATGCCGTCGTAAAGCGAACCTGCACCGGTGCTGAGTGCGCCTGTGCCGTCACGGAGCTGAGCTGCGCCCGCTGCGAGATTATCCGCGCCCTGCTTTGCACTGCCGACGCCTGCGGTGTAGCTTTGCAGGCCGGTATAGAAAGCGTTATAGCTGTCCAGCTGCGCCTTAAGCTGCTCTATCGCGGGAGCATTGCCGCCGAGCTGCGCAATGACGGCATTCAGAACCTGCGCATAGTTTTCAATTGTCAGCGCGGGGGTATCAAGCCCTGCGGCCGCAAGCTGTGCATTTGCATTGGCAAGCATCGAATTGAAAATCTGTTCCGCGCCGTTGTTAAGGCTTGCGCTGCCGGAATCGATTTGCGCAAGTCCTGCCGCAAGCGCATCCGCACCGCCGCAAAGACTTTCCGCGCCCTGAGCTGCGCTTTGCGCACCTGCCTTAAGCTGGGCTGCACCTTCGGCAAGTGCATCAATGCCCGCTGCAAGTTCGTCCGATTTCTCAAGAAGGGTGCATAATCCGTCGTAAAGTGCCGACGATCCGTCCGTAAGTGCGGTCATCGAATCGGATAACTCGGTCATGGAAGATTTCAGACTGTCAATATCATCGAATTTTGATGAATCAATGTTGTTGAAAAGTTCGTTTGCCGCAATCGTGACGGTGTTGGTGAGCTTGAAATTCTTTGCATCGGCAGTGATTTCGACATAATTCGGAATTTCGAGCTTTTCGCTGTCGATACCGAGATTCTCCTGAAGGCCGGGGAATGCAAGCCCTGCGGCAATTATCCTGTCGCCGTCGTTAACAAGCTTTCCGTTTGAAACTTCAACGTTTGAAAAAACATCTCCGTCAAGCAGAACGCCGGTCAGCATTGCAAAAGGAACGTGAATATCTTCCTTTTTGCCGTCGATTTCAACGGTTTCGTAACATTTGTTTATGTAGTCGAAACGAATTTTTACCCTGCCGCTTTTGCCCGCAAGCTCTTCCGCCGAAACGGGAACGCCGTCCAGACTGAAGGAAACGCTGACAGAAACGGGGAGTTCCCTGTCGGCGGTGCCTTGACAATAGATATCATTGCCCTTTGCATCCCACACGCGCAGTCCCGCTTCGTTCACGGTATAGGTTTCATCGCCCTTAACGTTTTCGACGCTGCCGAGAGTTGAACTGTCGGTAAGAGTGTCGCTTCCGAGCGGGTTATGAATCCAATCGCTGACGATGATTTTATGAACTTCACCGGAGGCGGAAGCAAAAACGTAAACGGTTTCGGTCTTGCTGTTCTGTTCGTATGCGTCCGAAAGAGGGCTGCCGGTTGAGGCGGACGGGGCGGCTGCGGCGAGCATGTCTGAATTGAGGCTGTTCAAGCCGGCAGTGCCGAAGTTTTTTTCGTTCGGAACGGCAGCGTGAGCCGCAATTCCGATGCTGCCTGCAAGCAGGAGCGTACAAAGCGTGATGCAAAGCGGTTTTTTAATATTCCTTTTCATTGTATTAATTCTCCGAAAAATTTAATTTGATATTTGCCGTGCAGCCGGACCTTCCGAAAATCGGTGCCCGACTTTGCGGGAGAGTTCTCCGGAAAGGTTCCGGGTGCGGACAGCGTTCGGCACTCGGCCGGTGTTATCGCGGCATTCAGTCGCCGCCGTGTTTCTTAAGTTTGCGCATTCCGAGAGTTGTTGCAATAACGATCCTGTCGCAGAGCATCAGCAATGCGGGAAGGATGAAGATTACGCATACAACGCTGACAACCGCGCCCCTTGACATGAGCATGCACATGGAGCTTATGATGTCGATATCCGAATAAATTGCAACGCCGAAAGTTGCGGCGAACAATCCCGTGCCGGATACGATTATCGACGGGACGGAGGCGGCGAGTGCCGCGGATACCGCTTCACGCTTGCCGCAGCCGTTCAGCCGCTCGGCTTTGTAGCGTGTTGTCATGAGTATTGCATAGTCGACCGTTGCGCCGAGCTGAATCGTGCTGATGCATATCGGTGCGATGAACGGCAGGGACTGGCCGAGATAATGCGGAAGACCGAGATTGATAAAGATCGCAAGCTCAATGACCGCAATGAGAATGAACGGCAGAGAGAGGCTCTTTTCGACAACGGCAATGATGATGAATATCGCAATTATCGATACGGCGTTCACAACTTCAAAATCGTGTCCCGTTGTTTCGATCATATCCTTCATGCAGGGGGCTTCGCCGATCAGCATTGCGGAACTGTCATAGCGTTTGATGACAGAATTCAGGCTGTCTATCTGATCGTTGACTTCGTCGCCCGCAACCTTATACTCCGAGTTGATGAGAAGAAGCTCCCAACGGTCGCTCTTTAGAATGCTTCGGATGCTGTCCGGCAGGATCTCTTCGGGAACGGCGGACCCGATGACGGATTCAAGCCCGAGTGCGTATTTAACGCCCTTTACCTGCTCGATTTCGTTCAGCATGCTGCGCACGGAGCTTGCGGGAAGCTTGGCGTCAACAAGCACCATGTGCGTTGAAGCAATGCCGAACTCCTCCGAAAGTTTTGAATTTGCGATAACATATTCCATATCTTCCGGCAGGCACTGACCCATGTCGTAATAAACTTCGTCATTTGTTTTGCTGTAGCCGTAATATGCGGGCGGAATCAGCAGCGCAAAGATAACGAGGAACACCGGGAAGATGCGCACAACGCCTTTGGCGAAACCCTTCATGTCGTGAATCAGGGATTTGTGCATCAGCTTTTGCAGCGGCCTGTCAAGCAAAAGTATCATTGAGGGCAAAACCGTCACGCAGCCGATAACGCCGAGGACAACGCCCTTTGCCATGACAATGCCGAGATCCTTTCCGAGAGTGAAGGACATGAAGCAGAGCGCGATGAATCCTGCAACGGTCGTTACGGAGCTTCCGATAACGCTTGTCAGTGTTGCATGAATTGCTGCCGCCATGGCGTCCTTCGGATCGGAATGCAGCTGCCGCTGCTCGTTGTAGCTGTGCCAGAGGAAGATGGAGTAGTCCATCGTGACCGCAAGCTGAAGCACGGCGGAAAGAGCCTTTGTGATGTACGAAATCTCGCCGAAAAAGAAGTTTGTGCCCATGTTCAGCAGGATCATCATGCCGATTGAGGCAAGGAACACAAACGGTATCAGCCAGTTGTCAAGGAAGATAACCATTGCCGCACATGCGAGCAAAACAGCAATCCCGACATATACAGGTTCTTCTTCTTCACAAAGATCCTTAAGGTCGGTGACAAGCGCGGACATGCCGGAAACGAAGCATTGGCTGCCGCACACGGAACGTATCTGCCTTATCGCGTCCATGGTGACATCCGCGGAAGTTGCGCTGTCCAAAAACACTGCAACAAGGGTTGAATCACCGTTGTTGAACTCGTTATATATACTGTCCGGCAGCAGCTCTTTGGGAATCGTTATATCCGCAAGAGAGGAATACCAAAGCACGGTTTCAACATGTTCAACCTGTTTGATTCGTTCGCAAAGACTGTCAACATCGCGGTCGGACATTCCGTCAACAACAATGAACGAGAACGCACCTTTGCCGAAATCCTCCATCAGATCATTCTGCCCGATGACGGTATCCATATCTTCGGGGAGATAATCGAGCATATCATAGTTTATCCTTGTTTTTGCCATGCCGACAGCGGAAGGGATCATCAGCAGCAGCGCAAGAATGAGTATCGGTACACGGTATTTAACAACCGCTTTTGAAAATCGCATCTTTTTTCCTTCTTTCGTCTTAGCTGTTATATGACGCTGCACAGCGGCGTCGTTTATTCGTGAAATTCAACATCGATAACATCCGGAACCTGATTGCGGACGATTTTGACGGCGGTCAGTGCCGTGCTGAAATTCAGAATTCCTTCGGAGAGCAGCGATATGCCGAATATTACCATCAATGCCCTTGTGCCTTGGCCGGGACGGAACATCAGAATGCCGCCGAGGATTGCGGTCAGCACCGCAAGCGCAAGGATAAGGAACCATTTGGACAGCCCGAAACGCTTTGCATCCAGTGCGATTTGAATCTTGAACAATCCGTCTGTCAGAATGAAGAACCCGAGAACAACGCACACAACGGTCATAAGGCTGCTCGGATTGCAGAGCATGATGATGCCGAGCAATATCAGCAATATGCCGGACGTAAGGTCATATTGAAACGCCAGACGATACAAATCTTTTGAAAAGTAGCCGGCAAGCCGCACGATGCCGAACGCAACCAGCAGTACACCGCAGAGAATGCCGACAAGCTGTGCGGAAAAATCGGGAACGATGATAAGCAGCAGGCCCATCAGGCACAGAGCCGCAGAAAGGGCGATATACAAGCCCTTTGCTGCACGCAGCGGCTTTGTTGAACGCAGTTTCATAAATTTTGCCTTCTTTCCGCCTTCCGAACGGCTGCCGCCGCGGGAAAGCTTTTGTTTATGACTGAATTCTACCCCGGCGCACGAAAAAAATAAACGGTCAGCCGCAATGCAGTTGACGGAAAAGCGGACGTACGGCAAAAAATGAATGTTTTTTGTGCAGAAAAGGCCGACTGCACAAACCGGGCGGAATGCGGCGGGCGAAACGGGTGAAGGGAAAAACCGTGAAAGCGGATAAAGAGGAACGGGGATACGGCTCCGAAACCGATTCTTTAAACGCTGAAAAGGGAAGAAAGCAGCGGGAATAAAACAAAAAAGCCTCCGACAGGGAGGCGGGGAAGCGGAAGATTCTGCATGTTTTAATTTGCGGTCGGCTGCCGATGAACAGGTGATTATTCGCAGGCGAATTATTCGCCTGCAATCGAAGGGAGTTCCTTGCAGAATTCGGCAAAGCGGAGCAGCTCCGTTATTGCGTTTTCGTTCATGCCGTTGTTCATCCAGTCGATGATAAGTCCGAAAAGCTCACATTTGATGAAACGCTGCATAACGGCAGCGTTCGGACGGGAGGAGCCGCTTTCGGGATAGCTTTTTGTTATATATGAGGAAACCGTTTTGTCACACAGCCGAAGCAGCTCACGGTCAAGCAGGTCGCGGTTAACGGAGTTGAAGATGTTGTAGGCCGCGCGTTTGTTGCTGAGCGCGAACTCAAATGCGGCGCGGAAACATTCTTCAAGGGAATCCGGCTGCGGATATTTCTGAATGATCGCCGCTGACTGCTCGGAAACAATTTCTTCAAGCAGAGCGGGAATATCCTGAAAATGATAGTAAAAGGAGTTGCGGTTGATCCCGCAGTCTTCAACAATATCGCGGACGCTGATTTTGCTCAGCGGCTTTTCGTTCAAAAGCTTAATAAAGGAGCGTTTGATTTCCCGCTCGGTAAAATTCGCCATTGGAGACCCTCCGAAATACTGAAACGTTAATTTAATCGGCGGTTTCGGTTTTTGCGCTTTGAACCCTTATTGTCTGCGCCGCGAGCCGAACGACCGTGGTTCGATTTTAGCATACACCGCCGTTCGGTGCAATACCGTAGTAATGACACAAAATTACAGTATTGACGAAAACCGGGCGGGAGTCGCTCCGCCGCGAAACCGTTCGGAGGTGCAGCAAACGAACTTTTTTTGAAAAAAGACGAAAAAATGTTGTGCATATAATATCAAAAAAGAAAGATATATTCCTGAAAAATTAAGCCGATAAAGGTTTTTTTGAAAAAAGCAGGAATAAAAAAAGTTTTAGAAAAACACTTGCGATAAGGCGGTTAAGATGATATAATAAATGCGTCAGACTAAAGTGCACGGGCATATACTACCTCGAATCACGGGGTTCTTAATTGCGGCGCACGTATCTGCATCATTTAATTCGGTTTTTGCGCCTTGTGCGTGAAAATAAAAAAATTTAGGAAGGACGACATCCGATGAAAAACCTAAAAAGAGTACTGTGTGCTCTTCTCGCACTCGTCATGGTTCTCGGCTTTGTAGGCTGCAAGAACGACGGCGATGACAAGACCACACCCGCACCCAACAACACCAACAAGCCGGCAGAGTCCGAGGTTCCCGCAACCACGGTTCCCACCACTCCGCTCCCCACCGGCGACTACAATGCAATGTCTGCTGCTATCTATGATGCACAGCTCGGCGCATTCAACACCCTTTACCAGGCTGCAAAAGAAGAGCAAAACGTTTCCAAGCGTTATGCTCTTATGGCACAGGCTGAGGCAAAGCTTCTTGAAGCTGCTGTTCTCATCCCCGGCACCACCAACGGCGGCAACTACGGTCTGAGCCGTGTTGCAAAGCGTTCCGCTTCCACCGTTCCCTGGGGCAATGACTCCGACCGTTTCCACAATGTTCTCGTAACCACCGAGCTCATCTCCGCAGAGGATCAGACTCACCTCAAGGCAATGTGGAATGAGGTTCGCGGAACCGGCACCTACTCCCAGAAGGCAACCGATTACCTGAAGGAAAAGGGCTACACCCTTAAGGACACCTACAACATGGGTTACGTCAGCGACCCCCAGACCTGGGACGCTCTCGCAACCTCCCGTTCCGCAGACTCCGAAGCTATCGTTAACACCTACGACGGTCTCGTAGAATACGATAACGAGAACGAAATCAAGCCCGCTCTCGCAGAGTCCTGGGAAGTTTCCGAAGACGGCAAAACCTACACCTTCCACATCCGTCAGGGTGCAAAGTGGGTTGACGCACAGGGTCGTGAAGTTGCAGACGTTAAGGCAGACGACTTTGTTGCAGGTATGCAGCATATGCTCGATGCAGGCGGCGGTCTCGAATACCTCGTTGAAAACATCATCGTTAACGCTCTCGAATACAACACCGGCGACGTTACCGATTTTGCAGAAGTAGGCGTTAAAGCAACCGATGAGCACACCGTTGTTTACACCCTCTGCCAGCCCACCAGCTACTTCATCACCATGCTTGGCTACAACGTATTCGCTCCCATGAGCCGTACCTACTTTGAGTCCAAGGGCGGCGTATTCGGCAAGGACGACTACAAGGCAGCTGTTGACGCAGGCACCATGAAGTACGGTCAGACTGTTAACGACATCGCTTACTGCGGTCCTTACACCGTAACCAACCACACCGCAGAAAACACCATCGTTTTCGAGGCGAACCCCACCTACTGGAACAAGGACAACATCACCATCAAGACCCTCACCTGGAAGTTCAACGATGGTCAGGATCCCACCAAGGCATACGAAGACACTAAAGCAGGCACTCTTGACGGCTGCGGTCTCTCTTCCGCTTCCCTCGAAGCCTGCAAGGCAGACGGCAACTTCGAAAAGTACTGCACCGTTTCCGATACCGATGCTACTTCCTTCGTTCTGTTCCTCAACCTTAACCGTAATGCGTATGCAAACTTCAACGACGAAACCAAGGCTGTTTCCACTATGACCGACGAGCAGAAGAAGAGGACCGACGCTGCAATGCTCAACGTTCACTTCCGCCGCGCAATCGGCATGGGTCTTGACATCGCTACCTACAACGGACAGGTTGTCGGCGAAGAGCTCAAGCTCAACTCCGTACGTAACTCCTACACCCCCGGTAACTTCGTCGCTCTTGAAGAAGATGTAACCATCGAAATCAACGGCGAATCCAAGACTTTTGCAAAGGGCACCTACTACGGTGAGATCATGCAGGCTCAGATCGACGCTGACGGCGTTAAGATCAAGGTATGGGATGCAGAGAACCAGACCAGCGATGGTTTCGCAGGTTGGCACAATCCTGCTAACGCTTACGAAGAGCTTCAGCAGGCAATCACCGAGCTCAAAGAATTCGGCGTTGAGATCTCCAAGGATAACCCCATCGTTATGGACCTGCCCTACTATTCCGGCGCCGACGTCTACACCAACCGCGCTCAGACCCTCAAGCAGTCTGTTGAAGAAGCTCTCCAGGGCTGCGTTGTTGTCAACCTCGTTTCCTGTGCAGATGCTAAGGAGTGGTACTATGCAGGTTACTACACCGAATCCGGCAAGGATGCTAACTACACCCTGTACGACGTATCCGGTTGGGGTCCTGACTACGGTGATCCCGCAACCTACCTCGACACCATGCTCGGTGACGGCGCAGGTTACATGGCTAAGTGCCTCGGTCTCTTCTAATACCGCATTCGCACAATAGCTTAGCTTTATAGAACACTAACGGACAATGGGGGAAGACCTCGTATCTTCCCCCGTTGTAATCTTTATAAGGAGTAGGGGCTGAATATGACGAAATATCTATTAAAGCGATTGCTGACCGGTGTGCTTTCGGCATGTGCTGCAACGATAATCGTTATGATCATGATTTTCTCTTTGCTTGATCGTAACCTTATTTTTGCAAAGGACTCCGTGTACAGTCATCAGACAAATAATGCTCGAGAAGCCTATAAGTACCGCAAATGGAGAGAATACGGCTATCTTGATTATGTTACCTATGCTGACTATGTAAACAGCTTGGTAAAGAACGGCGAGGTCGATGAAGAAACCGCAAAGACCGCCGTTAAACTCGGCAGAACTGCCGAAAAAGATTCTGAAGAAACTCAAGCTTACATCAAAAAATTCACCGAATACTATGAGGGCAAAGGCTATAAAGTCGTGCGACTTAATGCCGTTCTTAAACCCAGCGGACGCGGTCTTGCCGAGGGCGGTTCACCTCAGCTTTTTGCGCATCGTGACGTCCCCCTCATTTCTCGCGTGCTTAAATACTTCGGGAGCATTTTCACTATTGATAATATCCACAAGGCAAGCGGCGTTGCCGATGCCGATCGCGGATTGACATTCACTTTCTATGATCCCGTCTATAACCCCGTCGGTTCCGAAAAGAAAGTTTTCTCCCCGGCTATCATGGGCAACGGTACAACTCACAAGTACCTGCTCTATTTCAACAACAAATTCCCTTATGTTCATCAGAACCTTCTGACCATTTCCCTCGGTACTTCCTTTGCTGTTAACCAGGGCGTCGACGTGTTCACAACGATGACCAAATCCCAGGGTTCATTCGTTAAGAGACCGATGACCTTCCCCACCGGTTTCGTTGAGGAAAGTGCGGACGATCTTCACACAGCGACTTATGCGGCAGGTTCGAAGGATTCTTCCCCTGTTACCGCAGCGCGTTTCACCGATGACTACACAAACGTTCGGACTGTCAACAAGACTTATTCCAAGGTTGGCTTCTCGTTCATCCTCGGTATTCTGTCCAGTCTTCTTGCATACCTCATCGGTATTCCCGCAGGCATCTCCATGGCACGCAAAAAAGACAAGCTGGGCGACAAGATCGGCACGATTTATATCATTTTCAGTCTCGCCGTTCCCTCCCTTGCGTACATCTTCATGGTTAAGGCTCTCGGCCGACTCATCGGTATGCCCACAACCTTCGACCTTGATAAAGGTACATGGCTGATGTATGTTTTGCCCATTATCTCCCTCGCACTTCCCTCCATCGGTAACCTGATGAAGTGGCTGCGCCGCTACATGATCGACCAGATGAACTCCGACTACGTCAAGTTCGCTCGTTCAGGCGGTCTTTCCGAGAGTGAGATTTTCAGCAAGCATATCTTCAAGAATGCTGCAATCCCCATCATTCACGGTATCCCGGGCACGGTTCTGTTCGCACTTGTCGGCGCGATCATCACCGAACGCGTTTACGTTGTTCCCGGCGCAGGTAACCTGCTCACCACGGCTATCAACATGTACGATAACAATGTTATTGTTGGTTTGACTCTGTTCTACGCGCTGCTGTCGATTGTTGCCATCATTCTCGGCGACCTCCTCATGACGCTCGTTGACCCGAGAATCTCCTTCGTACAGAAAGCGAGGTAATAGAAATGGCTTCTGAATTGGTAAATGTCAGCGATCTCGGTATGAAAGAGGAAGAGTTGTTTTCCCGCTGTGACAGCAACATCGACTCCGAAAAGATTACCGCGCCGCGTTACTCCTATTGGCATTCGGTTTTCCGTGTGTTCTTCAAGAAAAAGATAAACATCGTTGTTCTTGCCATTCTGGCGTTCATCATTATCTTTTCCTACATTTATCCGATTTTCTCCGGATATGATGCATACGCAAACCTGCTCGACTCAACCGCAAAGCATTTGAGTCCCGCAAAGGCGATCGACAAATGGGGCTTCAGCCTGCATACCATTCTTGGTACCGGCGGTGCCGGCCAGTCCACTTTCGATGCAATTTGGCACGGTGCGGAGATTTCTCTCTCCCTTGCATTTGTCTGCGCACTTATCAACATGACTATCGGCGTCACCATCGGCGCACTTTGGGGTTTCTCCAAAAAAGTCGATGCCGTCATGATGGTTGTCTACAACATTATCGGCAATGTTCCGTACATTTTGCTGATTTCCGTTCTTGTTATGTTGTTCACCGCGAGCTTCTGGTCCATGGTTTTCGCAATGACGATCACCGGTTGGATAGGTATCGCATACTTCATCAGAACGCAGGTTGTCATCATCCGCGACCGCGAATATAACCTTGCATCGAAGTGCCTCGGTACTTCCACCGTTCGCATTGCAATGAAAAACATCCTCCCGTTCATGACCTCCGTCATCGTTACAATTGCAGCTACCGAGATTCCTTCTTACATCTCCTACGAAGTCTTCCTGTCCTACCTCGGCATGGGTCTTTCCGAGATGTCCCTTGGTAAGCTGATCCAAGCTGCACAGAGCGCGATGGTCACCCCGGGTTGGGAAGTCGAGTTCTGGAGCCCCGTTCTGTTGGCATCCATTATCACGATTATCCTGTATGTTGTCGGTCAGAACCTGGGCGATGCATCCGACCCGAGAACGCACAGATAAGAGGACACCGCTATGGAAGAAAAGAAAGTATTGTTATCCGTTAAGGATCTTGAAGTCGAATTCCGCGTTCGCGGCAGAATTCTGACAGCTATCCGCGGCATCTCTCTGGATATTTACGAAAACGAATCGATCGCAATCGTTGGCGAATCCGCTGCGGGTAAATCCGTATTCACGAAAACCTTCGCAGGTATGCTCGATGATAACGGCTATGTCAGCAACGGTTCCATCGTTTTCAATGATCCCGAACTTGCCGAAACAACAGTTCCCAACACCCCCGAGGTCAAGGCGCGCATTAAGTCCATTCATGCAAAGCTGAATGCAGCATCTCGCTATGAAAACGGTGCCGCAATCTACCGCCGCATCAATGAGCTTAAGCAGGACAGGATCCGCAGGTCCAGCCTCAGCGAGGCAGAGGCTGAACAGCTCGATACCCGCATTGAGGATCTGAGATTCCGCAGAGCCGAGACTTATAACCTCAAGCTCACAATTGACCCGTCCAAGGAGAAAGATCGCCTTAAGGAGCTTTCTCACAGCATCAAAAAAATGGACGAGGAACTGAAGCAGCTTGAAGATGAGCGCAAAAAGACCATTGCCGCACATAAGCAGGCAATGAACAACGATGTTGCGTACAACACCCAGTTCAAGACCGAAATGGCTCAGCTTACCGCTCAGTACAGAGAGGCATGTGCTCAGCCCGTTTCCGCAGACAAAATTGCGCGCAACGAGATTATCGCAAAAGAAATTTATCTGTCCGTCGGCAGATACAATGTTGCAAAACGCATCAAGGCGATTAACGACCTTGTAAAGGTTGTTCGCAGCGCAATGAAAAACGGTCTCGACCTTAACGATGACGCAACAAGAACCGATGTATTCGATGATGTCGCTTTCCGCGTCAGGTTCCTTGACGAGAACGAATCACGCATCCACGGTACCTGCGTTATCAACCTTGCAAAGCTTAAATATGCAAAGGACTGGACCCGTATCCGCGGCAGAAGAATCGCAACCGTTTTCCAGGATCCTATGACATCGCTCAACCCGATCATCACCATCGGCAAGCAGATTTCCTCCATCATTATGAAGCATCAGGACTGCTCCGAGGTTGAAGCACGTGCGCGTGCAATCGAGATGATGCGTAAGGTCGGCATCCCCAATGCTGAAAACCGTTACGACGATTATCCCTTCCAGTACTCCGGCGGTATGCGTCAGCGTATTGTTATCGCAATTGCGCTTTCCTGCCAGCCGAAGATCCTCATCTGCGACGAGCCTACCACTGCGCTTGACGTTACCATTCAGGCACAGATTCTCAAGCTCATCAAAGATTTGCAGAAAGAATTCAATTACACGATCGTTTTCATCACGCATGACCTCGGTGTTGTTGCAAATGTTGCCGACCGCGTTGCAGTTCTTTATGCAGGACAGATTGTTGAAGTCGGCACGACCGAAGAGGTCTTCTATGACCCGCGTCATCCGTACACATGGGCACTGCTCTCCTCATTGCCGCAGCTTGCACAGCGCGACACCGAGCTGTTCTCAATCACCGGTACGCCGCCTTCTCTCTACAATAAGATTGCGGGCGATCCCTTCGCACCGAGAAATCCTTATTGTTTGAAAATCGATGTCGTCAAAGCTCCGCCGATGTTCAAGATCACGGAAACTCACTATGCAAAGACTTGGCTGCTTGATCCCAGAGCGCCCAAGATCGACAAGCCTGCCGCGATCGACAACATCCACGACAAGATGATTAAAGCGTTCAATATTTAATGGGAGGGTAGAACTGTGGAACATAAAGAAAAAAATACCGCAAAAGAGGGTAGGGTTGCCCATCTGCCCGAAAAAGCTCCTGTTGATGCAAGCGGCAAGGAAGTTCTCCTTTCGTTGAAAAATGTTGACATCACCTTCGGCAAAGGCGACAATGCCGTGCGTGCAGTCAAAAACGCTTCTTTCGACATTTACAAGGGTGAAACGTTCTCTCTCGTCGGCGAGTCCGGTTCCGGTAAAACCACGATCGGCCGTGCCGTAATTCGTGTCAACCCCTGCGCCGCCGGTGAAATTTATTACAAGGGCGTTCGCATCTCCGGCAAGATTCCCCATTCACTGGACCGCGAAGTTATCCGCAACATCCAGATGGTTTTCCAGGATCCCGCCGCATCTCAGAACGAGCGCGCAACCGTTGACTACATTATCTCCGAAGGCCTCTATAACTTCCACCTCTTTGAAAATGAGGCGGATCGCGTGAGAAAAGTCGAGAATATCATTCAGGAAGTCGGTCTGCTCCCCGAGCATTTGACCCGCTATCCGCATGAGTTCTCCGGCGGACAGCGCCAGCGTATTGGTGTTGCACGTGCGGTTGTTATGAATCCAGAGCTTATCATTGCAGATGAGCCAGTTAGTGCACTTGATGTTTCCATTCAGGCGCAGATACTAAACTTGATGCAAGATCTGCAAGAGGAATATCAGCTGACTTATATTTTTATTACACACGATATGTCAGTTGTAAAGCATATTTCCGATCATATTCTCGTTATGTATATGGGATGCGTGGTGGAATATGCACCCAGCGACATCTTGTTTGCAAAGCGCTACCATCCATATACAAATGCTCTGCTTTCTGCAGTTCCGGTGCCGGACATTCATGCGGTTCGGGAAGATCATCTTCTTACTGGGGAGGTAACATCTCCTCTTAATCCGAGACCAGGCTGCCGATTTGCTGCACGCTGTCCTTATAAGAGCGAAAAATGCGGCATTACGGATTGCGAGCTTTTGGAAGTGGAACAGGATCATTTTGTCGCTTGCCATCACCCGAGAAATATTTAAGACTCATAAAAGTAACAAGGATAATAAGTAATGAAGCCTATTATTGGAATATCTTGCGGATTGGCATTTAATACCAAAAGTGTGGATTTCAGTCAACTTCCGCAGCAGTTTCACCAACTCAGCGATACATACGTGACCGCAGTAGAATGTGCGGGAGGCATTCCTGTTATTCTTCCTTCCTACGAGGACAGCGAGCTCGCAATTGAAGCCGCTGAGCGGCTCGACGCTGTGATCTTCTCGGGGGGAGGTGACGTGAATCCTTTGCTGTTTCACTCGCGCGCCTTGTCGAATGTGACGCCTATTCAGCCGCGCCGTGATAAGTGCGAGCTTGCTTTGGCTAGGCATTTGATTTGTTGCACGGATATGCCTGTACTCGGCATTTGTCGTGGTATGCAGGCAATCAATGTGGCATTGGGCGGAGACGTCTGCATGGACCTTAAATCGGAGGGGAAATTAGAGCATCGGATGTCTATGTATCCAAGACATATGCCCTCTCACAGCGTTAAAATTGACAACGGCAGCCGTTTGTCGCTCATTATGGGCGGCACGGAGCAACAGGTCAACTCCTATCATCATCAGGCAGTAAAAACTGTTGCGGAAGGCATGGTCGCGACCGCCTACTCTGTTCCGGATGATGTGATTGAAGCAAAGGAAATGCCCGGCGAACGTTTTGTACTTGCTGTTCAGTGGCATCCAGAAGGAATGTCCGGTAATGAGGAGCAGCA
>ERZ791837.1585-NODE-1585-length-14346-cov-2.358617_pt1 | contig 14346 bp, 10 predicted proteins | sample MGYA00510292_ERZ791837 | MGnify/ENA primary metagenome ERZ791837 (study PRJEB30046, sample SAMN00715259) | human gut metagenome | study: EMG produced TPA metagenomics assembly of the A metagenome-wide association study of gut microbiota in type 2...
TAAATATGGTTGCAAGTGCCTTTGTTAATGTAAGTCGCCTTGGCATTTGAACATCTGGAAAAGCATAAAGCAGTTCATCCATAACATCTTCTTTGATAAACTGAATCACATCATCAGCGTTCTCTGCATCTTCTAAAAAATTAGGAATATTCAGGTGAATCACGTTATATTTATTCAGATGTTCTGTAAAGTTTGGATGCTGTGCAATTTTTAAATTTTGAAACAGTTCTCTTGAATCACATCCACGACTATAGTATGCCACAAGCATATCTGCTGCCATAGACTTACCGAATCGTCTAGGACGACTTACGCAAATGTTTTTTTGTGATGTTCTTGTTTTTTTGTTCGTAAAAGCAATCAGCATACTCTTGTCTACATAAATTTCTGAGTTCACTGCTTCCTGAAATGCATCATTTCCTGGATTCAAGTAAATCCCCATAAAAGCACCTCCATTCTAATCTTATTGTGTATACAAACAGTATACCATCTTTTCAGAATAAATGCAAGTTTTTTATCCGCTTGCAATGATTTCATCAGCAAGTTTCTGGTACTGCTTTTCCTCCGCATCAATGACATCCTTGGCATACTGCACACGCTCATTTTCTGTATCGTTGAGCAACTCAAACCCAACTGCACCACCAAACACGTCTAGTGGAAACAGCATTTTCTCATCCGTAAATACTTCAAACCAGTAACCATTGCAAACAATCTCATTTCCATCCTCCGCCATTCTTTTTAGATGGCATGGTGTCATTCTAATATAAAATCCATGATACAGCATTATTTACCTCCACAACAATTCTTCTGTTTCATCAAGATCTTGCGACTGCTCCAATGCTCGTTCCAGATAAGACAAATCCATCCCATTCTCAATATAACCTTGCTGAATGCACTCGTAATATCCCATACTTGGCTCAGCCAGCGGATGGTTGCCATTCATAATGTACACCATTGCTTTCTGTTCCTGACCATTAACTTCAAGATAAACCTGTTCTTTTCGATATAGGCTGGGAAAGTCCTCAAATCTATCCAAAACATTTTCATCCTCTTTCGGCAGCTTCCAAATCAGCACGGGTGTCTGTGCATTCTCTTTCTTTTCAATGGTTGCCACACGCTTAAACTGCAACTCATATCCCTGCAGCATCGCTGTTCCAACAACCTCTGAATTCGGACAGCGAAACGCCATCTGCTCTAAATTGATATTACTTCCATATGCAACATATAATTTTTCTTTCATAAGTACCTCCATCAATATGACATTCCAAAACTCATTTCTTCTTGTTCATCTTCTTCAAAATCATAGTCAGAATCGCCATACACGGCTTCTGTCTGTTCATCGGATACAGATTCGATTTCTTCTACAACCTGCGACAAATCGGCGACAACTTGCTCACGTGCCGCAATACGCTCTTGTCTCAAACGTTCACGTTGTGCAATCGCATCCTCTGGATTTTTCCACGCAATATTACCCTCCAAATGCGACAGCAAATGCTTTCTCACATTCTTAAATTCTTCTCCATTCAGACCAATTCGAATCAGCCATGTTCGGAATGTGTACTTCGGATTACTACTATGCGTCACTTTCGGACTTGCTGATTTCTGTGTCAATGCCTGATTGCTGACTGCTAACGCCAGACAAATATATGCACGAATCACACCAGCATGCAACGTAGAATTTGCTGAGCGTATCTCAAAATTGTTGTCTGTGAAGAATGAATGTAGATTTAAATTTCGATATCGACTGTGATGATAATGAGAATGATAATCATCGTTATCACCATACCACAGATGCTTAATTCCCTCAATAGTTAGCGGTTTTCTTTCATTTAGTTGCTTCAAAAAATGCGGATCGATTTTTTGACAATAGCTATTTTCCCGACTCTCTGCAACCTGCAAAGCCTCATACAACATATCCTCCTTACTGGCAAAAATATTTACCAGATTTCGCAGCGTTTTCGCATTATATGGCGCACCATCAATATGTAGATGAATACCACAGCCATATTCCGCACCAGTGACACCACCAGCTTTTCGCAGCACTCGTACAACTTCCTGCAACTTCGGAATGTCCTCATATTCCAAAATCGGAGAAACCACTTCTACTGCATATTTTTGAGAAGTAGTTGGACATCGATCATGATTTACTTTATGAATACTGCTGTCGTACACAATTTTCCAGTTTCGTCCTTTTTCATCCCTGACATCATAACGATCATAGCTGCCGCCATAATGATTGTATGATGTATCAAATAGTATTGCCATCTCCTCTGCTGCCTCGGCTCTGGTGATACCAGTCAGCTCAATTTCAATGCCAAATTTCTGTTTCTTAATACCTTCAAAATTTCCTGCCACAAGTACACCTCCTATAAAAAACAGCATGCAAATTGCACGCTGTTTCAGTGTTTTTTCAATTTTCTATTGTCACTTTCATTTCTACGCCGCCCTTAAAAATTACAAGCAATTCGTCTTTACTGATTACTTTTACACACTCCAACACTTTCCGGATAATGATATTATCAAACACCTCCAGCTGAAATTTTTCTTTTGCAATATCCTGCATGGCAGTATCAATTTTTTGCTGCGTTTCTGCAGAAGTTTTTGATTTCTCCTGCAATTGTTCCAACCGCTCAGTCAGCTCTTGTTCCTCGGCATAAATCTTTGCAAATTCAGTGTCCAAGGTATCCTCGCTGCAAGTACCGTTTGCAATCATCATGACTAAGTCATTTCGCCTACAGTCCAGTTCTCGCAGTCGTTCTTTTAGCTTTAAAATTTTTTGCTGTCCTTGACATTCCAGCACACTGCCGATATTAGCTTTCAAAATTTCTGCCAGTTCCTCACGGCAGCCGAAATACTCATTCACTGCTTTTAAAATTGCTGTTTGCAACAATTCTTCCTTTAGTGTCGGCGAATCTGGACAATATTGTTTTCCATGTTCTAGACGGCTAATGCATCGCCATACAATCTGCTTTTTTCCTCTGCTTGCCCATGTGGTTCTACGGTAAGGCGTACCGCATTTTCCGCAGATGAGAAGTTCAGAAAGAGCATATTTGCTGGTATATTTGCCTTGTGCTGTTTTGGTTTTATCAGATATTTTTCGCTTGCTTTTTCTTCGGGCAAGTTCCATCTGAACACGGTTAAATGTATCCCTATCAATGATGGGTTCGTGATGATTTGAAATCAGATACATTGGACGTTCTCCATGATTTTTCTGCACTTTTTTACTGATGCAGTCTACAGTGTAAGTCTTGCAAAGAAGTGCATCCCCGACATATTTTTCATTTTCGAGAATGCTACGAACATTGCCCTGTACCCAGCTAGTTTTTCCGTGTGCTGTAAGTTTTCCCTTGCTTTCCAACACAGTGCAAATGCTTTTCAGGCTGTAGCCATCCAGGAACAATTTGTAGATTAGCTGCACTGTTTCAGCTTCCTCTGGCACAATTTCTGGATTCCCATCTGTTCCTTTTTTATAGCCCAACAGGTGAGTATACTGAAAGTTCACTTTGCCCTCACGATAAGCTTTTTCCTTGCCCCAAGCCACATTTTTGCTGATAGACTCGCTTTCCGCTTGTGCAAAGCTGCCATACAGGGCAATCATAAATTCGCTTGTCATTGTGAGCGTGTTGATATTCTCCTTTTCAAATATCACGCCGACTCCAAGTTCTTTCAGCTGTCGAACATACTCTAAACAATCCACAGTATTTCGGGCAAATCTTGAAATCGATTTTGTTAGAATCAGGTCAATTTTGCCTTTCTTACACTGACGAATCATTTTCAGAAATTCAGGACGTTTCTTTGCCTGAGTACCTGAAATTCCTTCGTCCGCAAATACGCCAGCTAGTGACCAGGTTTCTTTTTTGCTGATTAAATCTGTGTAATAGGCAATCTGTACTTGATAGCTATTCTGTTGTTCTTCCTGTGCCGTGGAAACTCGACAGTAAGCTGCAACCCTCAATGGTTTATATTTGTTTTTTGTATCAGTTTCAATACTTTTTGCAGGAATCACAGTTACCTGTGGTTGAACATTGGTCATGATTTTCGTCCTCTTTCTATGGTTTGTTTGATAGTTACGCCATTGATAAATTTCAGTGTTACGGTACAAAAATGGCTTACTGCAATCTTTGAAACTGTCAATTGCAACAAGCCAATATCTAGTATATTCATTTGTTCTTCTGAACTCAAAATCTCACGCAATTTTGCCGTTTTCTGCGGTCTGTCATCATAATTGCAGCAGTCATATTTCAGTGAAACCAGTTTAAAAACTTCTTCTTTCACTTGCTCTAAATTCGCATTGCTGTCCAATAATCGACTAACCTCATTCTCCTGTTTCTGTACTTCTGTTGTCGGAGTGTATGTATCAGAATTAGACGCAATTTCTAGCAAATTTTGATTTGCCTGCACGGTGTTCCAAATTTGTAAAATCGCACTGATAAGCATCTGGTCAGTCATGCGATAATCAAATCGGCTGCATTCTGGATTCCTGCATTCCCACTTCTCATATTTTCCAGTAATACGGCTGATTTTCTGCTTACATTCTGCACAGACACACAGAGATTTCAAAGCTGCAATTTCTTCGAAAACAGGCTGTAAATTCACGCCTTTACGATTCTTTTTCTCATTTGCAGATTGAAACATTGCATTTGTAATAAGCGGCAGAAAATCTTCTGTTCCGGTGTAGCGTTCATTTTCAAGAATGCGTTTCACCATATTTTTGTTCCATGTTAGACTGGTTTCATGATAGGGAATTCCTTTTTCACTCATATACTGGGCGATATCTGAGAGGGAAAACCCTTGCAAATAGCTTTCAAAAATAGTTTGTACCGCTTTAGCTTCTATCAGATTCATTTGAATTTCGCCACCACGCATCTCATAGCCAAATGGTATAGTTCGATTCTTTTTCATGTGAGTTCCTCCGTAAATTGTAAACCGCCGTATAAATAAAATTTAAGTGTTGTTTGACTGGTTACTATGATTTTTTCCACTAACGTTTCAAATAACTCTGCATCGAAATCTACAAGCAAATTTGGAGCTTTTTCAATGGTAGCTGCAACCTCTTTCAGCATTTCAATTTGCCTGTCATCCTCTTCTGATTTTGCAATGTCTCGCAGTTTTTTCTGCTGACGGTTGATTTTGTGCTGTAAGGAAGTGGTCTGCTCTAAAAATTTCTTTTCGTCCAAAAATCCTTTACTTTTTAAACGTGTCAGGACATGAATCTGCTCTCTACATTGGGCGATTTCCTGACTAATTTGCATATACTGCTCGTTCCCAGCATATTGGCGATCTTTTAATGCTTGCAATTGAGCGAACATTGGTAGAAAAATATTATTGTAATTTTGTTTTAATTTGTGAAATAATCGTAGGAATGCGTTATAAATTTTCTGTTCTAGAACTCGTCTACTACTACATAATTCTGCATTTTTATCATGCTGATAGCAGACCCAATAAATCTTTCCACGGGTAAATTTTCGACGGTAAATCGATTTGCAAACACCACAGTATATCTTTTTGCTTAGTGGATATATATGTTTTTCATTATGAAACTGCCGCTTTGCAATTAAATTCTGCACAGTTTGAAATAGTTCTGGTTCTATAATAGCCTCATGGGTGTTTGATAAGTAGTATTGATCCTTTTCACCTTTGTTCTGCACTTTTTTATACGGAATTCCGGTTGTATAGGTCTTTTGATAAATGGAATCGCCGATATATTTTTCATTGCTAAGCATATATCGTATGCCGAAAAAACTAAATGCTTCCTTATACTGACTGTAAGTATTTTGACAGTACGCTGCAATCTTTTCATAACCCCAACCATTCAAAAACAATGCATATACAGTTTTTACAATTTCAGCTTGTTCTCTCTGCACATATAGTTTTCCATCTTTTAATTCATACCCGAATGGTGCTGAAAATGCTTTTATGTTTCCTGACTGAAATCGTTTCTGATAGCTCCATTTCATATTCTGTGACATGGATACAGATTCCTCCTGTGCCAGACCACCCATCAGCGTAATCATGAATTCGTCAGCGATATTCGTAGTGTCGATGCCCTCTTTTTCAAAGTAAATTGTAATTTCTAAACTTCGCAATTCTCGAATGGTTTCAAGACATTCTTTTGTATTTCGTGCGAATCGAGAGATAGATTTGGTCACAATCCGATTGATTTTTCCATTTCTACAATCCTTCAGCATTCGCTGGAACTCTGTTCTTTTTTCTGCTGATACACCACTGACTCCTTCGTCAGCGTAAACATCCACCAGAACTTCTGTGGGGGAATCAGAAAATTTCTGCATATAATGTCGCATTTGTGCTGCAAAGGAATGTAATTGGTCAGCAGAATCAGTACTAACTCTACAATAAGCTGCTACTCTCTTAATGCTAATTTTTTCATCTGTTAATTTAGGCTGAATCACTGTTACTGCTTGCATTTTTTCGCCTCCCTTCGTTATTTTTTCACTACCAACCATACCACAATCCTGATGAAATAGCTATCACCAAAACCAACAAATTTATGCTTCATAGGCTGTGCAGAACTGACGATAGCAATCAGCATAATTTTGCTTACATAGTTGCTTGTACTGCTGCTCAGTAAGAATGCCGGCTTTCCATAATTTTTCAGCGATACTGTTTAAAACCGCTTCCGCATACTCTGCTTGTCCATACTGCTTCATTTTTGTTTTTCCTCCAATTCTTTTAATTTTACACAGGGATTTCTGGTGCAAAAAACTTTCCCTGATTTTGTATCTGCCCAAATACAATTTTTACAGCACATTCGTTGTTGTATTTGTTTTTGCTGCAACTGCTGTTTTACCTTACGACAGATAGATTCCCATGATTTTTTCTGCATGCAATCATCTCCTATCACGCAAACTTACTTTTTCAAAAAATAGGTTTGCGTCATAGCCGCACAACTATATAAAAAACAGCTGTGCGGTATGATTTTTATAAACTTCATCTTATTCAACTTGAATTCTGTGATATTTCTCTGAACCCGTCACATCGGAACATCAGAAATGGTGAACAGCATATTCACCTCATAGAAATTTCATCTCTTTGTGGTTCTCACAAAGCCGCCCTCATTGCTTGATTCTGTGACTGGACGGAAGTAGCATTATCCTCTTACGTTTCATCGCCTACTTTGCTTGCTAAACAAAGTTTAAAAGATTGTATTTCTCGCTCGCTTATTTCTAAGGTCATAGCGTACATCTTTCTTGGCTGTCAAGTTTTATCCCAACCGTAAGATTCATGTATTTCTGATGCTGCTATTCAATTTTCAAGTTTCATGAAGAGATTATTTTTTCCCTTCACCTGTATACGGAAAGTTTTTAGCACTTTAACAACCACATTTCGCAAAAAAATTTTACTCAATCAAAAGTTTGTACAACTTGCTCAAAATCCGCTGCTTCTTTTTGTTAATGTTTTGCTGAGTGTTATGTAGAAAACAAGCCACCTCGTTTTCCGTTTTATTTTCAAAATATATTGCAAAGATCAACCTACGTTCATCCTCAGAAAGTTCATTCAGACAGCTATACAGCTTTTCAAATTTAATATTCTGTATCACTCTTCTTTCGACATCGTCATTTTCTGTTCGGAACTCCTGAAAGTTTTCAAGTTCTCCGTTAATGTTTCCTTTCAACGCAGAGAACTGGATCTCGTGCTTATAGAACGATTTATTGTTGTCATCTATATTCCATTGGGTTCTATTGTAATATGTGCGGATCTTTTCGCTTACTTCAATTTCAACGTATCTTTTGGTTATGGTGTCATAAACACTTACTATGTTTTTGCTCATTTTTTATTCCTCCGTTTTGATTTTCTTGTTCTGAATCAAAACGAAGGCCTATGGATACTTATCAACAAAACATTGCCAGTTTTTTAGAATGGGCATAAAAATAGACCTTTCTGCTTTTAAAACAAAAAGGTCTATAAAGAAAAAGGAGTATAACTTTCGGCTTTAAAAGCTTTTGTTATACTCCATATCAAGTTTATATCTATGTATTTAACTATATCGCTTTTTTCTAACAAAATAAACTATCGTAATAGTTATTCCAATGAATATGACAGAGGCTATTATAATGATCCACAGCCAAAAATACCCGATATGAATATTATCGACCTCCTGAACACTGTATGTGTTGCCAGCAACATCTTCAAGTGTAATTCCTACATTATGCCAACCTCCGTTAAGCGTAAACGACAGGCTACCTTCAGCTGCCGAGTAAGTAAAATCAATCGCTTTACCGTTATCATATACTTTACACATTGTTTCATCAAGTAACTCGCTTATATTTGTAACAGTAATTGTGCGAGATTCGTTTCCATAATACCAATGCCATGATTTCAAATCATTAGGAATATTACACGAAGGCGGAATATTATCAATATGCATTTTGCCCAAATCAATCCTTCCGTTTTCATTTTTTACAGACAAATATAGTTCTGTATCTGTATCTTCTTGAAAGTTTTCCTTAAAATAATCTGACTTCAAAGTATATCTGTAAACACTTACACCATACATACTATTATCAGTCTGAGCCTGCAGATCGGTATTCTTTTCTTCACCATTGTAATCTCTAAGAACTATATCGGTTTGAGAATTTGTTTTAGCAAGAACAACAATATCTATGTCGCTAAAATTATCTGGACGCTTGCTTATAGGTTCTCCGTTTTCATATTGAAATGAGTACCAGCCTGTTTTTTCCGCTGCATTGCTGTTTGAAATATACGCAAGAACATCGCTGTCCACGATTCTCATGTATGTGTTTGAATTAAGAACACTTTCGTTACCAGCTTTATCTACCGCTATTAGTTCTAATGCGTAAACACCGTCTTTTGAAAAATCAGGTAGAGTGAATAAATTCCCCTTAAATATGCCCGCTTTATCTTTGTCAGAGTCAAGATATACACTAACAGGCTTTACTTCCGAAAGTTCTCTGCCATTTGTATACTCAGGCGTATAAACAGTAAGGACATACTTTATATGATCAAAATTTACGTCTGTAAATTCGACCGTCGGGGCTGCCTCGTCCTTTCTCTCATACGGATATATATCCAGGAAATTCATAGCATTCTTTTCATCGACAAGAATACCATTTTTTGATGATACAACAGGAAGTGTCGTATCTATCTCGAAGATTTCTGAGCTTTTATAGCCGGAAGTATTTCCAGAGGAATCTGACGGAGATATTTCAACACGGTATACAGCATCATCATCAAATATAATTGAGAGCGTATGTGTATCAATATCATCAGACCAATCTGCCATACTTACCATAGAGTATGTGACATCAGTAAAATCATTCTCGTTATGCTTTGCTCCCGCATCCTTTTTCAGTATTTTCAAACCGACAAGGCTAGGATCAAAGTTGTGCTCGGTGATTTTAATAACAGCGGTTTTCTTAGTATTTAAATAATTGTCATTATCACGGTTTATAAAGTCGCTGAAATTTTCTTCAACTACAGGAGAAGTTTCATCAACATAAAATCTTTGTACTTTCTCATGATCAAGATTTACCCCTGCCGAATGTCCCCCCAGATCAGTACCTCTGATACCAAAAGTGTAATCACCTTCACTGAAAGTAATGACAGCTCTGTGTTCTGTAACAGATAGATCCTGAAAGCTAATATTCGGAACATTTCCGTTGTAAGTATTTTCAATTTCAGCTTGAATCAATCTTGCGTCAAAGTTTCTTTCAATTACATCGATCGTCATTACCGCCCTGTTTCCGGAATTATAATAAATTGTATTGTTGATACCGCTGTTGATATCCACATTTATAATCGGAGCAGTTTTGTCGATAGTGAATGTCTCACTTTGAACACTTTCATTTACATTACCTGAATTATCCATCGCATCAAATGCTAATGTGATATCGTTATTATCTTTATCGAAAATAAATGTTTTTGTGATCTCAGTTACAAGATTTACGTCTTTTTTTACTATGACCCAGCCGTCGCCTATCTCGGAATCTACCTCAACGCCTGTCCCATCGATTTCAAGAACTCTTCTCTCAAATCCGTCGTTTTCGGACGTCTGATAATAACCGATTTCTCTGATGCCTGATTTAGTATCTGTTATAGTTACTGTTACGGCAATATCATCAGTAAATAGCTTGTTTCCGTTTGCGTCGCTGTATCTGCTGCCGCCGATTTCGGAAATATTTATTTCAGGAGGAATATCATCCGCAACAAATGCTTTTGGAGTTTCTTCATCGGAATAATTTCCAACATTATCAAAAGCCTTAACAAAGATCTGACCTTTGAATCCCGCCGGAATATCTATATGAGCTATGCCATTGGAAATAACTGCTGTTCCTGTTTTTTCTCCTTTCCGCTCTCCGTCATAATAAGAAACAAGGCGGTATTCTGCTTTGTTAAGACCGGATGAAGGCGCACTATCGGAAATATGGATATTCGCAATGAAGTCTTTTTTGAAATAATATCCGTACTCAAGATATTCGATATAATCAGATGTTTCACTAATATTATCGGAGGTTTCAGGAAGAAATTCAAAGCGATCTACGTTCGGAGATTTATTATCTATATGGTAAGTAAAGCTTTCTTTTGAATTGACATTTCCCGCATTATCCACAACACTGACTTTAACTTCATATTCTCCATTCAACGATTCGCCTGCAATTTTGGTAAAATAATCGGTATCAAAAGTATAGATATGTTTTTCGTTGTCTCTTTTCTTAGCTGCTTCCGTTGCGGATATTTTAGGAATGATCGTGCCGTTTTTATCGGCTGTCACATCGATCCCGTTTACCTCTATATCTGCATTGCGAATACCCGAATCTTTATCGTAAATAGTTATGCTTATGTTTTTATTGGAATTAAACCAGATCTGCTTATCATCTCGAACTATCCCGTCGCCCTTAGGTTTACTGATAGTGACTTTCGGCTTTTCAGTTTCGATCATAGCGAATACATTATCGGATACTCCTTTACCTTGATCTGCATTTTCTATATTGGGGCAACTTAGACTTTTTTTACCATATTTATCATATGCAGTAACTATAATATTGCTCTGAAAGACCTTGGTGTTTTTGGGTATTATGTAAGAGTAGGTCTTATCACTTTCCCTTGTCATCAACGCCTGCTCATCTATACCATTGTACTTAATTTTTACATTATCAATACCACTGTCATGAATATCATCACTAACTGATACCTTAAAAATCAAATCGTCATTTGAATATACTCCAAATGAAAGCACGTTCAGAATTTTATCTAAAGCAGAGCTCTTTTTCTCTACTGTAAACTTTTCTATAACAGGATTTTTACAATCTACATATGCAGTACACACTGCTAACTCACTGCAAGACCCAGCAACATTTGTAATTGTTCCTGATACAACATATCTATGTTTATCATCAATTTCTATGCCTGTTGTATCAGCAGTGACACAATATCCATGTTCATTACTTTTTATTTCATTCTCCGCAAACGTCTTTTTTATTCCGTTTATGTCCAACGTGATATCTTTAATACCCGAAACATCTGGTTCAGCGTCAACACGAAATTCTATGATTTGATCTTTGTCAAACCATTTATCACCATTAATATCAACTGGTTCAGGCCCTTCAATAGATGTTTTTCCTACAGGTTTCTTTGTATCAACTCCTATCACCATTACGGCAGGATAATTACCACAATTATTCCCTGCATTATCAGTTGTTTCTACCTTAATATAATGTATACCCTCAGAAAGTTTTGATATTTCTGTTGAAAAGCTGTAATCATTCTCCTGATTTTCAGAAAAACTTTTATCATCCAAGACATTAATTATTCCATTATGCTCATCAATAATTTTTACACTTGCAAGGCCACTGCAAACCTTATCGTTCTCATTAACGTCTGTCACTTTCACAGAAAATATGCTATCGCCTGTGTTGTACCAATATATCTTTTCTCCATTATCTTCGATTGTCGATGATTTAGAAGTATCAAAGGAGACTTCAGGCGGATCATTTTCAACTACGAGTGTATTCTCTTTCATTTCAGTTATTTGGTCTATTACATTGGCCGTATTAGAGAAACCATTTTTATCTGCGGCCCTTATGACCATATTATCAATCCTTGTGTTTTTTGAAATTACAAACACATACTCGTTCGCTGCATTGGAACTGTTAAGTTCTTCAATTACGCTGTCACCATTACATAAAGATACACTTCCAACGCCTGTAACATAATCCGTTTCAGATATATCTTTAGCTTCGACCATAAGTTCAATATCATCTCTAGCATAATTACCGAATTTCAGAAAATTAACGCAATCCGTATATTCTGCACTACCCTTTGTACGAAAGCCCTTGATTTCTATATTCGGAGGCTGGGTATCTCGTCCGTTTTCGGCATTGCTGTATTTATATAGATCCTCATTGAAATTTCCGGCATTATCCGTAATTTTTAATTTTAATTCATAGGGATATTTTTCAATCGGTGCATCATCGTATTTTAATTTTACTGAAAAATTAACGTCTCCATTTGGCACTTTGGTATATTCACATTCTCCATTGTCATTTATACCGTATTTTACAAGTTTATTATCTTCTTTAAGATTCCAAAAATATTCTATTGTATCAATACCAGATTCACTATCTTTTAAAGTCCCTGTTGCTTCGACGTAACCTTCATTATTGTGATAAACGATCTGCATAGACTCAACTTTTGGAGAAATCTTATCCAGAATTAAAACATTGCTGCTTTCATTATCAAATTCGATATTAAGCTCTTCTTCGTTGCCTCTTCCTGCTTTATTTTTTGCATATGTTTCAAAACTACTTCTAAAAAACTTGCTGTCGGGCATTTTGATATTAAACTCTGCAGTGTAGTAATATACACCATTACTTTCTGTGCATAATTTTGCTGAACAATATTGACTATATCCATTTTCACCGTTTAAATATATTAATGTTTCTTGATCTACACCTGTCCCCTTGGCAGTAATTGTTAGCATCACATTATCATTACTTACAATTCCAAATGGAAAAGATCCCAAGAAACTATCAGATTTGACCTTTGATATTTTAGCACCTACAATTTCAGGACTACTGGTACTGCAGCAATAACTATGTTTAAGCTCCCTGCTTATAGCCCCATCATTAACATTTCGTAAATAATACGAAACCTGTTTTTTATGATTAACTGTAGTTTCCTCTAAATCAACTATAATATAATTGCTAAAATTATTTCCGTCTGAACTTATTTCAAAACCGTCAGGAGCAGTTAGTTTTGCATGATTTGAATAATATGTTTCATCATTAAGTAAATATTTTTCTTCTGGAGAATATTCTTTGATCCTAAATTTGGAGCTTTCAGATATCTTTCCTATATAATTAGGATTATCAGACGTCTGTTCAAGGATAACATAATCATATTCGCCTATATTTTTCGGTTCACCCTGCACTGCGATTTTAACATTTAAATCCACATTACATTCTTCGGGCTGCTCAACGGTATATTCAAAATTCTCAGGGATTGCCTGACCATAATAAATCCATGTTTCTTTGGGAATAACTTTTAATTCTTTTGGGGTAATGTATGCGTATTTTTCTACGACATCATAGTTTCCTGAAAGTTTAAATTTATTCCTATCATTACCTTCAAGACAGAATTTTGATACGGTCACTTTATTCTGTTCATCAGAAGCATCTTTTCTCTTAAACTCCCCATTGCACGCAAGATAAACATCATATCCTGCAACTGGTTCCATTGTATTCGCATTTATTAGGGTCACATCTTCACAATGAACAATCGCCGTAAGTTTTCCATCATACTCCTTATCTTCAACGGTTATTTTATCGGCAAACCCCTCCTCCAGGAAAACCTCGATCGGGTCGGTACTGCCTTCAAATTCGGCTATTACAGACAAAGGGAAGCAATTCATAATTAAAAGCATTGCAATAAAAACAGACAGAAATTTTTTTCTCATTTTAAACACTCCATTCTTTTTATTACAAAATATATTTCTATGGAAAACAGTAATAAAAATAAATTTATGGAAAGAGCAAATTCATTATCTCTCCAGAAAGCCATAATAGGAATCAGTACAAAAACCGATATTAGAAATATAACTCCGACTATTTGTCTTGTTTTCGACTCCTTGACTTTAGTATACTTTTTACAGGTCACAAAGAGTATTATTTGAATAATTATTCCCGATATTGATCCGCCCCAGAACAACAAAGCGACAGCATATGCCGAAACAGATAGGTTATCATCAAAATCAAGAAATGGGATAATAAGCAAACTTGACGAAGAAATAAAAAACAAGACTCCGGATATAATATTAAATACCCTTAAATTCATAATTATCGACCCTGTTTTATATTTTCATTCAACGCACCA
>ERZ791837.1598-NODE-1598-length-14238-cov-2.282662_pt1 | contig 14238 bp, 11 predicted proteins | sample MGYA00510292_ERZ791837 | MGnify/ENA primary metagenome ERZ791837 (study PRJEB30046, sample SAMN00715259) | human gut metagenome | study: EMG produced TPA metagenomics assembly of the A metagenome-wide association study of gut microbiota in type 2...
CAGATATACTATGAAAATTTCAACAAAAGGCAGATATGCTCTACGAATGCTGGTAGATCTTGCGGAAAATCAAATGGATGAGTATTTATCCCTGAATGAAATCTCAGCAAGGCAGGATATTTCAAAAAAATACTTAGAACAAATTGTTCCCATGCTAAATAAGGCAGGTCTCCTCCGTACAAACCGTGGAAACAAAGGAGGATATCGACTGAATAAGTCAGCAGATGCCTGCACTGTGGGGGATGTTCTGCGTGCAACGGAAGGCTCGCTTGCACCGGTAGCTTGCCTTGAATATGAAGTAAATGACTGTCCCAAACGAGAACAATGCAGCACTCTCTATATTTGGGAAGGATTATACGAGTTAACAAACCGATATTTTGATAGCATTACGCTTCAGGACATTTTGAATCATCAGAATACAAAAGATGGGGGAGAATATTATATTTAACAATGCTATGTGTACTGAAATATTATCAACACAGGTTTACTATCAGCTTATGAACTAATATAATTAATTATCTCAGAAAGACAGACTTTCTTTATCCGAACTATATAAAAAACTTCATGCTCATCAAGCGGAGCTGGAATAAATATACAGATTTGTACAATATTTATTGTAGCACTACATTCTAAATTGCATTTTTTCAAACTTATGCTTGACAAATTATTTTATATGTGGTATAATTTTAATGTAAATGTAGTATGTGTTATAAGGAGTATTATAATGTCAACAGATTATGGACAGCGAATAAAAGTTGGAAATGGTAATCTCAATATTTACACTGAGGGAAATAATAATACTACTATAGTTATATTATCAGGGGCAGGAGTTACTTCGCCGGTTCTCGAATATAAACCCATTTACCGAAAACTTTCAGATACTTATAAAATAGCTGTCGTTGAAAAATCGGGTTATGGTATGAGCGAGAGCACAGGTACAAAGCGCTCAGTTCAGAACATGGTGAACGAAAGTCGTGAAGCGTTGCTAGGTGCGGGCATCAAACCACCGTATATTCTTGCTCCACATTCGTACTCGGGTTTTGAGGCTATCTATTGGGCTAATACTTTCCAAGATGAAGTTATTGCTGTTCTAAGCATTGATATGGGTATTCCCGAAACTGCTCTTGAAATGGAAAAGGCTCTCACTCCAAAGAAAAGGATCATAATGGTCAATAAAACTCAAAAGTTCTATTCAAAAATTCAAAAGAAGGGATTCATTGCAAAGTTGCTTAAAAGGTTTACTGTAAATGCCTCAGGTATGCTTTCTTCAAATTATCTTAACAATGATGAAAAGAAGCTTTATGAAGAACTTTTCTATAAAAATCTTACCAATAAAGAAATATTTGAAGAAAATATAATGATGACTACTAATGCTCAAGCTGCGGCAGCTACAGGACATCTGAAAGTTCCTGCATTTTTCTATATCAGTGACATGAAAGTTCCGCTAAATAATGGTTCATGGCGTGAATTCGGAATAAATTACGCAAAAAGCATTAGTGCTGAATATAAACTTACCGATAAAGGTCATCTTATGTATTCGAAAATTCCCGAGCAAATAGCGGATGATTTTAAAGCTTTTTTAAAAAGAGTCGTCCAATAAATGGCTTCTAAGTATTAAAGTATATATTTTTCTAATTTATTCTTGACAAGTCTATAAAAATATGATATTATATTAATATGTATTTAATTCCTGCCGTTGCTGGTTGGTAAAATTTAAACAGAAAATTAAATACATATGCGGGTGTGGTGAAACTGGCAGACACGCAAGATTTAGGTTCTTGTGCCGCAAGGTGTGCAGGTTCAAGTCCTGTCACCCGCACCAATTCAAAATGGCTTGAATGCGTAAAAACAACGTATTCAAGCCATTTTCTTCACTTTGATATTTCTGATGAAGGAACGTTTTTTCGGAAAAATGTCAACTTTTTCGCCAAAGTGCCAACTGAAAATGCCAACTGAGTTTTTGAATATCTGGAGAAATCAGACCTTTGGTAGTACAAAAAATAAGGAGTCTGTTTTGTGCAGACTCCCTATGTCGTAGAAGCAGATTACTGATGCTTGCCGATAATACCATTGAAATATTCATCAATCACGTTATCTGCCTTGGTACGCTCACTGTCAAAGGTTTCCTGATATACATTCTTATAGACATCAGGCGTACTCCAACCGCCCATTTCCATTGCATATTTTTCAGGAACATTCAGCATAGCGGCTGTACTTGCAAAAATGTGTCGGCAGTCATGAAAGCGAATATCTTCAATACCATTTTGACGCAGGAGCTTCTTGAAATGCTTGCGAATGGTATTGGGCGTTACATTGATGATGCGGTCGGTATCCTTATTGTGCGGAACGGACTGGATTAGCTGATAGATATATACAGGCAGATTCACATAACGAGTACTTTTGACGGTTTTACAATGATTTGTTTCTATCCAGCCATTATCTGTTTTAACAATCTCACGGCGAACATACAAACGCATTTTTACAGGATCAACATCACGGAATTGCAGCCCTGCTACCTCCCCGATGCGAAGCGATGACCACATTGCAAGCAGAACAGGCAATTCGCTGTCCGTACCCTTTACGATAGCATAAATCATATCAGCGGTGGGAAGCTTACGCTCTTTGACTTCCCTCTTAGGCAAACGAATACTGCCGAGCTTGATATCAATATCATTCGCCTTGAGAACGGCTTTCAAGAAACCGTAAGCATTCTTGATAGACTTATGACTGAGCCTTTGTGCATCTATATTGATAGCAGTCTGAATGTCTCTGGATGTAAGCTTTTCCAGCTTGATATCCATGAGGTATTGCAGCTTGTTGCGGACAATTTCATTGTAATTGCACAGTGTTGTCGGTTCAAGAACCCTACTCCTGCTGTCAATAAATTGCAGCATAGCTTCTCTGACCGTATAAGGCACACATTCCTCCTCAATATTCTTAAGCCATTTTGTCGCCTTGATAATGACTTCCTCAGGAGTTGTACCTGTTATCTTGGATTTTCTGCGGTACTTGCCACAGCCTTGTGAAACCCAGGTTATGTAATTTCCACTGGTTGTCTGTGTGACTTTAAAATTCTTTTTCATATTATTTAATTGCCTCCTTTGCAATATGGCAGACTACACCTTATGGCATAGTCTGCCTATGTTTTCTCATGCCGATGTCAAAAATTCAGATAATGTCATATCATTTACTAATAAAAAACTGTCAACTGTTTTCAGCGTCAAAGCACTTGGGTCAATATCGTAGTTGTGCAAGGTCCTTTCACTGCAACCAAGATAGCAGGCAAGGTCTGAATCGCTGATGTCCTGTAAACTCTGCCAATAACGGAGTTTACACCAGATTGCTTTTTGCAGTGGTATGCGTTTTGATTCTTTTCTTGTATTGGCTGCCATAATAGTTCCTCCTCATGTATATAATATATAATTATTCATTTGAATTCTCGCATGATGTGGAATCGTCTTTCATGATACCGTATACCATACTTTTGTACACTTTTTCATTGATTCCTGCAAAACGCAATATCTCGTTAACAGTATCAAGCTGAATGTTAGATTTAAATGTCTTCGGATAGGCTTCAGTTTCGTTGCAGGCAGCTTTCAGTGCTTCTTTCAGTACCCTTACAGCCTCATCATTTTTTTCGCTGATTTTATACGCTTCCCACGCCTCGGTAATACGCCTGATGCACTCAGCTTTGACATTGTAGCCGATAGAAAGACTTTCGATATTCTGGATATCCTTGTCATAGATTGAAAGAATTCTGCGTACAAAAGCGTGTGGCTGAATATTCTCTTCCTCAATAACATTGGTAATATCATCAAGCTGATGCCTGATAGTCTTGATACCTGTATCATTTACAACAGGACGTTTCAGAATGGCATCATAATAAATACAAGGATTCGGCTGCGGAAGATACTGCATCGCAAAATCTGGATTTTCAGCAGCTTTCATAAAATTAGAAAGCTGCATATAGAGTTTACCCTTTATGCTTCCAAGCTGACTAAGAGAGTAATCAGGAATAAGAACAATAATTTCACGAGGATTTCTGCGACTGACTCTTGCCCTGCCAATTACCTGCTGTAAAACAACAGGGTCATAAGTTTCTGCAACTATCATAGTTAATTTCTCGTCATGAAGTGAAAGACCATTTTCCGCAACTTTCGTTGTAATCAGTGATTCGGATCTGAATTTTTCATTCACGGCTATTTCATGCAGTTCCGAACGTTTATCATCATCGGAATAAATATGATGACTGACCTTAAGTTGCTCCTGCAATTCTGCTCCGCTGTCTATGTCATTGATGAATATAAGCGATTTATTTCCCTTTTCGCAGTTATCATCAATGTACTTAATCAAAGTGCCTCTATCAGCAGGATCGTATGTCCTAAAAGTTAAGTAATCCCAGTTTGTTTTCATGAGATAAATATGTCTGATTCTTGTTTCGCTTTTTAATGGATTTTTCCTGATTACTTCTTGAAAATTATCTTTTGTAAGAGGACGGAGTTCTGCATCAGGAAGTGATTCAATATTCCAGATAGCAGGCAGAACATCATCTGGCGTAGCTGTTATGTAAATACGCCTGGTATTATCAAGGTTAGCGTGCAGAAAATTGAGCATCTGCTGAGGATATACCGTAAATGTGGAGTCCTCGGCAAAGCAGTGGCATTCGTCACAAATAAGGGTCATCTTTTTTCCATGATAGCGGTGTTTATGTCTGACAAAATCTTGATACGTCATGACTTCGATATTACTGTTAAATTTGATTTTGTCTATCTGCTCATCAGGGATAATTTTCCAGTCAAAATCTTTATATAAATCTTTTATAATCTGCATCTTGCAAGCTCTACGGTTGGTAAATATTTTAACTTCTTCATCTTTCGGAATACTCATGGCAATCTGTTCTATAACTTTTGTTTTGCCAGAACCAGTTGCTGCAAAAATGCAGATAGATTCACCATCTTTAAGCTTGTCCACATCTTTTCCATTGATAATAGATGTAAGATATTCCCTGGCATCACCAATAGTATACCCTGTGGTAAATCCCATCGACGCAAGCATAGGATTCTTAATATTTTCTGTAAGTTCTCTTGATGATGCAATTGCATCATCAAGAGTCATATTAGCGGGGTAAATTTGGACATTTATTTTTGAAAGTTTATTCTCCATTTTTCAATGCCTCTATTTCTTTCCTAATTGCTTTTATCTCTTCGTCAATCATCATAGAATCTTTTAACATTTGAAAACGTTCCTCAAGATTCTCTAACCATTTTTCTACGCTGAGTCTGAAATATCAAACTCAAACGTTATTTCAGATTTTGTGAGCTTAAATCTCGTAATGTAAGTATATTTTCTCACAAGTTTACCAGAAAAGCCCCTCTCTTCCATACCCTCAATAATATTGCGTTCTTTTTTGGTAAGCTTGCCTTTTGCGTTTTTAACATCGATCATAATCATTTTCTCCTTTTTAAATTATTTTATGATAACAGCTTTTTACGAGCCGTTATTTTTAATTATTTGTGTTTAATCTGACACCATAAAATCCACGAATGTTCTCACCATTATGGCGTTTTCTGTCTTTCTTCAGCCTATCTTTGTTGACAAGATAAAACGCCTGAGAAAAGCCAGTGATATCCTTGAAGATTCCAGCATATAAAGAGCTAAATATATTATACAATTCTTGCGTGCTGGTAAAGGTTTCAGTATCCGAAAAGTCACAGAAGCTGCTGGTGAAATTACGTACAGCATCGTATTCGGGGGTGAGCGGTGACATATACATTGGCTGAGGCATTTCATATTTGCCGCAATCTGTAAATGTATAGTTCCTTGCCCTGAGCTTCAAGTAATGACGAAATGCCTCAGTAACGATTGCATCTTTTTCCTCCAGAAGCTTATACAGTATGTACGGATCCTGCTGTTCTTTCGGAATACAAACAGGATATGGTATCGTAAGAAGTCTTCTTGTAAAAGCTGGGTCAACCGCTGAATACGCCATACCGATATTATTGTTGCTGGCAATTACAATTTTGCAGGTGCTTGTGAAAGTCACAAAATCCTTGAACTTTACATTGGCAGTCATATCATCGTGACCCGAAAAAGATTTCAAGTAGCCAATATCTCTGGATTTTAAATTGATCTCCCCTTCATCGGCGGAAATTTCCATTCTCAGGTTACGCAGACGATTTTTGCCAAACTCGGATAAGAAAGTACACATCGGCATATTGTCTACACTTCCTTCAGATAAAAGAGCCTTAAGCATTGCAAGTTCAGTGGACTTACCATTATTGCCTGTTGAACCGTAAAGAAACGGAATGATCTTGGCACGGGCATCAGATGAGAGAACATATCCCCAAAATTCCCAATGCCTGATGATAAGCTCGGATTCACCTCCACAAATTGTGTCAAGAAAGGCATCCGTTATGGGATGATAAAGTGTAGCATCTTGCAGATAATTTGCTTCAATACAAATCGTTGCAAAATAATTCGGCGGATACTGTACAACCTGTCCATCCAAATTGGAAACACTGCAATTACGGAATACCGTGTAATTCTCACCGTTAGCTTCTCCATTAAATATGGGGCAGCGTAATGCAGCAGATTGGATAACCGATTGGCAATTCTGCATTGACAACAGTACATCCTGTTTTAAGGCTTCCTGAAAGATCCACTGGTTAAAGCGAAATTCATTCAATGGCTTGTAGATTGTTCCATCAAAACTGTAAACCTGATTGTTATAAGCACCAAGTAAACCATTGGCAATTATCAGGTTAGCCATTTTATTGATGAATTCTTTCAGCGCCGTTCCTTTCAAACATATGGCTTTTGTTTCAGATTTTCCTGAATCCACCTTTGCTAAGGGCGAACTCAGAAAATATGATTTTGACATAATCAAATCCTCCTTTATTTAGTTTTCAAGATCCTTTACATTCATCAGCTTTCGTGATATAATGTAAGTAAGTTTTTAACTTACAATCTTATGATAACACATACCAAATGAAATCATGACAAAGAGTTGATTTTGTACTGGTGAATGGTACAAAATATTGAAATTCAGCTTGAAAACCAGTGAGTTATTTAGGGCTAAAATAAAAAAAGTACCGTTAAACGATACTTTATGATAAGAATTAACAAGAAGAGGTTAAAACAATGTATAACGGGATCAGCTTTTGCGAATTTTTAGAACAGTCAGAATATCTTTTTAACGGATTTGTATCCGTTGGCGGAAAGAGGAACGAAGATACTGGAAAAATATTTTTAAAAGATGCACCTGCTCTCAGAAAGTATAAGGATAAATATCATAATGCATTAGAAACAAAAGGTAAATGTCCTCATCTGACAGATGCAACCAAAAAAATTTTTTTGGATAAGTGCAGATATTTTATTTATCCCGAAAAAAGAGATATGGAATATAAATTAAAAAGCGGAGAAACCGTTGAGTCCCTTGAAATTTTTTCTTCCAAATGCGTTACATTATTTTTTCAGCTTACAGGAATTGATTTTTCTTTTCTCAGAATTGATACTACATATAAAAAGAAAGCGTTTGTGAAAGCGCAGCAAGAGTGTCTGGAAAATTTATTTTGTTCAATAGTCGATATGTTTATGAGATCAGATGCTGAAATAAGAATGGTAACACTAACAGACAGTTCTCTTGATTCAAAAGAAGTCTCTGGCTTTAAAATAAAAGATACTGTAGACAATCACTTATTCATGAAGTGTGTAAAGGTTTTATTTCTTCACTATAGATACAAACTTTATCGTATTGATCCAGAACACCTAATTGCTTTCAGTCCGATTTTACCTCATGAAAATGTAATGCTTTTCAAATACAATATGGAAGCTTGTAAACAATTTAGCAAAATAATACATGAATGGGACAAAGAATATAATCTCTATAGTGATGAGGTGGACTTGGATTCTCGCTTTGATTTGACAAAAACATTATCCTTGTTGGAAAATATAAAATCAAACTTAAAACAAATACAATCATCAGATGGCCTTGGTGATGTAGAAATTATATTATCAAAACAGTTCAAGCAAAAACAATGGTGCTTAAAAAATGGAACTGTTAATGTGAAAAAGTTCAAAGAAAAGCCTCCTAAAGATTGGAAAGACAAATGCATTCAAATTATGATTTTATATAATACATCGTGGGAAATACCCAAAAGAGATACTTTTGATGAATTTAAATTTATTGCTTCAATTCTATATCATAGTGCTAACAGATCAAGAGTAGAATGTGAGGGCATAAAAAAATGCGGCTTTAAATTGGAATGTGGTGCTAAGAAAAGTTGTAAAATTATTTATCAAGCTAATAAAATAATACATTCTCTGCGAAACGTATTATGGGAATATATTGGAACAAAAAGTGCAGACGAAGTACCTGATGAGGTGGTTGATTTTGTAGAAACTATTGAGAGAATCTGCTTGTTTTATTTTTAAAGTCCGCTCTTAAATGCTTATATCCTAAAAATATTTTCGTCAAAAATCCTTTTTGTTCCTGCACTATATATAGATAGAGATAAAAAATAATTTTGTTGTTCCGATGTTCCAGGTGTTGAACAAGTTCTGAAATTGTTTTTCTAAAAAAGTATGAGGAAAAGTGCATCAAGACCTGGAACATTGGAACGCCCCAATCAAAAACGATAGGGGCGTTTTCATGTTATATACTTAAAAGGAAATCATCATAATCTTCTTCACCCTTGACCGCTTTAACAGTATCGGTAATAAGCGAATAATCACAAAGCATATCCTCAATTTCGTCGGCGGAATATCCGTAATCAAGGAGCAGGATAATATCATCTTCGTCAACACCGTAGCAGTTGCACATTTCGAGCAGGATCTGTTCGTGCTGATTGTAGTAATCGTCCTCCCAGTTATCATAGCATCTCAGCCACGGTGCATATCGAAAATCTTCTTTTACCTCAAATGCTGAACGGGTAATAACTCCATTGCTGTTAATTTTCAGAATATCACCATGAGCAGTTTCAATTCTGGTATAAGGAAAATTCAGTATACCAACTTTCCTCAAAGCTTTTTTCATTATGGATTCTGTAGAAGCATAGATGTAAAGCCCCAGCATTTCAAAATGCAGCAAGCACATAGGATTACTGCCCTTGATGATGTAAAGTGAATTTTCTTCATCAAGAACTGTAAAGGTGAAATTGCCCAGAACAGTTTCAGCCATATTTCTCAGACTGTCAAAGTCCAGTTTTTTCTGCTGTTCAATAAGCTGTACTGCAACATAACTATCTGTTTCGATGTGGGTATCAGGCAGATGGTTTTCTTTGCGAAGTTCCATATCATTATACAAAACTCCGTTATGTGCAAATGCAAAATCCTTGTCCACATGACCGTAAAATGGGTGGTTGTTCTGATTGAATTTCTGATTGCCCTGAGTGGTTAAGCGAGTATGTCCCATGATTGCTGTTGTGCCGTCAGGAGCATTAAAACGAATTTTATGAGCAGGTTTTGGGCGTTTGAAGATTGTAACCTTGCCGCCTTTGATATATGAAATTCCTGCGGCATCAGTGCCACGTTCTTCTGCGGCATTTGCAAGTGCCTGAGTGAGTTTCTTCAGGACTTTGTAAGGTACTATGTGCTTGTAGTCAAGCCAGCCGAATAATGCACACATATTATATTTCCTCCTCTGTTGTGATTTTTTCGTTGATGTACAATTGTCTTTCTTTGAGGTACTGAATGAGTTCAGGTTCGGTGATTCCTGTCACAAATTCAGACCATGAAAGTTTTGCTATCTCATCATCGTTCATAATGATAGCAGTTACACAGATTTTGTTTACCAGCTCCAGTGTTGCGATAAGGGTGTTGTATTTTAGTGTACCCCTGAAAAGCCTGAACTCGATTGTGTGGTAGTTGCAGAGATTTACAGCAACGTAACGCCCGTAGTTTTTCTTTGCTTTATCCATAATTGCCTTTGGTGAATTCTCGTATCCGTATCTGGCTGCCCAGCGGTTCATAGCATACTCGGAACGTCTTGAAAATTTCAGCATCTCGTTCCAATGATGTTCCACAAAATACAGGATTCTTGAAACAACTTCATCCTGCTCCTCACGGTCAAGACCGAGACTGTCACGGTTTACATGAATGTGAAGTCCACAGGTTGAAGTCTGATGTGAACGGTAACCAAGCCTTACAGCATTATGCATAATGTCTTCCCAACAGAAATCTTTGTGATATTCAAGTGACATGGGGTGAGTTACAATTTCCATACCATCGTCAAGAGAACCGTCTGTCTTGATGTAGATATGGTCTTCTCTCATGTTTGCAATGTCAAGAAGTTCCTCTGCGTATTCGTCATCTTTACCTGCTCCATCTATTTCAAGCTCTACGCCGAAATAGCGATTAGAATCACCATAGAAAATCGGTTCAGGTTTGTAGCCGTATTCGTGGATTGAAGCATTTCTGCGTATCTTCTGATAGCACTCATGGCAGAAGTAGCCATCATCATACTCATAAGCATCATCATTATGGATTATGCTGTCGCATTCCTCACAGCGTGTGTAGTGATTATTGTAACAATGATAACAAAGAGTTGTGTATTCATCGCCGTATGTGTCCTCGCTCCAGATTCTTTCACCGCAACAGTCACAGACAGATGTGAAGTTATCGATGCAGTCAGAGCATAAAATCTCTCCATTAAACTCCTCATAATCGTCTGTGTCGATGAATGTTCCGCAGTGGGAGCAGTAAACTTTTTCTTCCATTTTGATTCCCTCCATAAATAAAAATTGCCCTCTCGAAATGAACCGAGAGGGCTTTGCGTTAGGTTAATATTCTTCTGCCAAAAGCATGGTGCTATATGTGTCACTATCAATGATGTAAACCTTTGATGTTATTGGGTTGCCAGTTGGAATAAGGTACTCCCTGCGATATGTAGGTTGTTCCGAAAAGTGTGTGATTTTCTGAATACCTCCCAGATTTTCAAGTTTGAATACCTGAAAATAATCACATTCTTCAGGAAGTTTGCCGATACATCCCCACATAAAAAGCTGGAGTCCAATCGGTATTTCCGACTGAACTCCTTTTGTTAAATAACGATGATTGTTAAACATATTTCCCTCCATAATTTCATTTGATAAGCTCAGCAGTTATTCTTGCACCAAGCTTCATTCCTGCTTTTGTGGCAGAGTAAAATATTGCCGATGAAAGCATCCCGATAAGGACATCCAGTTCTGATGCCTGTTCTGCTGATAACTTATTCTCATAAAATTTTTTAAGCTGCAAAGAAACCTTATTGTATTCTGGATTGCTCATAAGAGTTGAATCAAGACTTATTGCAAACTTTTCTATCAGATCGTCTAGTATATCCATAAATTTCACCTCCTGCTGATTTGTTGTGATCCTATGTTCCGCCCGAAGGCGTTTATCTATGTGGTTATACCATTTTCGTAAAATCAGTACCTGACATAGATTCACTACTATGATATATAACTGAAATACTTAGGGTTTACTTGAAAAAGATCCGGGAATATGATATAATTTAATCAATATAAAATAATGAGAGGTGATGATTTCTTGTGAAAATTGTGTATCAAAACAAAAATAACGAAGAAACAAAAGAACAGAAATCAGATTGGATTCATGAAGTAACACAAGATTCAAACGGTCTATTTGAAGAACAAACGCAATTAGAACGTGAGACAGCTGGAAAGCAATTGGGTAAGGAGCAGGAGCAATATAACACTCCTATGAGATATCCTCAGGAGGTTAATGATTTCAATAATATCCAGCCTCAGAATACTGACCAACAGATGCCAGCAGTTGCAGCACCACAAAATGCTGCCATTCAGGGAAATCAGAATCAAAATGAAGTTATGAATCCCGGATTTAGCCAGCGAGGAGAGCAAAAAGAAAGGTATCATCATAAATACTGTGCCATGCCATTTGATGATTCAATAGGATGTGTAACATATATTGTTAAGGCAAATGTTAATGCTGAAGACAGAATTACAATGAATGAATATGCTATGCTTTCACACAAGCTAAGAGGTGAAACGAAAAGAGATTCTGTTGATATTGCATTGATGTATATAAATTCTGTAAAAGATTACGATATTAAGTACCGGCTTGATATTGATTACATAAATGCAAATAATATAAGGCAAAATAAAATGGTGTTTGTAGATAAGGAAGACTGTATCAATAACCGTCTTGTCGAAGTATTGAAGAAAAATGGAATATGCTGTTTTGATACTGATTTTTCGCAAAAGAAAATAAGTGAGTATCTGTACAAGCTTGTTCTTTCAAAGTCAGATAATAAAGTGTATGATTTGCCTGAATATGGCGGATTTAATATACTCAATGAAAAAATATGCTTTGTCACAAAGGAGTACTGTAAAGAGAATAATCTGCCTGAAGTAACAGGGAAAATTTTTAAAATGGAACTATCTGATGGTATAAATTCAGAGATAGCAGAGAAGAGATTTTTAGGATTAGCAAAAAGTCATAGCTCGTCAGAACAGTTTTTATTGCTGAATATGATTCGTATTGCAGGATTATTATCTAATCCGTTGTATTGGTGTGATATCAAGTTTAATAGGATCGTTTTTATAAAAGGTAACAGTGAAAAGATTGCCCGGTATCTTCAGATTTATGAAAGAGATTTTGAAATATTAAGACCCTATTCCATTAATGTTAAGTCGGAAAAACTAGAAGAATATTTTTATGATGAACAAGATAATGTTATTATACTTGAGGATAAATTGCTAGACTCTGTTTATTTGAAAAAGAACGGAATTGAAGCAGTTGAATATCTGGGAAACATGATTTTTGAGCATAAGAACAGCTGCTATACAGATTATAATTTTTTGACAGTCGTTTTTTCTGAAAGACTTGGGCAGCTTATGCAGAGTGAAAAGGCACTTGTTCTGAATTACATTGATTTTAAATCAGATAATGCAAGTGAAAGAAGAGAATTTTTTGCTCCTATGTATTATCTGGATAAGCTTATAGTTGACAAAGTATGCAGTGATTTTGATGATTACGAAAGCTGTACATTACAGAATGATAGAAAATACAGAAGAATAGCAACAGAGCTTGAAGTTGATGAAGATACATTTGCCAGCCTTATGCTTGTATATCATGAAATACTTAAACAGTATAAAAGTATTGGTGAACTTGTATCAGAAGAGCAGATGTGCAGTTATCTGGGCATGATAATGAAAAAGTCTGATAATACATACAATGGCGGAAGTGTTGCAGAAGAATTTAAAAGTAAACTGAATTCTATGTTGATAGATGGTGAATTGGAGCTTGTAGAAAATTCAAGCCTTAATAACTGCTATGGGTCAACCGGTTCAGTACCTATCATTTTCAATGATGACAGTTGGCTGTATATAACAAGAGAAATATTTGAATACATCACTTCAAATATTACACTTGCAAATAATGTAAATACAGTTCGTAAGGCATTGCTGGAAAAAGGTTGGTTGAAGGTGTTTGAAAATATGACATATAAAGCCACTCTGTATGATAGTCAGTATAGTGGAAAGATAAATGTCACAGCAGTAAGATACGGCATTTTGTCAGATGAAGCTGCTGCGATGCAAAGAGGCGGTATGTTTAACTATACACCATGCAATGATGATGGAAGTATTGACAGAATTCTGATTGGAACAGATGAAAAGGGAAGAAGTGTATATTGGAGTATCGGGCATGATGAACTTGGCAATAAACATATGCTTGTGAATGGAAATCCTGGTATGGGTAAATCAACAGCAGTTAATCTGGTTATCAAAGAATTATTTGATAAAAAACAGAATATTGTATATGTGGATTTCAGCCGTAGTGCCACACCGGAACGTCTGGAAAAGAGTGGGATAGATAAAGCGTTTCAGGATAAGAAGATATGTAGAGTGGATATTGAATCTGTTATTGAGAATCATTTGAAGTTAGAAAACGCATTAGAGCTCATGGTAGAAGAAAAGCAAATTTTGCTTTTCGAGAAAAACAAATACGACAGTGACATAGAAGAATTTCTGACACTGCTCTATGACACTGTGACAGAAAATGCAACATTGAGTATATTTCTTATTATTGATGAAGTGCATGAACTTGATTACAAAAAGGGAAGTCCGCTTTATCATATCATGGAAAAAGGCAGAGGTAACGGAATCTCACTGATCAGTATTTTTCAGGGTTCGCATGAAACAAAGCCGAAGCAGTACAGCATGATGAATCAGGCTGATATAAGATTGATTTTTAAATTAAGCGACAAGGATGATGCTA
>ERZ791837.1600-NODE-1600-length-14231-cov-7.087331_pt1 | contig 14231 bp, 10 predicted proteins | sample MGYA00510292_ERZ791837 | MGnify/ENA primary metagenome ERZ791837 (study PRJEB30046, sample SAMN00715259) | human gut metagenome | study: EMG produced TPA metagenomics assembly of the A metagenome-wide association study of gut microbiota in type 2...
CACCCCATTTCCTAAACAGTATACCATACTGTCTAACAAATGGGGTGCAGTTCACTTCGCTTCCAAGGAGCTTTTTCTGACAGCCAGAATCGCTTGTTTTGAGGTAGCCTTGCAATTCACCCGGTACGATCCCCGAGACCCAGTTCCTGAAGGAACTGCCGGAGGGCTTGCCTCTGAAAGGTGGTCCTATACATTTGATTCAGCTGTTTCGATAAAATAAAAAGTCACAATTCCGTGAGGAACTGTGACCTTGGCGGAGTAGCAGGGATTTGAACCCTGGCGCCCCTTGCAGGGCCTACGAGATTTCGAGTCTTTGAACCGGTTGGATGAAACTGGTTTCGTTCGGCTGTCATTGGCAGTTGCCGGCATTTTCTGCGCCTCGCAAAAGTGGCACACCATCGCAATTTACAGGCAAAAATCAGCCGCTTTTTGCGAAATGACGTTAGAAAAAGCCTTTTCGCACGGGCCGTCAGCGGCTGCATTTCAGGTGTAGTTGTGTTAGATGTCCGTTAGAAATATGCAGTGCTGCCGTTGCTGTGCCAGCTCACAGCAGGCTTCCCTGTCTGAACGCAGCGTTTCCCGAAAGCCGGGAGATGCTGCGTTTTCTTTTGCCCGCAAACCGGGCTGAAAGGGAAGCCGCCATGTCCACATTCCGCGTCAACAAAAACGTCAACTATACCGTCATGAGCAACTACCATCTTCAGGACAAGAAGTTGTCCCTGAAGGCAAAGGGCCTGCTGTCCTATATGCTCTCCCTGCCCGACGACTGGGATTACAGCCTGAAAGGGCTGACGACCGGGTGCAAGGACGGTCTGGACAGCGTCCGCACAGCTGTTCTGGAGCTGGAGGAGCATGGCTATGTGCGCCGCCAGAAAGTGCGCAATGCAAGAGGCCAGATCATCGACTATGACTATCAGGTCTATGAGTCGCCTGTTGAGGACGCTCCTGCCGTTCCCGGCAAGGAAGGCGAGCCGTCGAACCCGTCCGCATCCAAAAGTCTGAAAAGCCGCATGAAACCTTGTTCTTCACCATTTTTGGATTTTCCAAATTTGGCTGAGCCCAATTTGGAAAAGGCAACGCAACAAAATACTAATAAACAAAATACTAAAAGACAAAGTACTAATCTATCAGGGCCGACAGGCGAATCCGCAGATTTTGACCAGATGGAAGCACAGGTGCGGGAGGAGTTTCGGGAACGGCTGGAGATCGACACCCTTGCCCAGAGGTACGACCCCGACAAGCTGGAGGAACTGCTGAACAACATTGTGGAGATGTACTGCTGTCCACGACAGACTCAGTACATCGGCAAGCAGCCGCAGCCCACTAAAGCCATTCGGCTGCGGCTGGATAAACTGACCAGCCAGCATATTGAGTACATCTTTGATGTAATGGCCAACACCACCCATCCCATCAAGAACATCATGGCCTATCTGCGCACCACCATCCTGAACGCCCCCACCACCATGGAGCACTACTATCAGGCGCAGGGCAACTGGCTGACCGCACAGAATCGGAAGAAGTAAGCGCTGTTTTCCACAAAGGCCACAGCACACGTTGAAAATGCAAAGGAGAATTTCCATGAAGAACACAAACGCCGTCCGCACCGAGATCCATTACGCCCAGGTTGGGGAGTATCAGCTGTCCCTGCTCACCCTGCCGCAGACCGATGATTCCGAACCGCTGGGCAAATATGGCCGGACGCGGCTGGCCTATCTCAAAAATCAGCGCCCCGTGCTGTACAACCGGATGTTGCTGAACGGTACGCTCTGGCCGCATTTGCAGGATGTCCAGAGAGTCGCCTCAGAACAGCTGGAGCGCACGATTGCGGCCTTGGCAGACAAGTTCCCTGCGCCGGACAAAGAGCGATCACGGCTTTTCTGGGCGGCCCATATGAATGGACTGAAAGCACAGGCGGAGACTAACTATTAAAAGTCAAGCCCTAAAATGAAAAAATCCGCCAACCATCCGCTGCCCATGACAAACATCATTCAAATGCTGGCCTTGGAGTAGCGAGGGTGACGGAGAGAACAGCAAAGCAAGCCCAGCCAACCCTCGCAAAAACAGAATAGCATTTGAATGCTTCGGTTTGTCAAGGGTTCGCTGCGCCAGCTAAGTTGTTCTTAGGTTTAACTCAGGCTCTGGAGAAAATCAAGTGACGGCAAGATATGCTTTACCGGACTTCTGCAAAGCGTAAATCAGTCGTACGAGTTTCTTTGTGGCATGAGATAGGGCAACATTGTAGTGCTTGCCTTCAGCTTGCTTTTTGGTAAGGTATTCAGTAAAAACAGGATTCCAGTAACAGACGTATTTGGTTGCAGTGTAAAGAGCGTATCGAAGATAACGAGAGCCACGCTTTTCCATGTGTGCATAGCAGTTTGTGAGTTTTCCTGACTGGTATGTGGAGAGAGAACATCCAGCATAAGCCAAAACTTTGTCAGGAGAGTTAAAATTCGAAAAATCCCCTACCTCTGCAAGAATCATCGCAGCAGAATGAAATCCCATTCCGGGAATCGAAAGGATCGGCGGTTTCAATTCATCCATGATTTTCCGAATGGCATCTTCAATTTCATTGATTTCGGAGGTAAGTTCTTGAATGAGCTTAATGGTGTGCTTTAATTCCAAAGACTTAGCAGGCATAACAGAACCAATGGATGTTCTGGCTGCATCTCGGATATGAGTAGCTTTATCTTTTCGGTAATGGCCTCTGGATGTTTTCACGAGAATATTAGCTAATCTGGTCAGATGAGCTTCTGAAATCTGCTTTGCACCGGGATACTCACTGAGAAGTGCGTAGATTGAAGTGCCGTGGATAGACGAAACAAGCTGTTCCAATTCCGGAAACAGGATTGTAACCAATCTGGACACCGACTGCTTTAGTTTAGCGCGTTCCTGAACTTTATCAAATCGGTATCTCGTGAGTGACTTTAGTTCTTCGTTGTGATATGCTGTATCTGTGTAGGACTTGAGGTCTACATCGGACAACAGCATAGTTGCAATCGTTTTTGCATCCACACGATCGGTTTTAGTTTTGCGAAGACTGAGGCTCTTTCGATACAGGTTGGTATGCAGGGGATTCATGACATAGACGGGCAGATCATTGTCAAGAAGAAACCCAAGGATGTTGTAGCTATAATGTCCGGTAGCCTCAAGCCCTACTTTTATTTTGTCTGATTTTTGAGAACAGTCTTGGATTGTTTGTAGCAGACTTTTGAAACCATCCATGTTGTTGGGAATGGTAAAGCAATCGACAAGGGGAGTTCCTTCCGAATCGAGAATGCAACAGTCATGCTTATCTTTGGCAACATCAATTCCGACACAGACCATTTTATACCTCCGTTATATTATTCAATGCTGCTTAGGACCACAGACTTCTTTGCTCTTGTAACCTCGTTCTAAATAAACCGTCTGGCGGTATCTAACTGATTAACATTTCAACAAAGAAGCTGTGGTTGGAGCCTTCGTCAAACCGTCTTTGCGGTAGGAGGTGTTCACCAATCCACAGCATCCCATACAGTGTAGCATACCGCTGGAGAGCGGTCTATAAATACTACTCTTTTATAATACGAGGAGGTGGTGGTGAGGGAAGTCGTGTATGCAGAATGATTTCTGATAGCATCCGAACGGTATCAAAAGCCGATATTTTGGATTTTATTCTTGATTTTTGCGGAATATTCGCAAATTTAAAAATTAAAATTTGACTTTCTGCCCAGAATAGAGTACACTGGATTCAGAAAATCATCTGGGAGGAATCGCGATGCTGCTTCAATTTTCAGTCACCAACCACCGCTCCATCAAGGACACGGCTATTATCAGCTTGAAAGCATCTACGGATAAAAGTCTGTCTGATTGCCTGATTTCGCCGGACGAGAAGAAACAGCTTGTGCCTGTGCTGGCACTGTACGGCGCAAATGCAGCCGGGAAGAGCAATGTTCTCCATGCTCTCCTGCTCATGCGGGAAATGGTCTGTGGCCGATATGCCAAGCTGCTGAAGGGCGAGTCCCTTCCGCAGGAGCCGTTTGCTTTCACTGACCAGCCCACACAGCCGACCAGCTTTGAAGCCATCTATTTTTATGGCGGCATCAAGTATGCCTATGGGTTCTCGTTTGACAAGTCCAAAGTCCTGACCGAATATCTCTATCACTGGCCGAATGGCCGGGAAGCCTTGATTTTTTCAAGAGAAAACAATGGCTATCAGTTCCGCGAGAATATTCAAGAGCAGTTCACGCTTGCTGGGCGAACTGCTGAAAACCGCCTTTATCTGTCCAACTCGAACGAGTGGAACTGCCCCCAGACCGAAAAAGCGTATCTGTGGTTCTTTGAAAAGCTGACAGGCTTTATGGGAACCGAAATGCGGCTGGATGCTACATTGTCTGCCATTCGGCAGGGCGGCTCTGAAAAGAGCCGTATCCTGCATGAAATGCTGTATGCAGACCTCGGTATCAAGGACATCCGCATTACCGGCTCCAAGGACGAACCCATCATCTCTGCCCTGCACACGCTGGATTCCGGGGACGGTGCTCCCAAGGGATTCTGGCTTCCTCTGGGGCTGGAATCGGTCGGCACACAGCGGTTCTTCTCCCGCATCGGGATGTGGCTGGCCGCTCTGGAATCCGGGGCTGTGCTGGTCGTAGACGAGATCGAATCCAGTATGCACCCGCTTCTGACCCGACATCTGATCGAGATGATACAGGATACGACCATCAACACAAACCATGCACAGCTTATCTTCACCACCCATGATACTGGACTTCTCGACCTGACCCTGCTGCGCCGGGATCAGGTCTGGTTTGCAGAGAAGAACGAAAAGACCATGCAGACCGATATTTATGCCCTGACCGAGTTTTCTCCCCGGAAAGGTGAGAATATCGCCAAAGGCTATCTGCAAGGCCGATATAGGGCGATTCCACACATGAGGAAAGAATTATTAAGGAGCGTATAAATATGGCTTACCTGAAACTGATGTTAGATGAACGGGAAATCGCTCATCTGAGCGAAGATGGGTAGTATCTCTGCGCCAATGAGGGCGTGCTACAGTACGACCTGCCCTTGAACCTCTTTATCGGCAGCAGCCGCAAAGTCCCACTGGTCGATGTGGTCGTCTGGGCAAAGAAGCGCATCTTTCCCCGGAATCGGATGGACTGCAAAGAGATTCTGGAGATGATGGGCCTGCCCGACTACAACGCATGGGAAATTGTCAAGCGCACCAATGCCTGCCTGATGGAAGACCCTTTCTGGCTGCGCTTCAGCGAAGATGAGACCTTTGAGGACACTACCCGTGGCAGGGCAAGAAGGATCATGGCCGAATGTCAGAAGCCTGCTGATACCAATTAGTATCATTTATAACAACGTTAGGGCAAGACCCACCGCCTTTTCACTTTAAGGCAGCATTGCTGCCGTATATACTTGTTCTTCTCGAATGTCCAACTTTTTTAGAGCAGAATCCCTTAATCGTCTTGCTTTTCCCTTGAAATGTAGTATATTTTAAGGGAAAGAGAGGGTGGTAAGGGCATGAGAGCATTCAATTACTCCAAAATCAAAGAGCAAAAATGGGATTCCGAGATTCTCGGCTATATTGCTGCAATCTATAAAGAAGCGGGTAAGCAGGAACTTTACTTGAAGCAGCGTCCTGAAGAGCTGGAACGTCTGGTGGAGATTGCAAAGGTGCAAAGCACCGAAGCATCCAATGCCATCGAGGGAATCGTGACCACCAGCACCCGAATCAAGCAGCTTGTGGAGGAAAAAACGACGCCGCGCAACCGTGATGAACAAGAGATTGCAGGCTACCGTGATGTCCTGAACCTCATTCATGAAAATTTTGATGTGATTCCGATTACGCAGAATTATATTTTGCAGCTGCATAAGGTTTTGTACAGCCACATGAACAACCCCGTCGCAGGACGGACGAAGAACGTACAGAATTATATCAGCGCAACCTATCCCGATGGACATAGCGAAGTTCTTTTCACCCCATTGGCTCCTTACGAAACGCCAGCGGCTCTTGATCGAATCTGCGAAGAATATAACCGTGTGATCGGGAACTTTGAAGTAGAACCATTAATCGCAATTCCTGTGTTCATCCATGATTTTCTCTGTATTCATCCGTTCAACGATGGCAATGGCCGGATGAGCCGCCTTCTCACGACCCTGATGCTGTATCAGAACGGTTTCTATGTCGGGAAATACATCTCACTTGAAGCCAAGATTGCCAAGAACAAAGACCTCTACTATTCAGCTCTTGCGCAGGCGCAAAGCGGATGGTACGAGGGCACAGAGGATGTTGTTCCATTCATCAAATATATTTTGGGAACCATTCTCTCTGCATACCGCGATTTTGAAGAACGCTTTGCCCTCGTGGAAACAAAACTTCCAGCCATTGAAGTTGTTCGGAATGCTACGAAGAACAAGATCGGGCGCTTTACCAAGCAGGATATCCGGGAACTCTGTCCTTCGCTGAGCCTTAGTTCCATTGAGGGTTCCCTGCGGAAACTCGTTGAAAACAGCGAGTTGAAACGCGAGGGAGCAGGCAAATCAACTGTGTACCTACGGTTGAAGTAATCCCTTAATCGCTCCATCTTTCCCTTAAAATACGGCCAATTTTAAGGGAATCCGCATTGAGTAAGGGCTAAAGCAGCCCTATTTACTTGACTTTTTGTTGGTTGTCAGTACATTGATACCAATTGGTATCAATAAGTATCAGCAAATGGATACAACAAGACCCACAGATTGGATGCTCATCCCAATCTGTGGGTCTTGTTCATTTGAGTTCAGTCATCATCGTCCGGGTCAGGAACTTCCACCCACTCTGAAAGCTCTTCGCAGTAGTCCTCATATTTTCCGCCTTCGGTGGTCCTGATGACACGCCGCAAGTAGTCCTTGCCGCCATCTACACAGCAGAGACCACAGCTACACCTTTCTGACTTCTTTCCAGAGATTAGTACAGAAATATGTCAGCAACCTGCCTGTTTATTGTGCTTTTGAGTGGTTAAGCAATGTCTCATCCGTATTGTGAGCATTGAATAGGGCTTTTGTCCGCGCTATAATAGAAGAAAACTGCAAGGAAGTGTCATCATGCTTCACCCCGGACTGTACGAACAGGTCATCAACAACGCTCTGGAGAGTGAGCTTTCGGAGATCCCGGAAGCCCGCAAATCCACTGCGCCCATCGACACGGCAGAGGCGTCTAAAGTGCTGGCGCAGTATCTGACCGAGGTGGTGCAGAAGGGTCTTGATAACGTACAGGACAATGGCGGCGGCATCGAGGCGCAAATTGAGCTGGCGAACCAGATCGTAAGCACCATCCAGACGACTACCAAAGAAGCCGACTTTGCCGCGCTGGGCGTTGACCAGCGGGCAGAGCAGCTTCTTGCACTTTTACGGGAAAGCGCCCCCTGCCTTGCCGCCGGAAGAACGGCCAAAGACATTGAGCGACCGGAAACGTCTCTGGCACAAAGCTCCCTGTTTACCGGTGCCATCCACGAACCACAGATGTACACCGAGTTGAAGAAGGAGATCGTGTCCGCTGACCGCATCGATATGCTGGTGTCCTTTATCAAGTGGAGCGGCCTGCGCCTGCTCATGGACGAGCTGCGGCAGTTCACTCAGAATGGTGGAGAGCTGCGCATCATCACCACTTCCTACATGGGTGCCACCGATGTAAAGGCTATCGAGGAGCTGCGCCAGCTGCCTAACACGAAAATCAAGGTCAGCTATGACACTAAGCGTACCCGACTCCATGCCAAGACCTATGTGTTCTACCGGGACACCGGCTTTACAACGGCTTATGTCGGCTCTTCCAACCTGTCCAATGCGGCCATTTCCAGCGGGCTGGAATGGAACGTGAAAGCGACCCGGAAAGACCTGCCGGAGACCATCGATAAGATCGCCGCCACCTTTGAAAGCTACTGGAATGCTGGCGAGTTTGAATACTACGACGAAGGCCAGCGGGAGCGTCTGACCCGCGCCCTGAAAGCCGAAAAATACAGCGAGACCGACCACAGCGGCATTTACACGCTGGACATCCAGCCCTACTCCTACCAGCAGGAGATTCTGGATAAGCTGGAAGCGGAGCGTGCCGTGCGCGGACACAATCGCAATCTAGTGGTGGCCGCCACCGGCGCCGGAAAAACGGTGATCTCTGCGTTGGATTACAAGAGATTCTGCAAACAGCGTCCCGGCCAGCCCTGCCGCCTGCTGTTCGTGGCGCATCGGGAAGAGATTCTGAAACAGAGCCTGTACACCTTCCGGGCTGTTCTAAAGGATGCCAATTTCGGCGAGCTATTGGTGGGTAATTACAAAGCGGACAGTATCGACCACCTGTTTGTTTCCATTCAGACCTTCAACTCGCAGGATTTCACGGCTAAAACCGGCGCCAATTTTTATGATTACATCGTGGTGGATGAATTCCACCATGCTGCCGCGCCCACTTACCAGAAGCTGTTGGAGTATTACCGGCCGCAGATTTTGCTGGGTCTGACCGCTACCCCGGAGCGTATGGACGGCAAGAGCATTCTGGATTATTTCGGTGGGCGCATTGCCGCCGAGATTCGCCTGCCGGAAGCCATCGACCGGAAGCTGCTGTGTCCATTCCAATATTTTGGCGTGACCGACACGGCCGACTTGAGCAGCCTGAAATGGCGCACCGGCGGTTATGACAAGGCCGAACTGTCCAACCTGTATACCTTCAGCGGCATGGTGGCACAGCGCCGTGCCGACCTTGTGGTGAGCTCCATCCTGAAATATGTTACGGACATCGATGAAGTGAAGGGGCTTGGGTTCTGCGTTTCCATCGAGCACGCCCGGTTCATGGCGGACTATTTCAATACCCATGGCATCCCGTCCATGGCGCTGACCGGGGATTCCTCCGACGAGGAACGCAACACCGCCAAACAGCGGCTCGTTTCCGGGGAGATTCGCTTCATTTTTGTAGTGGACATCTACAACGAGGGCGTAGATATCCCGGAAGTCAATACCGTGCTGTTCCTGCGCCCCACCGAATCTCTGACTGTGTTCTTGCAGCAGCTGGGCCGCGGCCTGCGTCTGGCTGAAAGCAAGGAATGTCTGACCGTGCTGGACTTCATCGGGCAGGCGAACAAGAAGTATAATTTCGAGGAAAAGTTTGCCGCCCTGCTCTCCAACACCACCCACAGCGTCAGCCGGGAGATCAAAGAGGGCTTTGTCTCTGCGCCCAAGGGCTGCTATATCCAGCTGGAAAAGATCGCGGCAAAATATGTGCTGGACAACATCAGCGCCTCCTACGACCGCACTTCCGGCCTTGTGGCGCGGGCGGCATCTTTCACCGAGGACACCGGCCTGCCGCTGACCCTCGGAAACTTTCTTGACTACTACCACCTCGACCCGCGGGCAATCTACAGCAAAAAAGTCAAGGATAAAGTCCTTTGTTTTTCTCGGCTGCGATTTTTGGCGGGCGTATCTTCTGATTTTGCGGAGCCGCTCGAAGAGGTCCTGACAAAAGCCTTTGCACGGTTTGCCGTCGTGGATTCCCGCCGGTGGATTCGTTTTCTGCTGGACCTTCTGCCAAAGCTGGACAACACGGATTTTGCAGACCTGCCGCCTGTTGAACAGCGGATGCTGCAAATGTTCTATGTGACTGTCTGGGGCAAAGCGGCAGAGGATTGGAACCGCGAGGACGTACTTGACGATCTGTATGCACTTTCGGATAGCCCAATTTTGTTGGGCGAATTGCAGACCCTTCTGCAATACCAGTATGACCACATTGATTTTATTGATGAACCGGTGGACGTGGGCTTTGACTGTCCGCTCGACCTGCACTGCACCTACACCCGCGACCAGCTGTTGGTAGCACTGGATTTCCTGAAACCATCTACCGTTCGTGAAGGTGTGAAGTGGCTGCCGGAAAAGCAGTTGGATGTGTTCTTTGTAACCCTGAACAAAGCCGACAAGGATTATTCGCCCACCACCATGTACAACGATTATTCCATCAACGAGAACCTGTTTCACTGGCAGAGCCAAAGCACCACAGCCGAAAGTTCTGCCACTGGTCAGCGATACATCCATCACCGGGAGAAAGGAAGCCGTGTGTTGCTGTTTGTCCGGGAGTTCAAAGCGGATTCCCGTTTCGGCGGTGCCGCCGCTTACACCTATCTTGGCACTGTGAACTATGTCCGGCACGAAGGTTCCCGCCCGATGAACATCACATGGAAGCTCGACCGTCCCATTCCGGCACGATTCCTCAAAAAGACCAATAAACTGATCGTGGGGTAACTTACAATGAAAATTATTCGCGTTTGCGAAGCAATGAAGTCTCCAGTGGAGACTTTAAGCGACAGAACGGTCTTGCGTCAGCAAGATGGAGGAGCCCCGCTCCGACAAGTTCGCGTTGTCGCGGCCGTCATCTGCGACTCCATCCAGACCAAACACAAAATTTATGCCACCGCCCGCGGCTATGGCGACTATAAAGGGCAGTGGGAATTTCCGGGCGGCAAAATTGAGCCGGGCGAGACTCCACAGCAGGCGCTGAAACGAGAAATTGAGGAAGAGCTGGACACTGAAATCGCGGTACATGAGAAGATTGGAACCATCGAATACGACTATCCAGCATTCCATCTTTCGATGGACTGCTTCTGGTGCGAGGTTCTTTCCGGCGATCTTGTTCTGAAAGAAGCCGAAGCCGCCCGCTGGCTGACAAAGGACGAACTGGGTTCTGTACATTGGCTCCCGGCTGACCAGACGATTCTGGAACGGATTCGAGCGACATTGGGATGAAATCCATCGTCCAGATTTTTATTGTTGCAATTTTACAAAAATTACCAATTTGCTGTATGGGGATCAATTATACATTTAAATTAAAAATCGGTTCTTTATTATACTCAACAGCTACAGAAGTCTTGCGTTATTCAATCCACAATATTTATCATTGAATATATCAACTATCACTACAAAAGCATGGATGCATCTCCGTAATGTTAGAGAAACACCTATGCTTATTTTCAGTTCAAATATTTAAGCTGAAAGCTTCTATGCGTAAAATCAAATTCCATTACTTTGCATTTCAAGATGTCTCCTGGTTTGATTTTCGAATAAACATCGCGCGGAAATGAGTACTTGGGTTCCAAGCTTGAAATGAATCCTTTTACATCTTTATCAGCAATCGTACAAACTACACCGCCACTATTTTTACTAACCACACATGCATCTACATCCATATCAACTGTAAAATAATCAATCTCACTGATTGTCTTTTTAAGGTTTTCATCTGCCTGAATCCATTGTTCAACAGCATGAAGCGAATCATTCAAATCAACAGAACTTATAATTGCTTTTTCCGACACTAATTCGTCACTATTTGTCAAATATTCCTTTCGATATTCAATCAAATAATTCACCAAATCTCTTGCATTTAGTGCAACAACAAGTTTCGAATCACTTTCATGAAATTTAAGTCGATTAGATATACGCGTCATAACCTCAGTGTTTTTAAAGAGAGTATCTTCTGCGCATGCCGAAAGATACGAAACGTTTCTTAACATTTGCAAATGTAAGGCACCCGGGATAGTAATCTTAACCAAATCGCCTTCCTCAATTGGCATCGCCGAATTTTCACAAAGCACTAAATTCTTCCTTGCCAAGTAAGCCAATTCACGATAAATAACAGCAAGGCTATGACCATATACCTGCAAGCTTCGTGCAAGCTCTGACACTTGAAATAGACCTTTATCACCCGTTGGACCACTCAGTGCTTGCACTTGATATAGCCAATTCAATATATCGGCACGAACAAACGGATCCGGAAAATCGTCATTGTAATCAGATGCAAACAAATTCACAAAATTCGATTCATCACCGTTATAAAAACGGCGGTTCTTACGAAGAAGGACATTTTCAAACCGATACGCAGGAATCTGCGCATCATCGCCAAGCACTCGCATTGCAAGAATATCCTTTTCCTTCATATGCCCGCTTTTACAGAAATCTTCAAAAATTTGAATGCCATTACGTGTATTTTTGTCTGCTAATCTATAGAACAAATTTGCGACCCAACGATCTTTGCGAATAGCAACTATAATATACTTGAAATATTCAATAAGTTCAGATCGTTTGACTGCAACTCGCATACCATTTTCCAGTATATAGGTATTACTGCTCTGTTCGGTTATTCTTGTGATATAGTCAAGTCGAGCTTGAAGTACTCTCAATAAATCTGGTGGATCAATTCTAAAAACGAGATCCCTCACTACAGTATCAAGCGGTGGTTCGGATTTATATGTATCATAAGTCGCATCACGCATAGGCAGAATTACAATACATTTATATTGTGCACGCAACCATTGTGCTACTTCAAACATTAGCAATTGCTCACCTTTGTTCCGTTTATCGCAATTATCCAATACCACAATAGGAATTTTGGCATAATTTTCCTTTATAAAAAATAGCAATGCCTCCAAATAAGAGTCCACATTTCTTATTGCTTCATTGAGAATTTTGTATAATTCTCTGTTTCGTTCTACATCGCTTCCGCACAACAATGAGCCTAATCCTTTGTCAAAGCGTGATATTTCACGCCTAAACACTCTCTTTATTACTCCAAAATCCTCAAAATCCAAATCATTATGCGTTTCTTTTATAGAATCAATAATCTGCTTTTTGAGCCAGTTATATATCTCGTTGTTTGATACGGGCGCCAAATTCATATTAATAAAAATCCACTCACATCTTGCTGCAAGTTCCGGATATTTTTCTTCTAGAAATGCATATCGGAAGTAACGTGTAAATGTTGTTTTTCCGCTTCCAACATTTCCGATTAGCAACATTAGAGAATAGGCTTCCTGGTTATTTAGTATTTTTTCCGAAAGTTTATCAACAAGCTCAACTGGTGTTTCGGTAGACAATGCTGTCGAATTCTTTCGACTAGGCAAATCAAAGCGTTTGATTTCTTTGTAGATTGGCTCGATATGTTGCTCACGCTTTGGAGATGGAATATATGCGTTTTTGACGATAACTGTTCGATCTTGTTCGGTTTCAGGATCAAATATTGATCTATTTTCAAATACTAATGTTCGCCCAAACGAATTCTCTACCATTTCTTCATTTTGGACACGCTTCCCGCCCAATTGTGATACTGGCGAATTAAACCGCGCATTTCCTCTCAAGTCCACATAGTACCTATTTGCCAAATTGAGAAGAGCTTCATGTGAACAATGCTCAACCAGTTCACAGAACAATTTGTTTTCAATATTGAAGTCACTATGAATTAGTCGTAAGACAGGCTCTGCTTGATCGACATATCCCATCCATGTTTCGCAACCATTTGACGCAATAATATACTGACACGCATTTATTTTGTGCGGAAAAGACGCATTGACCTCTTGTGCGTATAACCTAGCCTCAGAATAACCATTAGCCAGTAGCTCATTTGGAGCCTTCGCTTCTAGAATAAGCGTGGGAATGCCTCTAATTGCAACCAGATAGTCCGGGAAATAGTACTTTTGTTTTTGTCCTTTATCAATCAACTTCTTCCGGAGGATGTGCTTAGTTAAAATTTCCGAATCTTTTAATCCAAGTCCAATCGGCGTTTCTGCCTTCAGAAATGGATAAATAAACTTCTGCTCAACATCACTTTCTGTTATGATGTTCTCCAATTCGCAATACAGAGCCATTAAACCACTCCTTTTAGTGAATAATCTATCTTATGGTATAAGTATACTCTTCTTTACATCGCTAGTAAAGTCAAAACACTCATGGTTTTACGCGGAGTAACTTTCGTGACCTTGCAATTTCAAATCAAACAATACGGTTTTCATTTGTCCTTCATGGGATGTTTTCTCCCGCAAGCAGTGCCTTTGTGCGTACAAAGGCCAGAACACGCACGGCATTGCAACTTTGCCGTGCGTGTTCTGCTTGTTGGGATGCAATCCCAACCCCCTGTGAACATCACGCTTCCGTGATGGCTGCGCACTCCTGCGGAGTGCTGAAAGAGCGTTTTGCAAAAACGCAAAGCCTGCATCGGCACGAGACAGAACAACGGGTTTGGGCTGCGCCCAACAAGCGCTTGCAAGGCAAGGGTCTTTGTATATACAAAGACATTGCTTGCAAGAGAGTTTTGTTGTACCAGAATGGTACCACGAAGCACTGCTTGCAGAAGCGATTGTGCCAGTCCGAATTGTCAATTCCGCTTGCAACTGTTATACTGGATTTATCAAAATTTTTTCGAGAGGCTGCTGCCGTGACCGCAAAGCAAGTTCAAATCGGAAACA
>ERZ791837.1602-NODE-1602-length-14212-cov-2.687504_pt1 | contig 14212 bp, 11 predicted proteins | sample MGYA00510292_ERZ791837 | MGnify/ENA primary metagenome ERZ791837 (study PRJEB30046, sample SAMN00715259) | human gut metagenome | study: EMG produced TPA metagenomics assembly of the A metagenome-wide association study of gut microbiota in type 2...
GTGGTGATCCGCGGCGAGTGCTACGACCGGCAGTTCATGTTCGGCAAGGGCGCGGGCAGCCTGCCCACGGCGTCGTCGATCCTGAGCGACATCATGGCGCGGCTGAACAACTACCGCTACGAGTACAAGAAGATGAACTACATCGAGAAACCCGACTACACGACCGACATTACGCTGAAAATCTACGCCCGCTACAAGGAGACCGACGTGCAGGGCATTCTGAACTTCTCGAAGATTCACGAACAGTTCATCAGCGAGGAGAGCAACTACGTGATCGGCGAGATTCCGCTGCGTGAACTGCTCGAAAAAAGATCGCAGCTTTCGGGCAGGGACGTCTTCCTGGCGAACATCCCGATCTTCTTCCTGAACCGCGATTAAACAGAAAAAGGTCCCTTGACAAGGGACCTTTTTCATTGTCTACCGCACGGCGTCGTCTTTCACGCAGCGGACCGACAGGCCGTATCCGAGCGGAACCTCGCCGGTCACCGGATCGGTCGTGGTGCTGTAAACCAGGCAGCCGCTCCGCTCGGCCGTGGCCTCGCAGCTTATCAGATAACCTTTGTCGGCGTCTCCGTACCTGTTCGACGTGCCGTTCACGATCCAGTATCCGGCGCACCTGAAAAATCCGGCCGCAGGCCCGGCGGCAAGGAGCGCTTCGAGTTCGGCCAATGCGGGAACGTGCCAGCCCTCGGGACAGATGCCCCGCAGCGGAGTCCCGGACCGGACCGTGGCGCCGCCCGTCACCGTCTTATAATCGTACAGCAGCCCTTTTTCCGCCACCGCGGAAAGTCCCTCCTCGGGATACCATACGCCATCGCCGATCTCCGTACCCGCAGGCTGGTAGCGCAGGTTCTCGGCCATCCATACCTGTCCGCCGATCTTCGCCGTGCGGTAGGTATCGCCGCCGTATTCCAGTTCGGAAGCCTCCCCGCCGTCGCCCTCGTCAAGCGAACCGCCGTCTTCCCAGTCGCTGACCTCGCCGCTCAGCTTCAGCTCGATGTCGATGTTGGTGACGAGCACCGACATGTCGTACCTTCGGCCGCTTTCGAGCGTCGCCGAAGAGAGGGTCTTGCTGCGGCTCTTGCCGTCGCGCGTGGAGACCGTGACGGTCAGCGCCCCCTGCTGCGGCACGAGAATCGCACGGTAGGAGGCGTCGGGCGTCACTTCGAAGGTTTCGATTTCAGCGGCCGCCGCGCCGGCTTTCGCCGAAGCCGTCGGCACGGAGAGATCCACCGAGGCCGTCGGGACGAATCCGCCCACGGCGACGCCCGAAACCGCAGCATCGGAATTGTTGGTAATGACGATGGTCAGCTGTGACATCAGGTGATAGAACAGCATCCCGACGGGCGCGCCCGTGGGCGTCACGTTCTTCGCTACGGCCCCCAGCAGGTCCGAGGAGGCGCAGCCCGCACTCTGATCCCGCGCCACGGAGAACTCGTCGGGAACGCCCGACGCCGAATAGGGGAAATAGGCCGTGAGCGTCGAGGTTTCGTTCAGGTCGTTGTACCACAGCAGGCCGGAAGCCGTGAAGGCCGAGCCGTCGTAGGTCATCTGGTGGTTCCGGACGTAATCCGAGCCGTTCTTCGTGACGGTCAGACCGATACAGTCGCCCGTATCGAAATGAAGCCCCGTGACGCGGGTTTTGATCGACGGCGTGATCCGGATGCCGGGAACCGCATCCCGCTTATCGGCACAGCCGGGTGCAGCGGCGAGGCCCGCCGCCAGAAGCGCAAGAAGGAGTTGTCTTTTCATCATTCAGGTTTATTTTTGCGACTTTTAAGCACAAAAATAAAACTTTTTATGTTATCCGCAAGACCTCCGGTCAGTTTTTGTAATACGATTCGTCGAGTCCGAGCGTGAAATTCCCGCGCCGGAACCAGGTGACGGCGGCCAGCGCGAACACCAGCGCGGCGTTGAAGAAGAACGGGAAACGGTCGCTGTGGGTGTGGAACAGATGGCGGAACATGTCCATGATGAAGGGGCAGATCATCACCGCAAGGTAGTTCATCGCCATGACGAACGACAGCGCGAGCGTCGCCGAGCGGGGCGGAGCGATGGTCGCCGCCTTGTCGTAGATGACGGGCTGGATCACCCCGTAGCCGAAGCCCGTGAGCAACGCCCCGACGACGAGCATCGTCTTGTCACGGAAGATCCCCACGCACAGCAGCCCCGCGCAGACCAGCCCCAGCGACACGAGGTTGACGTTCTGCTTCAGCGCGCGGATGATCCGGTCGATAAACAGCCCGGGAAGCATGATCGCCAGGAAGAACAACGAGATCAGCACACCCGAAAACGAACTGCTGATCTTGTAGTCGTCGACCAGAAACGAGGCGTAGAAGGCGATGGCCAGCACGGCGTAAGTGGCGAAGAAGTAAAAGAGCATCAGTCCGACGAGCTTGCCCCGGTCGATCCGTTTGTGGCGCATCTGGATGCTCTGCTCCGGCTCGGGCGTGGAGCGGCTGCGCCGGAGGAAGAACGACAGCGCGAGCGAGATGCCCGGCAGGGTATAGACCAGGAACGGAAGATGCCAGTTGACCTCGGCCAGGTAACCCGTCACGGCGGTCGCCACGACGAGCGTGAGGTTGTTGATCGCCGAACTGTACCCCAGCTGCCGGACGCGGCTGTCCCCCGTGAAATAGTCGACGATCAGGCCCGTCGAGAGGGGGATGACCATGCCGGCGCCGACACCGAGGATGCAGCTGATGACGATGAGCCACGCCATGCTGCGGGCGAACAGGCAGGCCACGCCGCTCAAAAAGAAAATCGAAAGTCCTACGATCAGGATTTTGAGTTTGTCCCTCCCCTCGGAGAGTTTTCCGGAGAGCAGCACGAAGGGGATGATCAGCAGCGACGGCAGCGAGGTGAGCATCTGGATTTCGAGGTCCGTAACCTTGGGAAACACCTTGTTCAGATCGCCCAGAATAGGGGAGACGGCCAGTCCGGGCAGCGACGCAATGGCCGACACGGACCAGATTGCCAGCAGCACGACGAGCGTAACGGAGCCTTTTCCTGTCTTGATTTTCATAGCCGGGGATTTTAGTACCGCTATCCCCGCAACTGTTATACCAAACGAAAACGGACCGGCATCAAGGCCGGTCCGTCGTTCGGTTTCTTCCGGATGTCCCTATTGCACCCTCACGCAACGCACCGACATGCCGTTGGCACGGGCATAGGGGACGTTGTTTTCGAGGCCTCCGCCGGTGGTCTTCTTCTCGAACCAGAAGTGGAAAGCCGGGGATTTCGTACCCGACAGCGTCCCTGCGGTCCAATAAAGGCCCTCCCAGGGCTGCGCCTCCTCGGCCACGCTGCGCACGGTGACGGGGTTGTAAACGTTCAGGATCGTGCTGTTGTCGTAACGGCGGCGTCCTGCGCCGATAAACAGCGACGAGGTTCCCCGCTCCGGATCGGTCAGGCCCCAGCCGTATTTGTCGGCGTCCGCCGCCGTGGGGGCTCCCACAAGTTTCAAACCGTCGAACACGGCCGACGGAGCCACCCGCCAGCCATGGGGACAGGGGTCGTAGGGGCTCTTTTCCGAAGCGGACCACAAATCGTCGGAATGTGCGCTCCACAGCCAGTCGTTCTCCGAACCGGAGACGCCCGTGATGAAGGTCAGCGGGTGCTGCACGGCGTAAGCCACCGTACCCGTCTCGGCGCTCGAAGCGGCCGTCCGCAGGTAGACGCGGCCGCCGCCGTTGTACATGCTGGCCGATGCGCCGTTGGCGGCGTTGTACGAACTCGGGCCGATGAAGGGGTCCTTACGGCCCCACTGATAATAAAGTCCGTACGAGGCGAGGATGTTCTCCACCGACGAGTTGTCGGCGGCCAGCGCCCCGAGGTTGCGGGTCATCATCGAATAGCCGTTGAAATCGACCGCACCGCCCTCGGCGTCGGGATCGTAGTCCGCAGCCCATACGTGCCAGCTCCAGATCAGCGTGCCGCCGGCGTCGTAGGCTCCGATCACGGCGTTGCCCTCCTTGATCTTGTCCCCGTCGTCGCTGTCGGCAGCCACGTAGAACGACGCCTTGCCGTCTTTCAACTCCAGGTATTGGATCAGATTCGACCGGCTCTGCCAGACGACATCGACCGAAGAGGTCGCCAGCTCGGTCTGGTCGCCCTTGTACATGGCGTCGATCAGGTAGTTGGTCTCCTTCTTGTTGATCAGATAACTGTTGGCCGGCTTGCCGCTCAAATCCTCGGAGTCGACCACACCCACGAAAAGCGTCGCCGAAGCCGTCGATCCGCCGTGCACCTTGCCCGTCAGGGTCACCGAACCCGACTTTACGGCATCATTGTCGTCGTCGAACTTCTCGGGAGAGACGACCGTAATGGTGCGGTTCGCCGCGTCGATAATGGGATCGCTCCAGCCCGTGGGTTTGCCCGTTATCGAGAAACTCTCGATGTTGGAGGCCGAAAAACCCACCGTCACTGCGTCGCCCGCATTGAGGAAAACGGCCGGAGAATCGAACGCGATCGTTCCCGATTCCTTGTCCTTGCTGCACGAAGCAAAAAAAACGACGGCCGCAACCGCGCAAACCAACCCTGCAAATCTTTTCATATAGTTCATTCTTTTCTTATTTCAGTTTCAAAATCAACGGCAAAGATAATAAAAAGTCGGACGGGTGCAAAACCGAATTGCGCACGGTTCAACAAAACTTCCCCTCCCGAAAGTGCCGTCACGGCACCAAAGATACCAAAAAGCGGAATAAATGCCACATGCCCGTCCGAATAATTGCATTTGGGAACAATTATTGCCGCCTATTCCTTAACGAATCAGAAACGCATATAGTATGTCGAAATTGAAAATCGAAACGGGAAGTTCTCCCGCCGAGGAGCGCTTCAGCATCACCGTGACCGAAAAAGGCCCCTTCCTGGTCTACGGACGCCCGCCGCTGGCCGAGCAGTTCATCATGCCCAACGAGCAGAACGAAAGCTGGTATTTCCAGGAAGGGCGGCGCTTCTCGACCGAGGCGGAACCTACGGCGCTCTGCCGCTGCGGGGCCTCGAAACGCAAACCTTACTGCGACGGGAGCCACGAAACGGCGGCCTGGGACCCGACGCTCACCGCACCCGACGAATCGCTGCTCGACAAGGCCGAGACCGTCGAGGGCGGGACCCTCACGATGACCGACAATCCGAAATACTGCGTCTTCGCGCGCTTCTGCCACCCCGGGGGCGACGCGTGGACGCTCACCGAGCGGTCCGCCGATCCCGAAGCACGCCAGCTGGCCATCCGCGAAGCGTCGATGTGCCCCGGCGGACGGCTGACGGCCTGGGACCGAAAAACGGGCAGCCCCTACGAATTCCGGTTCGCCCCGAGTCTCGGGCTGATCGAGGACGTCACCATCGGCAGCAGCGGCGGCCTGTGGATTCGCGGCGGCATTCCCCTGCGGCGCGAAGACGGCCATACCTACGAAATCCGCAACCGCGTGGTCGCATGCCGCTGCGGCCAGTCGGCCAACAAACCCTACTGCGACGGCACGCACGCGGCGATCAAGTGGCGCGACAACCTCGAAGGCGAACCGGTCGGCGAAACGCTGCCCGAGGAGGTCTACTGACCCCGCGCCAAACAAAAGCGAGCCTTCGAAGGCTCGCTTTTGTCATTCCATAACACCGCTCCGGGCCGCGGCGCCGATCCAGCAATCGGCCATCAGTCGCTGACCGGCAGGCGTGGGGTGGATGCCGTCCCACACCCAATAGGTCGCATCGCCGTTCGGCAGCCGCGTTTCCAGATCGGCGATAAGCCGGTGGAAGGGCACGAGCGTCGCGCCGTAGTCGGCTGCGATTCGCTCCACGATCACACAGCATTGCGCCAGTATCCGCTGCCGCAGGGGATAATATTCGCCCAATGCGCCTTCAACGATCTTCCCGCAGGGTGCGGCAAAGGGCGTGCACAGTACGATTTTCAACGCAGGATTTGCCTGCCGGGCCTGATCGAGCAGACCGCGATAGGTCCTTTCCCAGTCGGCAAAATCGAAATCGGGAACCGTTTTCGGATCGTCGGCGCGCAGCAGTCTGCCAAGGTGACGTTCCGCATCGTTCGTCCCGACAAACACCGACAGCACGTCGGGTCGCAGGTCGATCACATCCTCCTGCCAGCGGGCGGCAAGGTCGCCCAACGCATGACCGCCCACGCCGCGGTTGAAGAACCGGTAGTCGCGATCGGGGAAATAGCCCTGGTAATAGCTGGCGCATAAATACATATACCCGCTGCCGAAAAGGTGGTTGCGATCCCACAGATTGCGCTGCGACGACGGTTTTCCGTTGGCCTTGCCCCAATTACCGTCGGTGATCGAGTCGCCGATATACACCACACGCCGCCCCGAGGCCGTCACGGCCGGCTGGGGCGCATTCCGGGCGAACCAGCGCTGAAAGAAAAGCATCTGGCAGGGGAGCGACGCGGACCAGTAGGCCGCGTTGTGCGCACCGGGACGCACCAGGAAATCGTGCCCCACGCCCTGCCGCATCAGCTGTTCGTGGAGGTTCAGATTCACCTGATAGAAGAAATCCTGATAACCGCAGTCGAAGATGAGCGCCAGTTCGCCGTCCCGGAGCGAAGCGGCCTGACGGATCACCGTATGCGCGTTCCAGCGTTCCGGATTGTCTTTCAGTTCGCCCAACTGTTTCTTCATCTCCCACGAGTCGGGGAAAGGCCGGATGTCCACGCCTCCCGAGGTCGATCCCGCAGCCCCGAAACGGTCTTTGTGGCGCAGCGCTACCCACAGCGCGCCGTGACCGCCCATACTCAAGCCCGTGACGGCGCGGCCCTCGCGCGAAGGAATCGTCAGGTAGCGGGCGTCGATCCAGTCGGGCAGTTCCTGCGCCACGAAGGTCTCGAACTGCGACGCCGGATCGAGAGGACTGTCCCAATACCAACTGTTCGCGCCGTCGGGGCAGACGACGATCATCCCGCAGGCGTCGGCCAGCGGACGCAGGTCGGTGATGTTCTGCCACGTCGTGTACGAACCGCCGAAACCATGCAGCAGGTAGAGCACGGGCATGCGCCGCCCGACGCCGGCATCGGGAACCACGACCAGCGCCGGAATTTCGCGCTGCATCTTCGCGCTGAAAACCGCCACCGTGTCGATCTGCGCAGCGGAGGCTCCCGCCGCGGCAAAAGCGAAAAACAGGATCAAAAGGCACTTTCTCATAACTGTCTGAATCTTTCACAAAAAAGGGCGCGCACGACGCGCACCCCCTGATAACAAATCCGTCAAAACTATTTCTTTTCGGGTTTGGCAATGGTCTCGCGCATCTGCGTGTCGGCCATGATGTTCTTCATCTTGTAGTAGTCCATGATGCCCAGGTTGCCGTTGCGGAACGCCTCGGCCATGGCCAGCGGCACTTCGGCCTCGGCGAGAATCACCTTGGCGCGGGCGTCCTGCGCCTTGGCCTTGTTCTCCTGTTCGAGCGCCACGGCCATCGCACGCCGCTCCTCGGCTTTCGCCTGGGCGATGTTCTTGTCGGCCTGCGCCTGGTCCATCTGCAACTGGGCGCCGATGTTCTTGCCCACGTCGATGTCGGCGATGTCGATCGAGAGGATTTCGAAGGCCGTTCCGGCGTCGAGGCCCTTTTCGAGCACCACGCGCGAAATGGAGTCGGGATTTTCGAGCACGATCTTATGCGACGCGGCCGAGCCGATCGACGAAACGATGCCCTCGCCGACACGCGCCAGCACGGTCTCCTCGCCGGCGCCGCCGACCAGCTGCTTGATGTTGGCGCGCACCGTGACGCGGGCCTTTGCGATCAGCTGGATGCCGTCCTTGGCCACGGCGGCCACGGGAGGCGTGTTGATCACCTTGGGGTTGACCGACATCTGCACGGCCTCGAACACGTCGCGGCCCGCCAGGTCGATGGCCGTCGCCATCTTGAAATCCAGCATGATGTTGGCCTTCTGGGCCGAAACCAGCGCGTGCACCACGTTCGTGACGTTGCCGCCCGCGAGGTAGTGGGCCTCCAGCTCGTTGGGATTGAGGGTCAGTCCGGCTTTCGTGCTCTCGATCATCGACGAAACGATGGTCGAGGGCGGGACCTTGCGCCAACGCATCAGCACCAGTTGCAGCAGGCTGATACGCACGCCCGACACCAGGGCCGAGAACCACAGTCCCACCGGAATAAAATAGAAGAGGAGCCAGATCGCAAAAAGGCTCACGAAGACGATCAACACGATCATTCCACCCTGAAAATCCATAATTTAGCTTATTTGATTGTTTTTACGATAACGCTGAAATTCTCGAATCCCACGACCTCGACATCGCGCTGCTGGTCGACATAGGCTCCCTGCGACTTGGCTTCGTAGGTGCGGCCTCCGATCTCGACCTTGCCCATCGGGGAGAGGCGCGAGAGGGTCACGCCCCGGTCGCCGACCTGCAACTCCTCGGCCGGAATGACGGGCATCGACGACGACCGGATCTCCTGCTTGAGCGAAAAACGCTGCCAGGTCTTGGCCCGCAGCGAGACGACGGTGGCGATGACCGACAATACGAGAATGACGAGGATGACGACAGTCCCCGTCACGGGACCGAAATCACGGAAGGCGAGGTACACCGAACTGCCGTAGCAGACCAGCGCCAGCACGGCCCCGATCGACACCCCGGGCAGCAGGACCAATTCGGCCACCAGAAACAGCAGGCCGAAAAAAACGAGCAGTACAATATAGAACATCTCCATAAGGCTTGTGGAATATTGCAATAAAGATAGGTAAAAAATTCAGAATCCGGACGAATTCTGCGATAAATTTCATCCGGATTCCGATTTATTCTGCGATTTCGGCGACTTTTACCTCCAGTGCGGCATCCGTTTGCCGTATCGACTCGGCCAGACGGTCGGCGACGGCCCTGTCGTCGAAAGCCCCCACGACGAAGAGCTGGCTGCCCACGCGCGAAAGTTCGTAGACTTCGCCCGTTGCGGCGATCACCCCCTTCACTTCGTCCGACAGGGCGTCGGTCCCGGTGATCTCGACGCGGTAGGTGACTTTCGCCGCCTCGGGGTCGAGCGAAAGGTTGCGGGCCGCGCCGTCGGTCCACACCACGATTTCGGGCCGCACGAACCCGCGCTTTTTCAGCAGCGCCTGCGCCGCCTCGGCCTCGGCCAGCGTGGCGAAGCCGCCCGCATAGTAGCACCACTTGCCCTCGTCGTTGATCAGGTAGAAGAGCGGATAGGCGCCCCGGAAAGTCGCGGCGGCGCGCTTGGTGTTGAACGTTCCGAGCAGGATGCGGTAGATCGTGCCGTTGGCATAGACCCGGCACTCGGGAATGGGATTCTGGTAGGAGTACACCGGCTTCGACGAGAAGGCCACGCTGTCGTAGTCGAGGAAGTAACGCTCGGCGACTTCGACCCTCGGCAGGCGGTAGTCGATGGATTCGAGCTGCGCCGCAACGCCGCGCAGCGAATCGCGTGCGGCGTCCAGCGCCAGCACTCCGGCCACGGCGGCCTCGTAGTCGACGACGACCCGTTTGCGCAGGAAATAGTCCGCCACGGCGTCCGAAGCCGTCTCGCCCTGCAAGGCCGACAGCTGGCGCGAAGCCTCCGAAAGCGCCTCCTCCTCGCGGGCGAGCACCTCCTCCTCGCCCATCTTGTCGAGCAGATAGCCGTAGGCGTAGCTCTTGTTGTCGAAAATCGAGTTCCACGTCGCGGCGAGCGAGTCGGCCAGCGCGCGGTTCACGCCCTGCAAGGCGTTGTAACGCTCGAAAACCTCCATCGCCTCGGCCTCGGTCTGCACGGCGGCGTAGGTTTCGGCCAGCTCGGTCAGCGTGTCATGGTTGGCGAAATAGCGGTTGACATAGTCCACGGCCCGCATCTCCTGCCGCTGCGCGTCGCGCAGGGCCGCATAATCCTCCGCCGGAAGGTGTTCGCGGAAATAGAGGTTGTCCACCAGATTGCGGACCTTCAGCGAGTCGGGGACCGCCTCCGCAGGGCTTTTTTCAGCAGACGCCGCAGGCTGCTGCGCCGCGCCGTTCAGGCTGGCCAGCACCCACTCCTGCTCGATGGTGTTGATACGGTCGATCAGACGGCCCTTGGCATTGCGGATTTCGAAAATCCTGCTTTCGAGCTGCAAAATCTCCTGCGAATACTGCTGCCGCTTGCCCGGGTCCTCGCGCAGCTGCCGGCGCATGCGCTCCACGGCGTTGACGATCGAATCCTCGCGTATCTGCAACTGCGCATCCTCGCGGAGCAGCGACATGTACTCGGCGTTTCCCTCCAGCCCCGCAATGCGGGCTTCGACCTCGGGCTGCTGCGCTCGCACTCCGCCGGCGGTCAGGAAAACCGCACCCAGCGCGTATATGAGAATCCTGCGAAACATAGTTTGGGTCACCTCCACCATTTAATGAAAAAAATCTGTATGAGTCCGAAAATCTCCAGACGCCCCAGCAGCATCAGCAGCGAATTGGAAACCTTGAACGCCGCGGGCATCGCCGAGAAGTTATCCATCGAGCCGACCTCCCCGAACCCGGGGCCGACGTTGCCCATCGAGGCCACCGCCCCGGTGAAACTGGTCGTCAGATCGACGCCGAGCATCGTGCCGAAGACCGTGCCGGCGAGTATGAACATCAGGTAGGTGACGATGAAGATCATCACCGCGTGCAGGGCCTCGTTCTCCTGAATGACGCCGTCGAGGCGGATGCGGATGATGGCGTTGGGATGCTGCTGCTGCCGCAGGCGCGTGCGCATCATCTTCCCGGCCAGCACCAGGCGGTTGACCTTGATGCCGCCGGCCGTAGACCCGGCGCAGGCGCAGACGATCGAGCCGAAAATCAGCAGGATGACGGCGAACGAAGTCCACGTGTTGGAGTCGGCCGTGGCGAAACCCGTCGTGGTCACCACCGACACGAACTGGAACATCGCGTAGCGGAACGACGCGGTCAGCGTGGGGTAGATGTCCGCGGCGAAGAGGCTGACGGCGATCAGCACGCCGCCCGCGAGCAGCATCCCGAAGTACCAGCGCGTCACCTCCGAGCGGAAGATGTTGCTGCGCTTGCCCGTCACCGTGGCGTAGATCAGCCCGAAATGGACGCCCGCCGTGGCCATCGCGAAGATCAGGATCGTGTCGATCGCCGGACTGTTGAAATAGGCGATGCTGGCGTTCTTGGTCGAGAATCCGCTCGTGGCGCAGGCCGACATGGCGTGGCACAGGGCGTCGAACCAGTTCATGCCCGCCATTTTGAGCAGCACCGTCGTCAGCACCGTAAGGCCCACATAGACCACCAGCAGAATCTGCACGATGATCTGGGTCCGGTAGCGGTAATTATCCTTGGCCAAGGTCGAAAGCTCGACGCTCGACAGCGTCATCTTGTTGCGCCCCAGCGAGGGGAGGATCAGCAGTGCGAACATGACCACGCCCATACCCCCGATCCACGTCGAGGACATGCGCCAGAACTGCAGCCCCCGCGGCAGCACCTCGATATCGTTCAGGATCGTCGATCCGGTCGTCGTAAAGCCCGAAACGCTTTCGAACCAAGCGTTCACCAGACTGAACTCCCCGCCCCAGATCAGGTAGGGGAACATGCCGACCAGACAGGCGACCAGCCACGAGCCGACCACGATGCAGAATCCCTCCTTGTTGGTGATCTGCTGCGTACGTTCGACGAAGATCAGCGGAAACGCCCCCAAGAGGGCCGTGAGCAGCGACGCGAGCAGCAGGGGATAGAACGCCGAATCCATGCCGCTGACAAAGGAAATCCCCGCCGACAACAGCATGAACAGCGCGATGAAAAGCATCACGACCCCGACATATCGCAAAACCACGTCTACTCGCATCGCAATCAGGATTTTGGCTGCTTGGAAACGGTTATCAGGGTCTCGATCTTCTCCTTCAGCTCCAAGACCTCGTCCTTGCAGTCGGCCTTGACGGCGAACGGCACGCGGAACGAGAGGTAGTCGCCCAGCCCCTTGTTCATCCGGATAATGGGGTTGACGCAGTAGACCGACATGAAGTAGTAGAGCATCAGCACGATGGCGATCATAACCACGAGCGAGATCAGCACCGGCGTAACGGCCCGGTAGGCGTTTTTCTTCATCTGCTCGGCACGCGGAGCCAGCGAGCTCTGCGTCGAAGTCATATAGTTCTTGATGGCAGCGGTCAGACGGCCGTAGAGGACTTCGTATTCGCTGTCATACCAGCTGCGGCCCACCGAATCGGGCGCGGCCGGATTCGCCGCGGCATGCGCTCCGAAGGCGAGGTAGTTGTCGGTCAGCAGGCGCAGCTCGGTCGTCGCGAAAGCCAGCGAGTCGAGAAACGACTTGTCGAGGGCTTCGCTCTGGGCCACGAGCAGCGTGTTCTCCAACCGCTCCATACTCGACCGGCAAAGGCTGTCGTAGGAGTTGTCTCCGAACACCGAAAGGCGGATAAGCGCCACGTTCTGCTCATAGGCGGCGTCGAGCATCTCCTTGGCCAGCTCGATGTTACGCTTGTTGGCCTTGAGGATTTCGCCCGTATCGCGGCTCAGGTGGCTCAGTTCCACGAACGAGACCATCCCCGAAAAAAACAGCAGGCAGACGATACTCAAAAAACCGATCGTCACTCTTCTGCGCATACCCGTCATACTTCTTTTGATTTTATCAATGCAAATATAGTGAATTAATCGAGAATATCACCCATCAGATCGTGAGATTCGTCCATCGCCCCGAAGCGCACCCGGCAAATGGCGTTGATGCGCGTCCGGTCGTAGGGGGCCTTCACCCGGCGGTAGCTGCCCGTATAGCCGAACATCATGCCGCCGCGCAGGGTGCTTTCGAACAGCACGGTATCCTCGGAACCGACGGCTTTGGCGCAGAATGCGCCGTGCAGCCGCCCGCAAAGTTCTTCCAGTTCGGCGACGCGGCGCGTCGCCACCGACGGCTGCACCTTGCCGGGCATATCGACGGCAGGCGTTCCGGGACGCTCCGAAAAAGGAAATATGTGGAGGAAAGCGGGCTTGAGTCCCTCCAGAAAATCGTACGTCGTGCGGAAATCCTCCTCGGTTTCGCCGGGAAAGCCGACGATGACGTCGATGCCGATGAAGGCGTCGGGCATCAGCGCCCGCACGGCGGCGATGCGGTCGGCGAAACGCGCCGTGGTATAGCGGCGGCGCATCAGTCCGAGAATTTTGTCCGAACCGCTTTGGAGCGGAATATGGAAGTGATGCTGGAATTTAGGTGACGCGGCGCAAAATGCTATGATTTCATCCGTTAGAAGATTAGGTTCGATGGACGAAATCCGGTAGCGTTCGATGCCTTCGACTTCGTTGAGCGCACGCAGCAGGTCGATGAAACGCTCGCCCGTCGTACGGCCGAAATCCCCCGTGTTGATTCCCGTGATGACGATCTCCTTCTGTCCGGCCGCAGCGATCTGGCGGGCTTCGGCGACGAGGTCCGCGATCGGCATGTTGCGGCTGAACCGCGGGCGTAGTGGATCGTGCAGTAGGAACAGCAGTAGTCGCACCCGTCCTGCACCTTGAGGAAGGCGCGCGTGCGGTCGCCGCTCGAAAAGGCCGCGAAGAACGAAGTGAGCGATTCGGTATCGCAGCTGTAAATCTGCGCACGGCCCTTGCCGGAGAGTTCGACCACCCGTTTATATAACATTCCTTTATCATTATTGCTCAGCACGATATCAACGCCTTCGATCGCCGCTATTTCCTGCGGTTTGAGCTGCGCGTAACAGCCCGTCACGGCGATGATGGCACCGGGATTGCGGCGGTGGAGTTTGCGGATCAGGTTGCGGCATTTCTTGTCGGCGTGTTCCGTGACCGAACAGCTGTTGATGACGCATATGTCGGCCTCGGCGTCGGGTGCGACGCGCACGAAACCGCCGCGCTCGAACTCCCGCGCGAGGGTCGAGCTTTCCGAAAAGTTGAGTTTGCAGCCGAGGGTGTGGAAATTTACTCTGCGTTGTTGCATAAATTGTCGTTATTTACCGGGCGAAATTACGAAAACTGTGCGAAAAGGGAGGGCTTTTCCGAGAAAAAAGCGTAAATTTGCGCGCAATATAAGGAGCGAGGCATGGAATTTTTCAGCGACCTGATTCAATACGGCTACTTGTCGAACGCGCTGGCGGCGTGTGTCCTTTCGGGCATAACGTGCGGCGTGATAGGCACCTATGTCGTATGCCGCCGGATGGTTTTCCTCGCCGGAGGCATCACGCACTCCTCGTTCGGCGGGCTGGGCATCGCGTTTTACCTCGGCACCGACCCGATCGCCGGAGCGATGATCTTCGCCGTACTCTCGGCGCTGGGCATCG
>ERZ791837.1613-NODE-1613-length-14128-cov-2.273716_pt1 | contig 14128 bp, 7 predicted proteins | sample MGYA00510292_ERZ791837 | MGnify/ENA primary metagenome ERZ791837 (study PRJEB30046, sample SAMN00715259) | human gut metagenome | study: EMG produced TPA metagenomics assembly of the A metagenome-wide association study of gut microbiota in type 2...
CCGTGTCTGTCGGTGTTTCGTAAGCCGGCAGGCACGATTTTATTTTGCAAAAGATACATGGTTTGTTTAGAATAATCTATTGCAAGAATTGTTTCCTTGTTTTACAATAGCCAAAAGAGTAGTTAATGAAAGCAGGGGGAATTATCATGAAGAAAAATCAACTGCCAAAGCAGGTATTAAATACGCTTTTGGCATATCAAATAAAATCCGATGATATTTTAGATGTTTGTCCGTTTGATTTATCTTTTGATTCGGAATATATCAGTGGATATTTGTTCTTGACAAGTACGAAAATCGGCGTTGCCAAGAGCCGCCATGAACAGATGACGGTTCGCTATTTCCGTGGAACGAAGACGGCAGATATGCAGTATGCAGAGGATGAAAAAGAATATATGCTGGAATGGTTTGATTTGGCGGATACTTCGCATATGAGAGTGGAAAAGCAGCTCGCGACAAATCTAGTCACAATTGATTATAAGGGCAAACCACTTTTATTAGCGGCGCTGACAAATCTGTATTTTGAACAGATGAATTTGTTTCGTAAAAGTTATAATAAGATAAAAAAATATCCAGAGGAAGCAGAAGAAGTGGAAGCGTCTGCGGATATTCAGGAGCAGAAAGCACAGTATTGTCCAAAGTGTGGAACGATGTACCCGGATCCAAAAAGAAAAATCTGTCCGAAGTGCATGAATAAACGTTCGATTTTTGGAAGAACGATGAAATATTTTCTTCAGTACCGTTTTAAGGTTATTATTATTTTTGCCTGCTATTTTCTGGCGGCCGGATTGAATCTTGTATGGCCTTATTTAAGCGGTACGGTATTGTATGATGAGATTCTGCCGGGAAAAGTTTCACAAAGTGAAATCGGGCGGTATGGTTTTGCTCTTTTGATGCTTGTGCTTGTAATGGTATTGTCAAAACTTGTACAGCAGGGCGTCCAGCTTGTACAGGGAACCTTGATGGCACAGGTGGTTGCAGCGACTGTGCGTGACATGAAGCAGGATGTATTTTCCAATATGGGAAGATTGTCACTTGGATTTTTTACAAGCAAGCAGACCGGTGGACTTATGACACGTGTGTTAAGTGATGCAAACCGTGTGACCGACTTTTTCTTAGATGGATTTCCGTACATATTTGTGCATGGCTTTACCATTCTTGCTACGTTTACGGTTATGTTCCGTTTGAATTGGCAGATGGCACTGGTAGCCTGTATTCTGCTGCCACTGTTAGTTTTTATGAGCGTGAAATTAAAGCCGAAATTGTGGAGTTTGTTTGGCAGACGCCACCGGGCAGAGCGTGCGGTAAATAACCGTGTCAATGACAATTTGACCGGTTCTCGTGTGGTAAAAGCTTTCGGACAGCAAAAGCAGGAAAAAGAGCGTTTCAAAGCGCCAAATGAGCGTCTGAAAGAGGCGGAAATACGCATTGTAAAATACAATAATAAATTTACGATTTTATATAATTTAGTGCAGGAGATTTCAAATATCTGGGTTTGGATTGTCGGTGTGATTCTGCTTCTGAATACGCATACCGTGGAACTTGGTGTTTTGATTACGTTTGTTGGCTATGTGGGGCAGTTAAACGGACCGATGAATTTCTTCTCCCGTGTATTTCAGATGTGGTCGGACAGTATCAATGCTGCCCAACGCATGTTTGAAATTATGGATGCCATTCCAGAGATTGAAGAAGTGGAAAATCCGAAGCAGATTAAAAATCCAAAGGGAGAAATTACACTTTCTCATGTGAGTTTTGGCTACGAGACAAATCATCCGGTTTTGAAAGATATCAGCCTTCATGTAAATCCCGGTGAAATGCTTGGTATTGTGGGGCGTTCTGGTGCCGGAAAAACGACGCTTGTAAATTTGATTTCGCGTCTTTATGATGTGGATGAGGGAGAAATTTATCTGGATGGTATTCCGGTAAAGGAATTAGCTTTTCATGATTTACGGAAAAATGTGGCGATGGTATCACAGGACACTTATATTTTTATGGGAACGGTGGCGGACAACATCGCTTATGCGAATCCGGAGGCGACGAGAGAAGACGTAGTGCAGGCTGCAATTTTAGCAAGTGCGCATGAATTTATCGCCAATATGCCGGATGGTTATGATACCGTGATTGGAGCATCGGGTAAAGACTTGTCGGGCGGTGAAAAACAGAGGATTTCGATTGCCAGAGCAATTTTAGCAAATCCGAAAATTTTGATTTTAGATGAAGCGACGGCAAGTGTGGATACGGAAACCGAGAAAGCAATCCAAAATTCACTTAATTATCTGGTGAAGGGAAGGACGACATTGTCCATTGCACACCGCCTTTCCACACTGCGGGATGCGAACCATTTAGTTGTAATTGATGGTGGAAAAATCGTCGAAGAGGGTACGCATAAGGAATTGGAAAAGAAACAGGGAATTTATTATAAGCTGATGGAGTTACAGACGAAATCACTGGCTTTGAGTGAAAATCAAGTCATCACAAATATGGAAAATGAAGTCGAGGAAATGACGGCAATTCACTATCTGAATCAGGACAATGCTGTTTTTGAGAGAACAGAGGGCGGCTTTTTATCTCTTTCTTACGAGGGAAAGAAGTGGGACAGGATTCAGGTGATTCGTCTGTTTCCATTTACTGAGCCGGATTCTTTTCTTTCGATTCGGACGGTAGAAGAACGCTCCCATGAAATTGGGGTAATAAAAAATATCAAAGAGGTAGATAAGAAAACGAGAAAAATGCTTTTGGAGCAGTTAAATCTTCATTATTTTACCCCGATAATTCAGAAGATTCTGGATATCAAGGATGAGTATGGTTATGCCTATTTTCATGTTATGACCGACCGTGGGGAGTGTCGCTTTACGATTAACATGGGAAGTAATGCGGTGGTGCGGTTAAGTGACTGCCGTCTTCTCATCACTGATTTGGATGAAAACCGGTTTGAGATACGGGATGTATTTGCTCTTTCGCAGAAGGAACAAAGAAAACTGGATTTGTTCTTGTAGGATAGAAAGTTTGAGGTAGCAGTATGATTTTAAGATATGAACTGCCAAAAGAGGCAGAGCAGGTTATTTTGCTTACGGACAACGAACGCATTTACTATGCGGTTCCGGTCGATATTGATGATGCCGGAAATTTTTTGGAAGACTCCTATTTTATTGTCACAAACCGCAGACTTTTTGTTGTGGAAAAGGGCAGTATCAAACAGGAATACGATGTTTCCAAATGTATCGATGTAAAAGCAGAGGCAAAAATCGGTGGCGGACTTTTAGTAATCAATTTTGACGGTGTGCCAAAGCACATTGTTCATTATTCGGCGAGACATTTATCGCGTTATGCTTACATTGCCAGAGGAATCCATATTCTGGCATCCGGCAGAGAGGAAGAGGTAGTCAGTACGGAATACGAGAAAATATGTCCGAAATGCCACCATGCGATACCGGGTACGAAATATTGTCCGCACTGCTCCAAAGAGGGCGGATTCTGGAAAGGCTTTTTGAAAATGGCGGCACCGTATAAGAGAAAGTTTGCGGGGATCATTGTGTTAATGATTCTGGCTGCCGTTGTGACACTCTTGAATCCGGAAATACAAAAGCATTTGGTGGACGATGTTTTGAAACGCAGAGAGGGTGGAATTTCAACCGCTTTTATCTGCCTTGGCATCATGTTTTTGTTAAGTGTCGGAATTGTTGTGATTAACATTTTAAAAACGTATTACTGTACGGTTTTAGGCGCAACTATTTCAAAAGATTTGCGGCAGCGGATGTTTTCCCACATTCAGATTTTATCGCTGAATTTTATCAATGACAGAAGGCCGGGCGAATTGATGAACCGAATTGTTTTTGATACGGGAAAGATTCGTGAATTTATGGAGCGAACTTTCTGTAATATGTTTACGGTCTGTTTTATTTTTGCCTGTGACATTATTTTTATGGTGTTACTCAATGTAAAACTTGCGCTGCTTGCGTTTGTTTTCATTCCGGCGGCAGTATTTGTGACGTATGCGTTCCGAAAGAATATTCACAGACGGTTTCATTTGCAGTTTAAGAAGAGCGATGAGGTAAACAGCAGTTTGCAGGATGTGATATCCGGTATGCGCGTGGTGAAATCCTATGGAAAAGAAGAAAATGAGCGAGATAAATTTAATATGCTTACGGATGAGTTCTGTCGTGTACAGACAAAAAATGAAGTGTTTTGGGCTGTATTTATGCCGATGGTAAGCCTTTTGATGGGAGCTGGTGTGTTCCTTGTGATTTATTTTGGTGGATTGGATGTATTAGGCGGCAGGATGACGACCGGTGAACTGCTACAGTTTGTAACATATACACAGCTTTTATATATGTACCTAAATTGGATGACAAATATGCCGAGGGAACTGATGAATCTGATTAGCAGTATGGAAAGAATCAATGATGTTTTGACACAGGAACCTTTTATTGAGGATGTGCAAAAGCCGATTCGCCTTGATGTGGAAGGAGAAATCCGGTTTGAGCATGCCTCGTTTGGTTACAAATCGTATCAGCCGGTTTTGGAAGATTTGAATCTTACGATAAAGAAAGGGGAAATGATTGGTATTGTAGGCGCATCCGGAACCGGAAAGTCTACGATTATCAATCTGATTATGCGTCTTTATGAGGTGGATGATGGTAAATTGTTGGTCGATGGGCATAATATAAAGGAAATCCAGTCGGATTATTTTCATTCACAAATTGGTGTGGTGTTACAGGAGACATTTTTATTCTCCGGGACAATTCTTGAAAATATCCGTTTTGCCAGACCGGATGCCTCATTAGAAGAAGTGATAATGGCGGCAAAAACGGCAAATGCACATGAATTTATATCACAGACGCCGGATGGCTATAATACATATGTGGGAGAAAAAGGACACAGTTTGTCCGGTGGAGAGAGACAGCGGATTGCGATTGCGAGAGCAATTTTGAATGAACCTAGACTGTTAATTTTAGATGAAGCAACGGCAAGTCTTGATGTGGAAAATGAAACGTTGATACAGGCTGCTTTGTCAAGACTGATAAAGTATAAGACCGTACTTGTGATTGCTCACCGTATGCGTACCGTCTTTCCACGTTAAAACATGCAGACAGACTTGTTGTAATTGACGGACATCGTGTTGCGGAAGTGGGGTCTCATGAAGAATTGATTGCAAAGAGAGGTATTTACTACCGACTTGTAAAAGCACAGTTAGCAATGCAGGGAGACGAAAATTTACCACTAGGAGGAAAGTGTGAAGCAGTTATTTAAGTTTTTAAGTTCATACAAAAAAGAGTGTATTTTCGCCCCGTTGTTTAAATTGTTTGAGGCGACGTTAGAATTATTTGTACCGCTTGTTATGGCAGCAATTATTGACCATGGAATCGGAAGCAGAGATTATGGTTTTATTGGATGGATGGGAGGTACATTGGTTCTTTTGGCAGCGGTTGGTTTGACCGCTGCTCTTGTGGCGCAGTATTTTGCGGCGAAAGCAGCTGTGGGATTTGCCGCCGGACTGAGACAGGCGTTGTTCCGTCATATTCAGTCCTTATCGTTTGGAGATGTTGACCAGGTAGGAAGTTCTACATTGATTACCCGTTTGACAAGTGATACGAACCAGTTACAGGCAGCTGTTAATATGGCACTTCGTTTGTTTTTGCGTTCGCCGTTTGTAGTGCTCGGTGCGATGGTTATGGCGTTTACAATTGATGTCAAGGCTGCGCTTGTTTTTGTAGTTGTCATTCCATTATTATCAATCGTTATTTTCGGTGTGATGTTTGTCAGCATTCCGATGTACCGCCGTGTGCAGGAGGCACTTGATAAACTGTTAGGAAGAACCCGTGAGAATTTGTCCGGTGTCCGTGTGCAGCGTGCTTTTAATAAGCAGGAACAGGAGAAGGAAAAATTTGCGGAAGAAAATCAGGCATTAAATAAGTTCCAGATGGTAGTGGGAAGAGTTTCCGCACTTACAAACCCGATTACCTATCTGATTATCAATGTTGGAGTAATTGCGTTAATCTGGATTGGTGCGCTGAAAGTAGATGCCGGTTATCTGTCTCAGGGACAGGTAGTTGCGTTAGTTAATTATACGGCACAGATTTTGGTAGAATTAATCAAACTGGCAAACATGATTGTTATGGTAAACAAAGCGATTGCCTGTGGTGACCGTGTGCAGGAAGTCTTTGAGAGAGAACCGGGACTTTCTACGCCGAATGAGGAGACAAAGCCAGGGGATGGAGACATTGCTGTTTCATTTGAACATGTTGGTCTTGTCTACCCGGGAACCCATACGGAATCTCTTACCGATATTCATTTTTCCGTGAAAAAGGGAGAGACCGTTGGCGTTATCGGGGGTACCGGTTCCGGAAAAACATCGTTAGTTCATTTGATTCCGAGATTTTATGATATTACATCCGGTAAATTACTCGTTGATGGCGTAGAGGTTCATAAGCAGTCACTTGCCTTGTTGAGAAACCGGATTGGTGTTGTGCTTCAGAAAGCCGTTTTGTTTGAAGGAACCATCCGCTCCAACCTGCAATGGGGCAAAAAGGATGCAACGGAAGAGGAAATGTGGAAGGCACTTGAAATTGCTCAGGCAAAAGAAGTTGTCCTTGGAAAACCGGATGGATTGGATTCGGTTGTGGAGCAGGGAGGACGAAATTTCTCTGGTGGACAAAAACAGCGTCTGACGATTGCCAGAGCATTGGTGAGAAGACCGGAAATATTGATTATGGATGATAGTGCCTCGGCACTTGATTATGCAACGGATGCCGCTCTTAGAAAGGCAATTCGCGAAGAATTAAAAGATATGACACTTTTTATTGTTTCCCAGCGTGCGGCTTCGGTGCGGAATGCGGATAAGATTGTTGTGCTTGATGATGGCGTGATTGTAGGAATGGGAACGCATGATACGCTGATTGATTCCTGTGAGGTCTACCGGGAAATTTATGAATCCCAATACGGAAAGGGGGCAAGATAGTCATGACGCAGAAGGAAACGATAAAAAAGGTGCTGCATTATATCCGCCGCTACCGGTTTTTCCTGATTGTTTCTCTTGTACTGGCGCTGATTACGGTTGTGCTTACCCTTTACGTGCCGATTCTTACCGGACAAGCAGTGGATTTGATTGTAGGAAAAGGACAAGTTGATTTTGCCGGTGTTTATCACATTTGTGTGAAAATCGGAATTGCTATTTTGCTTACGATGGCGGCACAGTGGGTGATGAATGTTGCCAATAACAAAATTACTTACAGTGTTGTGCGTGATATTCGTACGGATGCTTTTGAGAAAATTCAGGTACTTCCGCTTAGTTACATTGACAGTCATTCTTATGGTGGAATTGTGAGCCGTGTCATTGCGGATGCCGACCAGTTTGCCGACGGATTGTTGATGGGATTTACCCAGTTGTTTACCGGCGTAATCACGATTTTAGGAACGCTTGGCTTTATGCTTAGTGTCAGTGTACCGATTGCATTAGTCGTTGTGGTTCTGACACCGGTATCTCTGTTTGTGGCGGCATTTATTGCGAAAAGAACATATCAGATGTTTCGTATGCAGTCAGAGACCAGAGGAGAGCAGACGGCACTGATTGAAGAAATGATTGGCAACCAGAAGGTAGTTCAGGCATTTGGACAGGAGAATGAAGTAGGAGACCGTTTTGATGAAATTAATGACCGTCTTTCTAAGTATTCGCTTCAGGGAACCTTTTTCTCATCCATTACCAATCCGTCCACTCGTTTTGTCAATGCGCTTGTGTATGCGGCAGTTGGTGTGTTTGGTGCTTTTTTCGCGATTCAGGGCGGTATTTCGGTTGGGCAGCTTTCCTGTTTCTTAAGTTACGCAAACCAGTATACAAAACCGTTTAACGAAATTTCAGGTGTCGTGACAGAACTTCAAAATGCGATTGCCTGTGCCGGACGAGTGCTTGAGTTGATTAAAGAAACACCGGAGATTCCGGATTCAGAAGATGCCATAAAGCTTGGCAAAGCAGATGGAAAAGTGGAAATTGAAGATGTGTATTTTTCTTATGAGCCGAATCAGAAATTGATTGAGCATTTTAATTTACAGGTAAAGCCCGGACAGCGTGTAGCAATTGTTGGTCCTACCGGCTGTGGTAAAACGACGTTAATTAATCTCTTGATGCGGTTTTATGATGTAAATTCCGGTGCAATTAAAGTAAGTGAAAAAGATATCCGGAAAGTGACGAGGGAAAGCCTTCGTGCTAATTATGGTATGGTGCTTCAGGAAACGTGGTTAAAGCAGGGAACCATTCGGGAAAATATCGTGATGGGGCGTGAGAATGCGACGGACGATGAAGTGCTAGCAGCGGCAAAGGCAAGTCACGCACACAGTTTTATTAAGAGACTTCCAAACGGTTACGATACCGTGATTGGTGAAGATGGCGGAAGTTTGTCGGCAGGACAAAAACAGTTGTTATGTATTACAAGAGTAATGCTTTGTCTGCCGCCAATGCTGATTTTGGATGAGGCAACTTCATCCATTGATACGCGTACCGAGATGAGGATTCAGAAAGCGTTTGCTACGATGATGCAGGGTAGAACGAGTTTTCTGGTGGCGCATCGTTTGTCAACTATTCAGGAAGCGGATGTGATTCTTGTGATGCGGGATGGAAAAATCGTGGAGCAGGGGAATCATGAAGAACTGTTAGCTGCAAATGGATTTTATAAGAAATTGTTTGATGCTCAGTGGAGCTAAAAGAATAAAAAAGACCTGCCGTGTGGTTTACTGCACGGCAGGTCTTTTCTTTTTTATTAACCCATTTGTACGGTTACAGAAACTTGTTTTTTGGATGCGTCATACGGAATTACGGTTGTCTGTCCAAGACTTTGTCCGTCAACAATTAATTCCTTTACACCCTTTTCAATATTATCCGGATTCTTTACTTCAATGTTGTATTCAACACCGCGGAATGTACGGGTAATTGTAAAGTCACCAAAGTTTTTCGGAATACATGGATTCACGCTCAATCCTTTTAATGTTGGCTCAACACCTAAAATGAATTGGGATACATTTAAGAAGGTCCAGGCAGCAGTTCCTGTGAGCCAGCTGTTTTTCGCCTCACCAAATGTCTTAGCATCTTTTCCGGCAATCATCTGGGAATAGACATATGGTTCAGTGCGGTGGATTTCACTGATTTCTTCTAAATAAGCCGGGCAGGTTTTGCGGTAAATTTCAAAAGCTCTGTCACCGCGTCCAATCTGTGTTTCAGCAGCGGAAATCCAAGGGTTATTGTGACAGAAGATACCAGCATTTTCTTTGTATCCCGGTGGATAAGAAGAAATCTCACCAAGGTTTACATAGTATCTTGTATATGGTGGCTGCAAAAGCACAATACCATATTTGGTATCCAGTTTTTCTTTTACGGAATCCAATGCTTTTTTAGCAAGACCGTTTTCTACGCCGACACCTGCCAATACACAGAAGCCCTGAGGTTCAATATAAATCTGTCCCTCTTCACATTCTTTGGAACCGACTTTGTTGCCGTCTGCGTCGTAAGCACGTAAGAACCATTCGCCGTCCCAACCGCTTTCTTCAATGGCTGCGACCATTTTTTTTACTTCTTCTCTGGCTCTTTTGGCTTCTTCCGGTTTATTAATTGCGTCGCAGAGGTCAGCGTATTCTTTACCGTATTTGACAAACATACCGGCAATAAATACCGATTCAGCAACCGGTCCTTCGCTTGGGCCAAAGGTCTGGAAGGATTCGCCCGGTTCTTTGGAGAAGCAGTTCAAGTTCAGGCAGTCGTTCCAGTCGGCGCGTCCAATCAATGGAAGATTGTGCGGTCCTTTGTGGTTGACTGTGTAGTTAAAGGAGCGTGTCAGATGTTCAAACAAACTTGTTGCCACGCTAAAATCATTATCATAAGGAACGGTTTCGTCCAAAATGGAGAAATCACCGGTTTCACGGATGTAAGCGGAAGTTCCGGCAATCAGCCACAATGGATCATCGTTGAATCCGCTACCGATATCACTGTTTCCTTTTTTTGTTAATGGCTGATACTGGTGGTAAGCACTGCCGTCAGCAAACTGTGTGGATGCGATATCGATGATTCGCTCTCTGGCGCGGTCCGGAATCAGGTGGACAAAGCCAAGCAAATCCTGACAGGAATCACGGAATCCCATGCCTCGTCCGATTCCGGACTCATAATAAGAAGCCGAACGCGACATATTAAAGGTAACCATGCACTGATACTGGTTCCAGATATTTACCATGCGGTTTAATTTTTCATCCCCTGACTTCACCGTATAGTGGGAGAGGAGACGGTTCCAATGCTCATTCAATTCGTGGAAGGCATCGCTTACCTGCTCTTTCGTTTGGTATTTGTTAAGCAGTTCGTCTGCCGGTTTTTTGTTAATTACATTTGGTGCTTCAAATTTATCATCCGGGTCATTTTCGCAGTAGCCGAGAACGAATACAAGTGTCTCACATTCACCCGGTTTCAATGTCAGATTAATCTGGTGTGAACCAATCGGATACCAGCCGCTTGCGATCGAATTGGTAGCATTTCCCTGTTCGATGGCAAGAGGGTCTGCAGCACTGCGGTATGCACCAAGAAAGGCGTCGCGGCTTGTATCAAATCCGTCAATATCATGATTTACGGCAAAGACCGCATAATGGTTGCGGCGCTCGCGGTATTCTGTTTTGTGGTAAATGCGGGAGCCGATAATCTCTACTTCTCCGGTATTTAAGTTTCGCTGGAAGTTTGTCATATCATCCATTGCATTCCAGAGACAGAACTCAATATAGGAAAATAAAGTTATGGTGCGCTCGCAATCTGTTGTGTTGGTAATTGTGATTTCATTGATTTCACAATTGTCGTGAACCGGAACAAAAGTCAAAAGATTTGCATTGATTCCATCTTTCTCAGATATAAAGCGGGTGTAACCCATGCCGTGGTGGCATTCATAGGAATCCAAATCTGTTTTGACCGGCATCCAACCGGGATTCCATACGGTATCACCGTCTTTTATATAGAAGTAACGGCCACCCTCATCGTTTGGAATGTTGTTGTAGCGGTAACGTGTCAAGCGCAACAACTTTGCATCTTTATAGAAACTGTACCCGCCACCGGTGTTGGAAATCAAAGAAAAGAAATCCGTGCTGCCTAAATAGTTAATCCAAGGCAGTGGTGTTTTGGGGGTTGTAATCACATATTCACGATTGGCGTCATCAAATTTTCCGAATTTCATAGAACCTCCATTCCGATGCTTTGCAAAGCATCCTTATAATAGTATTAGCATAATGTCCCCAGGCGGAGTGCTCCGCAGCTTTGTTGCACAAATCGCTTCTTCCTCATATTAGGCGGTTACCAAGGTCAACGTCTTTTCCGTGCAAGCACGAAAAATCGTTGACTTTGGTAATCTGGGGCGTTACGAAAACGATTTCGTGATAATTTCATTATATAGGAAGTCGAAGGGAAATGCAAGCAAGATATTTGTGCAATTCTAACAAAAAAATTTAAATTAGTATTGACTCTTTGTGAAAAGTGTGGTACAGTAGACTTACGAAAACGATTACGGAAAACGAGGAATGCTCATGGTATCAATGAAAGACATCTCAGAGACATGCGGTGTATCGATTGCGACAGTAAGCAAAGCATTGAATGGACGCACTGATATAAGTACTTCGACAAAAGAACGGGTGCTTGAGGTGGCTAAGAAGATGGGCTATGTACCAAACTCATCCGCTCGTGCACTGAAGACAAACCGTACTTATAACATTGGAGTGTTATTTGCGGATGAAGCGCGAAGTGGTTTGACCCATTCCTATTTTTCTCCGGTGCTTGACAGCTTCCGACAGGGAGTGGAAGAAAAGGGATATGATATAACCTTTTTGGGAAGGCATGTGGGAAAGAGTGAATTGTCCTATAGTGAACATAGCAAATATCGCGGAGTCGATGGTGTGATTGTTGCTTGTGTGGATTTTGAAGCGGAAGAAGTAAAAGAATTGCTTCAAAGTGGTATACCGGTTGTGACAATCGATTATATATTTAATGACAAGGCATGTGTTATGTCGGACAACATTAGAGGAATGGAACAATTGGTTTCTTACATTATACAATGTGGACATAAGAAAATTGCTTATATCCACGGCGCGGATTCTTTTGTTACTAGAAGCCGTATCGGAAGTTTTTTGCGGACGATGAAAAGGTATGGGATAGAAACCGAAGACAGATATATTCGGGAAGGTATTTACCACGCACCGGATGTATCGGCAAAAATTACTCACGAATTATTATCATTGGAAGATAGACCTACTTGTATTGTTTATCCGGATGATTTTTCTTGTATCGGAGGTATTAATGTGATTCGAAGCAAAGGACTTTCGATTCCTAATGATATCTCAGTAGCCGGTTATGACGGACAAAGAATTGCCCACGTGATTGAGCCGAAGATAACGACTTACCGGCAGAATACAGAACAAATCGGAAAAGTCGCAGCAGCAAAGTTGGTAGAGCTGATTGAACAGCCGGAACTGGCACTTGTTGAAAGACTTGATGTACAAGGAGAATTAATACGAGGATGTTCAGTTCTTTCGATGAAATAATAAAAGTTATTCCTTAAAGGAATGACACGAAACTGTTCACAACTTTCATGAAGAAATTTGTGGAAGAATTAAAAAAATCATTATTTTAGGAGGGTATTGATTTATGAGGAAAAAATGGTTAGCGCTGGCATTGTCTATGGCTATGGTAGTTGGTTCAATTACCGGATGTGGCGGAAGTGACAGCAACAAGGATGCAAGTAATTCATCAAAGAGCAACGATTCAGCAAAAGTGGAAACCGTAGCTGATGGTGGCGGAAAAGTTCTTAACATTTATGTTTGGAACACAGAGTTCAAAGAGCGTTTTGAAAAGTATTATCCGGATTACAACAAAGATACACAGAGTATCGGTGATGTAAAAGTTAAATTCGTGACAAACACAAACGAAGGTGGTGTTTATCAGAAGAAACTGGATGCTGCTTTGAAAAAACAGGACAGCGCAAGTGCAGATGACAAAATTGATATGTTCCTCTGCGAGATGGATTATGTAAACAAGTACACGAATACAGACATGGCTCTTGATATTAAATCACTTGGACTTACCGATGATGATTTGAGCCAGATGTATGATTACACAAAACAGGCTGCTACAAAGAGTGATGGTACTCTTCGTGCTGTTTCATGGCAGGGCTGCCCTGGTGGATTTGTTTATCGTCGTTCTATCGCAAAAGAAGTATTTGGAACAGATGATATCGAAAAGATTCAGGAGCAGGTATCTGACTGGGATAAGTTCGCAGCAGCAGCTGAGACTTTGAAGGGCAAAGGATACAAGATGCTTTCCGGTTATGATGATGCACTTCGTGTATACTCAAACAACGTAAGCCAGAAATGTGTAAATGATGAAGGTGTTATCCAGATTGACCCATCCATCGAAAAATGGATTGACACAACAAAAGAGTATACTGACAAAGGTTACAACAACGGAACAAGCCTTTGGGCTGAAGAGTGGACTGCTGACATGGGCAAAGATAGTAAAGTATTTGGTTACTTCATGCCTGCATGGGGCATTAACTTCTCCATGGCAGAAGGATCCGGTGCTAAGAAAAATGATGACGGTACCTTTACACCGGGCGGAAGTTACGGTGACTGGGCTGTAGTAACCGGACCACAGTCATTCAACTGGGGCGGTTCCTTCATCTGTGGAGCAGCTGGAACAGATAATGCAAAATTGGTTGCAGACATCATGAAGAAACTCTGCTGTGACAAAGACATCATGTTCAACATCAGCAAAGACACTTCAGACTTCGTAAACAACAAGGCAGCAAACAAAAAGCTGGAAGAGGAAAATGTAACATCTGACTTCCTTGGTGGACAGTCTCTTGTAAAAGCTTTAAGTTCAGCAGCTGACAACATCAATTGCAGCAACGTATCTCCTTATGACCAGATGTACATCGAAAGCTTGATGGCTAAGATGAAAGATTACTATCAGGGTAAAGTAAGCAAAGAGAAAGCAATTGACAACTTCAAGAACGAGGTAATCAAGAGTTATCCGGATTTGAAAAAATAATGGGTAACAGCTTAGAAACGAATTAGTTTTCTGGCGGGACGGGGTGCCCCTGTCCCGCCATTTTTATCAAAAGGTAAGGGG
>ERZ791837.1618-NODE-1618-length-14109-cov-3.161947_pt1 | contig 14109 bp, 10 predicted proteins | sample MGYA00510292_ERZ791837 | MGnify/ENA primary metagenome ERZ791837 (study PRJEB30046, sample SAMN00715259) | human gut metagenome | study: EMG produced TPA metagenomics assembly of the A metagenome-wide association study of gut microbiota in type 2...
TCAAAGTCGTCCTGGATGGTGACGAGCTGATGGGTAAGGGGAACGGTATGCATGGAAAACTCCTTTTTGGAAAAATTGTGGCGATGCCCGATTCGAGGTGAAAACTGGTTTCTATCCGTACCCTCTGTGGGGAGGGCAACCTTGATGCTGAAAAGACCGGCGTGGTTGTGACGATTTCTATCTACGCCCTCGGTGAAGAGGACGACTTGGTTACGCCTTTGAGAACCGCGATATGATTATTATGTTATTCTATCCACACCCCTCAAATAGGAGCGACTTCAAGTCGAAGAATGCACCGGGGAACACAAACTGATTTCAACCAACGTCTTTAAGAGACGGAATTGTAGGTCAAAATACTCGGTTCCTTAGAGAGCGCATGGCAACAACTTATAGCAATTCAACTTTTTAATGCAACAGCAACAGCGTTGAATTGCATATCGCAAATTGCTGGTTTAACGTTCCACTAACTTTTTGCCTTGCGATCAAGAAAGCACGTCTGCTAAACGCTCTGCATTGAAAATATAATCGTACACTGCTATAATAAAATTGTGATATTATCACCAAAAATTCAAGATGCAAAGCGTTTGCGATTGGCAAACATTCAGGAGGAACGCATGGTAACAGGAGCCATTAAAAATAAGGTAGACAAGATCTGGACAGACATCTGGGCAGGCGGCATCACCAATCCGCTGACCGTCATTGAACAGCTGACCTATCTCATGTTCATCCACGACCTGGATGAGACGGACAACCTGCGTGCCAAGGAGAGCGCCATGCTGGGCCTGCCCCACCAGAGCATTTTTGCCGGAGAGGTCCAGGCAGGGGACCGCACCGTGGCCGGGGAACAGCTCAAGTGGTCCCGGTTCCACGACTTCCCCGCCGGGCAGATGTACGCGGTGGTGCAGGAGCTGGTGTTCCCCTTTATCAAGGAACTCCACACCGACAAGGACAGCGCCTACGCCAAGTACATGGGGGACGCCATCTTTAAGATCCCCACGCCCCTGATGCTGGAGAAGATCGTCACCGCCATGGACGAGATCTACGCCCAGGCGGAGCAGCTCCACGACACCGACGTGCGGGGGGACATCTACGAGTACCTCCTGTCCAAAATCGCCACCGCCGGAGTGAACGGCCAGTCCGCACTCCCCGGCACATCATCCGCATGATGGTGGACATGATGGCTCCCCAGGCGGATGATGTGATCTGCGACCCGGCCTGCGGCACCGCCGGCTTCCTGGTGGCGGCCGGGGAGTACCTGAAGGAGCGCCGCCGGGAGGAGATCTTCTTCAACCGGGAGAAGAAAGACCATTATATGAACCACATGTTCCACGGCTTCGACATGGACCGCACCATGCTGCGCATCGGGGCCATGAACATGATGACCCACGGCATCGACAACCCCTTCATCGAGTACCGGGACAGCCTCAGCGACCAGAACCCGGACCGGGACAAATACACCCTGATCCTGGCCAATCCCCCCTTCAAGGGGAGCCTGGACGCGGACATCGTGTCCGCCGACCTTTTAAAGGTGTGCAAGACCAAGAAAACGGAACTGCTGTTCCTGGCCCTCTTTCTGCGGATGCTGAAGGTGGGCGGCCGGGGGGCGGTCATCGTCCCGGACGGGGTGCTGTTCGGGTCCTCCAAGGCCCACAGGGATATCCGGCGGGAGTTGGTGGAGAACCACCGGCTGGAGGCGGTGATCTCCATGCCCTCCGGGGTGTTCAAGCCCTACGCCGGGGTGTCCACGGCGGTGCTGGTGTTCACCAAGACGGGCCACGGCGGCACGGACCAGGTGTGGTTCTACGACATGAAGGCGGACGGCTTCTCCCTGGACGACAAGCGCACCGAGATCGCCGAAAACGACATCCCCGATATCGTGGCCCGGTTCCACAACCGGGAAGGGGAGCAGGCGCGCAAGCGCACGGAGCAGTCCTTCCTGGTGCCGAAAGCAGAGATCGTGGACAACAGCTATGACCTCAGCATCAACAAGTACAAGCAGGTGGAGTATACCCCCGTGGAGTACCCGCCCACCAGCGAGATTTTGAAGGAGCTCCGGGACCTGGAGGCGGAGATCAGCAAGGGACTGGACGAGTTGGAGGGGATAGTGTGATGGCGAAGTTAACCGTCGCGGATATTAATCAATATTCAGGCACGACTATTAATCCGCCGGATAACCCTGATGAAGTATATGAACTGTACAGTGTCCCAAGTTTTGATTCGCAGTATCCAGAAATCATAAAGGGGTCAGAGATCGGCTCATCAAAGATAACTGTTGAAGATGGCGACGTTTTAGTATGTAAGATTAATCCTCGTATCAATCGAGTCTGGGTTGTAAAGCACCATACAGATCATCCACTTTTGGCATCCTCTGAATGGATTGTCGTCAGGAATTCAAAAATGGATTCTAATTATCTAAAATGGTACTTTTCATCCCCCACATTCCGTAATTTGCTTGTATCCCAAGTCGCCGGTATAGGTGGCTCGCTGACAAGAGCGCAACCCAAACAAGTGGCAAAATATCCTGTTCCCATTGTCGATATATGCGAACAGCGCCGCATTGCCGCTGTGCTGAACAAAGTTAGCGGCCTGATCGCCAAGCGCCGGGAACAGTTGGACAAGCTGGACGAACTGGTGAAGGCCCGGTTTGTGGAGATGTTTGGAGACTGTAAGACAAACCCTAAAAATTGGAAAACGAAAGCTCTTGAAAAAATTGCAAATGTTGGTTCGAGCAAGCGCGTTTTTGTTGAAGAACTTCAAGACAGTGGCATTCCATTCTATAGGGGAACAGAAATTGGCGCATTAGCTGAGAAAAAAGCTGTCATACCAGCGCTTTTCATTACAGAAGAGCATTATAAACAATTGTGCGAAACCACAGGAAAGCCACAAAAAGGCGATTTGTTAATGCCATCTATTTGTCCTGACGGACGAATCTGGATTGTTGATACGGATGAACCCTTTTATTTTAAGGATGGTCGAGTGTTGTGGGTGCACTTGACAAGTGCGAATTATAATTCTGTGTTTTTGCTTTATACTCTAAAAGACAGAATTATGACGGACTATGCAAGTATTGCATCGGGAACGACATTTGCAGAGTTGAAAATTTTTGCACTGAAAAAATGCAAAATTTTTGATGTGCCTCTTGAACTTCAAAATCAATTTGCCAATTTTGTAGAGCGCGTAGACCAGCAGAAGCAGACTGTACAGCAGAGCCTTGAAAAGTTGGAATTGATGAAAAAGGCGCTGATGCAGGAATATTTTGGGTAAAAGGGTGTGCAATGGTGGAGTTTAGCGGTATAATAACGTTAAACAGAACATTTTACCACGAAAGGAGCATACGATGATGACTTTTGAAGAAGAAAGAGACTACAATAATGCAAAGTTTGATGCAATCAAGGCAAAGAACTCGATTCAAAAGCTGAAACCTGAGCTTCGGGAGCAACTGCTAAAAGAACTGGTTGGAGCAGAAGCGTATGCTGCAATGTGGCAGACATTTAAGCAATTATGCAACGGTCAGAGGTGATATTATGGAACATTTTATTACAAGTGTCCACATCAATGAGGTTCGACATCTAAAAGACATTGAAATCAAACTGAACCCTGAAAAGCGTCAGCATCTTATCCTGACTGGTAAAAATGGCTCCGGTAAAACTTCGGTATTGCAGGCGATGAAAGATTATCTGCAGGCAATCGATGATGGGGTCTATCAGGAATTGTGTATTCGGAGATCCTATAAATCGAATGATAAGCTTTCTGAACTTGAAAAAATTGTTGCCGAAACATTTGCAAAGTATAATTCTGGAGTAGAAGTAGACGTTTCAAATGTAGTAGGCTTAGACCGTTTATATAGTCAGGGAGAATTTGTAACTGCTTACTTTCCGGCAGACAGAAAGACAGTGATTCATCGCGCAAAGGGAGTTCAAGATGTAAAACTAGAAAATCAATACAGTTTGGATGATACACCAGAAAATATTTTGCTGAAATATATGGTTCATCTCAAAACTCAACAGGCATATGCAAAGAATGAAAATGATTTAAGTGTCGAGAAGAAAATCGCGGAATGGTTTTCCCGCTTCGAAAATGCGCTAAAAGTATTGTTGAGCGATGACAGCATCCGATTGATATATGACTATAAAAACTATAATTTTCTAATTGAACAGAAAGGTCGAAATCCATATAGTTTGGATGAACTTTCTGATGGCTATTCTGCAATCATCGGTATTGTCGCAGACCTAATCCTCCGTATGGACCGCAACTGGTTGCTGAAAGGTGAACTGAGCCAGTACGATGTGGAAGGCATTGTGCTGATTGATGAGCTGGAAACGCATCTCCATGTAGAACTTCAGAGGAAAATCCTGCCCTTCCTGACAGAGTTCTTCCCGCGCATCCAGTTTATCATTACAACACATTCAGCCTATATCCTGAACTCCATCAGCAACGCCTGCATTTATGATTTGGAAAAACAGGTACACTTTACAGATTTTTCTGCATATTCAGCGGATGATATTGCAGAAGGCTATTTTGATGCACAAAATTACTCAGAAACTATGCAGGACAAAATTTTTCGATATCAAAAACTTGTTCTGAAAAAAGAGCTTTCTAATGATGAGAAAGCGGAACGGGCTCAATTAAGGATTGAATTAAAGACGGCAAATAAACTATTAGAAGATGATGTCTCCGATGCATTCAACCGGATTGAAGAAAAGAAGGATTTCTAATGGTTAAAATTGAACGAACAAACGGAGAAAAAGCAAAAATAGCAATTATATCGCTTGAAAAGGAACGAAATAAGGAATCGGGTACATATAACACGCTAGATGTTTTTGATGCATTAAATGAGATGTTTCACGGGAAATGCTATTTGTGTGAACAAAGAGGAAGCTATCAAATCGAGCATTTAGTTCCACATAAAGGTGACAAAAACCTGGAATTTAATTGGAATAATTTGTTCTTGGCGTGTCCACATTGTAATAATATAAAAAAGGAAAAGTACACTCCGATTTTAGATTGTACCAAAGAAGATGTTGATAAGAAGATTGCCTTTCGAAAGAAAGGATACTGGGGCACAGAAGAGCATTTGGAGTTTACAGCATTGACAAATGAGCCGGAAACCCAAATGACAGTGGAACTTTTAAAAGAAATTCACAGTGGTTCTACGCCTCAAAAGCGGGCAGAAGCAAAGATACTCTATGTCCGAATTATAAAATCAATGCGAGAATTTAAAAATTATGTACTGGAGTATGAAGAAAGTAATGGTCAGATAAAACTGGATATATTGGAACTGATAAAACGAGAATTAAGGCCAACCTCAGAGTTTACAGCATTTAAACGCTGGCTAATTCGTGATGCAGAGAATAAATATCCCGAATTGCAACAGTACTGTCAATAATTGAGAGGTGATTCCATGTCCAACTTCTCCTATCTTGCCACCAAGCCCGAATACTCCCTCTTCGCTAATTCCGCCATCGAGACCGAGAAAGTGTTCTCCACCTCCCCGGCGATGTGCGCGGTGGGGTGCCGGAAGGCGTTGGAGCTGGCGGTGAAGTGGGTGTATGCGGCAGATAAAACCATCACGATGCCCTACAAGGACAACCTGCAATCTCTGCTGCACGAACCGAGTTTCCGGTTCGCAGTGGACCGCAATGTGTGGAGCGTGCTGCCCAGCATCGTGAAGGCGGGCAATCTGGCGGTACATACAGGGCATAGCGTGTCGGCGGCGGATGCAGTGTTCAGCCTGCGGGGGCTGTTCGACTTCATCCAGTGGGTGGATTACTGCTACGGCACGGACTATGTGGAGCGCTCCTTTGATGAAACAGCCATCCCCGGTGAAAAGGTAACACTGGACGAAAAGAAGATCCGGGAACAGGAAAGCCTGCTTACCCAGAAAGATGCCGAACTGGAAGCGTTGCGCAAGCAGGTGGAGAGCCTTTCGGCGGCGTACACGGCCAGCAAACAGCAGAACCAGCAGAGCCGCAGTTTCACCGCCGCAGACCTGACCGAGGCCGAAACGCGGCGGAAGATCATCGACATCGACCTCAAGGCCATGGGCTGGAAATTCACCGGGCCGGACGCCGATGTGCGCACCGAGTACGAAGTGGACAACATGAACGGCGTGCTGGGGCAGAAGGGCTATGCGGACTATGTGCTGATGGGCAAGGACGGCTTGCCGCTGGCGGTCATTGAAGCCAAGCGCAGCACCAAAGACCCCAACATCGGGCGCAAGCAGGCTCAGCTTTATGCAGACTGTCTGGAACAGAAGTTTGGCCGCCGTCCGATGCTGTTTACCACCAACGGCTACACCACCTATTTCTGGGATGAGCAGAGCGGCCCGCAGCGTGCCGTGAGCGGGGTGTTCTGCAAGGACGACTTGCAGAAGCTGATGAACCGCCGCACCGAGAAAAAGCCGCTGGACACCATCGAAATTGATGATAAAATCACCGACCGTTACTACCAGAAAAACGCCATCCGGGCAGTCTGCGCCCATATTACGCAGGGCTTCCGGCGCAATCTGCTGGTCATGGCAACGGGCACAGGCAAGACCCGCACCGCATCCAGCCTGACCGATGTGCTGAGCCGGGGCGGTCATGTGACCAACGTGCTCTTTCTGGCGGATCGCACCGCGCTGGTCAAGCAGGCAAAGGACGACTTCAAAAAGTATCTGCCGGACCAATCGCTGTGCAACCTCTGCTCCTCCAAGGACGATAAGGCCGCGCGCATCGTGTTTTCTACCTATCCCACCATGCTCAACGCCATCGACAACGCCAAGACCAAGGACGGCGTACCGCTGTTTTCGCCTGCCCACTTTGACCTTATCATCGTGGACGAGAGCCACCGCAGTATTTTCAAGAAATACCGCGCCATTTTTGATTATTTCGATGCGGTTCTGGTGGGCCTGACCGCCACCCCGAAAACCGATGTAGACCGCAACACCTACGACTTTTTCGAGATGGAACACGGCATCCCCACCTACGCCTACGATTACGACACGGCGGTCTACACCGACCATGTGCTGGTGCCTTACTACAACTACGAGGTCAAGACGAAATTCACAGAAGAGGGCATCCACTACGACCAGCTTTCACCGGAGGATAAGGCCCGCTACGAGGACGATTTTGCCGAGGACGACACCCTGCCCACCTTCATCCCATCCGAAAAGCTGAACAAGTTCATCTTCAACGCCAACACCGTGGACACGGTGCTGCAAGACCTGATGGAACGCGGCATCCAGACGGCGGGTGGTGACCGCATCGGCAAAACCATCATCTTTGCCCAGAACAAGCGCCATGCGGAGTTTATCCGGGAACGTTTTGGCAAGCTCTACCCGCAGCTGGAGACCCAGTACCCGGGATTCATCCAGCGGGTGGTCTGCGACGACGCCTATGCGCAGTCCATCATTGATGACTTCAAGCAGCCGGACAAGCCGCCGTTTATTGCGGTCTCGGTGGATATGATGGACACGGGCATCGATGTGCCGGAGTGCACGAATCTGGTGTTCTTCAAAAAAGTGCGCAGCAAAACGAAGTTCTGGCAGATGATCGGCCGTGGTACACGGCTCTGCCCATCCCTTGCCTGTGTGGATGCCATCGACGGCGAATATACGGGCAAACGGCGGTTTCTGATCTTCGACTACTGCGGCAACTTTGAATTTTTCCGTCAGAAACCCAACGGCTACGAGAGCGCGGACACCAAAAGCCTGTCCGAGAGCATTTTCTGCAAGCAGGTGCGCATTGCCGCCGCGCTGCAGGATGGAGTCTATGGGGACGAAAACTACCAGAACTGGCGCAAGATCTTAACGGAGACCTGCCGTGCCGAAGTGGGAGCGCTGAACCCGGAGCTGGTATCCGTGCGGCTGCACCGACAGGCCGTGGAACACTATCAAAAGCCGGAGGCCTTTGTCAGCCTGACCGAAACGGACAAGGGTACGCTGATGAAAGAGGTGGCACCGCTCATCTCGCTGGACGACAAAGATGAAGCCGCCAAGCGGTTCGATAACTTTGTGTATGGCTTGCTGCTCTGTGAACTGGAAGGTCTGCCGGGGCTGGGCCGCGCCCAGAAACAGCTGCGCAATACAGCGGCAATGCTGGAAGGGAAGGCTACCATCCCGCAGGTGCAGGCAAAGCTGCCCCTCATCCGGGAGGTGCAGACAGACGAATTTTTGACCTCGCATGATCTGCTCCGCTTTGAGGAAATGCGGCAGGAACTGCGGGAACTCATCAAGTTTCTGGTGGAGGGCGGCGAGGGGCAAAAGCCTGTCTACACGGCCCTTGCCGACCCGGTATTGGAACAGACCGAGGGCAAAACGCTGGATTCCGGCTATGATTTCGGCGAGTACCGGGAACGTGTGAACCGCTACATCATGGAGCACCGCAGCGATACGCTGGCCATCCACAAGCTGACCCAGAACATTCCGCTTTCCCGGGGCGACTATACCGAGCTGGAACATATCTTCACCTGTGAGCTGGGCAGCAAAGAGGACTATGCACGGGAGTTTCGGGATACACCCTTTGGTCTGCTGGTGCGTAAAGTGGCAAAGCTGGACCACGATGCTGCCATGCAGGCATTTTCAAAATTTATCAATGACGAATCGCTGAATGCAAAGCAGATCGCGTTCGTGCAGAAGGTCATTCATTACATCGAGCAGAACGGTTATGTGGAAAGCAAAGCGGTGCTGATGAAACCACCCTTTGACCAGCCCATCCTGTTTACCCGCCTGTTTGATGGCAAAACAGGCAGTGAACTGATGGATACGATCAATTCCGTGAAAGAGAATGCCACCCATGTGACTGCATAAAGTAGTGGAATGTACTGATAAAAACCGGTATAATTCAGGACTATCGAAAAATGAATATCCTGCAACGCAGTATGGCAAGTCAGGGAATTTTGAACGATACGCAAACGACTCTGGCTGATTACCTGATGAGCATCGCACAAATTTCCGTGGAGGATGCCGGAGCGATTTATATCGAGTTGAGCAGCATCCGCGGCAATTTTATGGCAAACATCATTCTGCGCATGATTGAAAATTATCACTTCCTGCCCGATATGGCGCAGAAACTGAAAAACAAACAAGCACTGGTGGAAAGCGTAATTGCAAATGAACAGCTGGAGCCTTCCATTACGTCGTCCATCAAAGATGTGTATGATGAACTTGTCAACAGCAAACTGGATATGATCGAGGGCCTCGTGCCGATCTCTGCCATCCGGTATGATGCTAAGATGCAGGAAGCAGAAAGACTTTAAGGGGAGTGCGACTTGTAGGATTGCTTTAAATTATCGAGTTAATCCGCAGGCTGAATAGATTCACTCAAATCGAATGAAAACGAAAAAATGCCCGCTCACCGTGGAGATCCGGCTCCATCGGTGGGCGGGCATATCCAATAAAACACCAGGATACTATTATGCTTTTCGTACTTCAGCTGGGATCTTGTTCTGGCTCAGATATCCCACAGGGAGGGCGCAGAGGTGGAAACCGCGGCGGCACCTGCGCGCATGGCGGCCATGACGTCGGCCTTGTCCCGCAGCAGACCGCCCGCGATCACCGGCACCCGGGTGCGGGTACTGATCTCGGTGATGACCCGGGGCATGATGCCGGGCAGGATCTCCACAAAGTCCGGCTTGCCTTGTTCCAGCTGGCCGGAAAGGTTGTTCAGGGAAAGGGAGTCCAGGATGAACGCCCGCTGGATGGTCAGCAGGCCCTGATGGCGCGCCCGCCGGATCAGGGACGGGTGGGTGGAAATAATACCGTCCGGGTGGCACAGCGCAATGAGGGAATTCACGGCAACTTCCCGCGCCGAAAGGCCGTCCACAAGGTCGATGTGCACGACGGCCAGCTTTCCGGCCGCGTGGATGCGCCGGACCAGCTCCCCCACATTGAGCAGGGTGCTCGCCAGCAGAAAGACCGTGCTGCAGGGCGAGGCCAGGGCGGCCGTCAGAGCGTCATCCGTCTTGACGGCCGCGATCACCGGCTCGTCCAGCAGAGTTTCAGCAAGTGGATGCATCGGGCAGGACTCCTTTTTTCTCAGATGGTTCTCATTATCGCACAAAGGGGCCGCACTGTAAAGTGCAGCCCCAGTCTGCGGTTGTGCTTATGCCTGGAAATAGATCGCGGTGTTGGCCACGGTCATCATGGTCATCAGGATGGTATTCAGGAAGGCCGCAATGTACACGCTGCCGGTCTTTTTGTACAGGTACTTGGCCAGGCAGGATGCAATGGCCAGCGAGGGCACCAGCGCAAACAGCAGGATGCCGCCAAGGGCCTGTCCCGGGTAGAAGGCAACGCCGGTACGGAACAGGGTGCCGTACTGCAGCACCAGCCAGAGGAGGATGCCGCCCATGTTGGTCAGAGCAGCCAGCAGGTAGCCCCAGCCGCCCTGCAGCTTTTCGCTGCTGGTGTTGGAGATGGCGGCGGCGCCGCTGACAAAGTAGTACACAAAGAAGAACGGCATATACTTGACCGCCGCCGGGATGGCGCTGGCTTCAAAGGTCTTGAAGGCGAAGGTCCAGATGCGGAAGTCGGTCTTGAAGATGGCATCCACGGCAAACAGGCAGGCGTAGGCGATCACGCTCACCAGCAGTGCCACGCAGAAGGCTGCGGCCACAGACACCGGCTTTGCGGCAATGCCGTACTGTTCCAGCGTGATGCCCTTCTGCTTGCGGCCGCCGAACAGGTAGACGCAGACCATGGTCACGATGGAGATGCAGGCGCAGATGAGAGCCCAGGTCACGATGCTGTTGACGGTGGGGCCCTGCCAGGTGGCATTGGTCTCGAAGATGTTCTTGGTCACCAGCACACGCAGGACGATGGAATCGATCAGGACGCACACCGAGCCGGACAGCCAGGTCTTGCGGTCGTCCTCGGTGCTGCGGGCTGCCAGAACGATGCCCACCACCGACAGGAGCAGGGCAATGTCACTGGCGTAGCGCATCCAGCGGATGGGCTCTGCGGTCAGACTGCCGTCGTACACGGCGGGGAAGATGATGGCCGGGATCAGCATACCCACCACGAACAGGCTGATCGTGCCAAGCTTGCCGGACAGGGTACCGACGGCCGGGGTGGGTGCTGCGACGGCCTGCTTTGCATTGGACAGGAAGGGCAGCTTCATCAGCAGCAGGGCAAGAGGTGCCAGCATGAGCAGGAAGCCCACCAGAGCGACCAGCTCAAAGACTTCTTTCCAGTACCAGATCTGGCTGGTGGAAGCAATGTTCTGCACCAGACCGGACTGGTCGGCAAATGCAGTGGCGTAGAACTCGATGGCATCCTTGGTGGAAGCCTTGGAGAAGTGGTTCCAGGGGTGGATCTCACGCGGCTGGTAAATGATGCGCTGGCCGCCGTCCGAGCCGGTGTACCAGGTGTCAGCCTGCGGAGCTTCCTGCTCCAGCAGGGTCTTGCCAGCGGTGGTGGCAACATAGTCCTTGTGGTAGACGGTGCCGCTCTTCGTGGGAGGTTCGTCGGCCGCAAAGAAGAACTCGTCGTACTGGCCGCAGATCTTGCCGATGGTGCGTCCGCCGAAGGTGGCAACTGCAGCCTCTTCGTCCAGGCCCAGGTAGGAGGTCCAGGAGTAATCGGCACCCATGCTCAAACCGGCCTTGATGATGCGGTAACCGGCGGCAGCGTAGTTCTGCTCATCCAGATAGATGGCCATCTCGGAGGAGAAGCCGCCCATGGAGTGGCCGCTGACCGCGATCTGACCGTTGCCCTGTGCATCCTTGGCCACGTAGTCCTGGCTGTACATGTACTGTGCGGCATCCCACAGCGAAGTGGGCCAGAAGTTGAAGAAGCCGCCGGTATTGTCGGCGTTCCCGTGGGAATGGCCGTGGTCATACATATCCAGTGCCAGCACGACATAGCCGCGGCGGGACATCTCGATGGCGGTCTCGTCCTGCATCTCGGCACTGTTCAGGTAGCCGTGGGTGGTCACGATGGTGGGGTGCGGGTTGGAGGCGTCCACGCCCTTGGGCATGTACAACAGGCCCGAAAGGGTGCCGGAGTCGGTATCAAAGGAAATGCGGGAGACCTTGACCTTGTAGAATGAGGTGTTGAACATCTGGGCAAAAATGCTGCCCAGCAGCATCAACGCCACAGCGATCGCCAGCACAACGACCGTGCGCGAACGCTTTTCGGTGGCCTTTGCGGTGCTTTTCATGAGGATCCTCCTTCTTTTTTCAGGGACGTGCCCGGCGGCTGCACTTCCAGAACCAGCCCCCGGAACAGATGTGAACGGGCGGACAAGGGGTGCGATGGGAACAAAAAAATGGGGACGCACTGCGGTCGTGTGGCACAGTGCATCCCCATCTCAATTCTCTTGGGATGCTTTCAGTATACCATTTCTCAACGGTTTGTCAACAGACAATTCACAAATTCGTGATTTTTTGTTGGAAGCAGTCAAAATCCAGACAAATTCTTTTAATGCTCTGCCCAGTCACTGCTGCGGCCCACGGCCTTGTGCCAGCCGGACAGCAGCCGTGCGCGCTCGGCCTCCGGCATAGCGGGGGTAAAGGTCATGTTGCAGTGCCACAGGCTGCGGATCTCGTCCCGGTCCTTCCACACGCCGGTGGCAAGGCCGGCCAGATAGGCAGCGCCCAGAGCCGTGGTCTCCCGGATGGCCGGGCGCAGAACGTCCTTGTTCAGGATGTCGGCCTGGAACTGCATCAGGAACTGGTCGCGGGAAGCACCGCCGTCCACCTTCAGGGAGGTGATGGGCACACCGGTGTCCTTTTCCATGGCAGCCACAAGGTCGGCGCTCTGGTAGGCGATGGACTCCTCCGCCGCCCGGATGATGTGGTTCTGGGTGGTGCCGCGGGTGATGCCTACAATGGCACCGCGGGCGTACATATCCCAATAGGGCGCGCCGAGACCGGTGAAGGCGGGCACGATGTAGATGCCGCCGTTGTCCGGCACCTTCTGGGCATAGTATTCGGCGTCGCGGCTCTCCTGGATCATCCGCAGGCCATCGCGCACCCACTGGATGACGGCACCACCCACAAAGACACTGCCCTCCAGAGCATACTCCACCTTGCCGTTCAGGCTGATGCCGATGGTGGAAAGATTATGCAGCATAGCCGAGGTTGCCGGCTGCAAAATGCCCAGTGCGCCCAGAATGATCAGGGCAGAGTTAAAGCTCAGCACAAAGCGATAGTTGCTCGCCACACGGCGCTGCATGGCGTTGGCAATGCTCTTGAGCTGCACCAACTCTTCCAAGCTGTCGGCTTTGATGGTAATATCGGCAATTTCGCGTGCAATGGCTGCGCCAGAGTTGATGGCGATGCCAACATCGGCAGCAGACAAAGCCGGTGAATCGTTGATGCCGTCGCCGATCATGACAACGGTATGCCCTTCTGCCTTTGCTTTTTGGACATACTCTGCCTTATCTTCCGGCAGAACCTCCGAGAAATACTGATCAATGCCTACCTGGCGGGCAATCGCGGCTGCGGTGCGGTCACTGTCACCGGTCATCATCACAGTGTTGGTGACACCGATGGCGCGCAGCTGGCGCAGCACATGGCGTGCTTCGGGGCGCAGCGGGTCCGCAATGCAGATAACGCCCACCAGCTGGCCGCAGGCAGCCAGATACAGGTGCGAATGTTCCGGTTCCAGATCGTCAAACTTCTGCTGTTCCGCAGCGGGAATGACGCACTTTTCATCCTCGAACACAAAGTGATGGCTGCCGATCACAACGCGCTCCCCGCGCACGCGGCTTGCAATGCCGTGGGCCACAATGTACTCTACCTCGGTATGCATCTCCTCGTGGGTAATGCCGCGCTCCTTGGCAGCACGCACCACGGCGTTTGCCATGGAATGCGGGAAGTGCTCTTCCAGGCAGGCGGCCAGCTTGAGAACTTCCTCCTCATCACACCCGGAGAACGGCACAACCTTGACCACTTTAGGACTTGCATGGGTCAGGGTACCGGTCTTATCAAACACAATAGTATCCGCCTTGGACAGGGCTTCCAGATACTTGCCTCCCTTGACGGTGATGTGGTAGGAACCGCATTCACGCATAGCAGACAGCACGGCCAGCGGCATGGAAAGTTTAAGTGCGCAAGAGAAATCGACCATCAGAATCGAGATTGCGCGGGTTACGTTGCGGGTGAGCGCATAGGTCACGACCGTAC
>ERZ791837.1630-NODE-1630-length-14039-cov-3.337457_pt1 | contig 14039 bp, 19 predicted proteins | sample MGYA00510292_ERZ791837 | MGnify/ENA primary metagenome ERZ791837 (study PRJEB30046, sample SAMN00715259) | human gut metagenome | study: EMG produced TPA metagenomics assembly of the A metagenome-wide association study of gut microbiota in type 2...
ACCTTGTCAACCTTATCATATTCGATTTCAGGGAAGATCAGCTGTTCCTTGATACCAAGGGAGTAATTTCCTCTTCCATCAAATGAATTGGGGTTAACACCTCTGAAGTCACGTACACGAGGCAGTGCCAGGTTCACAAGACGATCAAGGAACTCATACATTCTCTCGCCGCGGAGTGTAACCTTACATCCGATTGCCAGTCCTTCTCTGATCTTGAAGTTAGCAACAGATTTCTTTGCTCTGGTAAGTACAGCCTTCTGACCGGTAATGGTTTCAAGATCCTTAACAGCGGACTCAAGAAGCTTTGCGTTATCCTTAGCTTCGCCTACGCCCATGTTGATAACGATCTTATCAAGCTTCGGCACCTGCATAACGTTCTTATATCCAAATTTTTTCATCAGAGCGTCTACCATCTCGTTCTGATACTGTTCTTTTAATCTAGCCAACTCTCGTTCCTCCTCCCTGCAATTAGTCAATTACTTTGCCGGTAGCCTTAGCTACGCGAACCTTCTTGCCGTCTTTTACTTCAAAGCCAACACGGGTTGCTTTGCCGTCAACCATCAGCATTACATTGGAGATGTCCATAGCAGCTTCCTGATGGATAATGCCGCCCTGGGGATTACCAGCACTGGGTTTGGAGTGCTTTGTAACCATGTTGCAGCCCTCAACGGTAACCTTGCCGTCTTTTACGTGAAGGACTTTACCGGTTTTATCTTTATCTTTTCCTGTGATAACCTTTACCAGGTCGTCTTTCTTAATTTTCTGCACAGTCGGCACCTCCTTACAGTACTTCCGGAGCCAGAGATACGATCTTCATGAACTGTTTCTCACGTAATTCTCTTGCTACCGGTCCAAAGATACGGGTTCCTCTTGGGGTCTTGTCATCTTTGATAATAACTGCTGCGTTCTCATCGAACTTAATATAAGAACCGTCTTTACGGCGTGCGCCCTTAACGGTACGTACCACTACAGCCTTTACAACATCGCCCTTCTTTACAACGCCGCCGGGTGTTGCTTTCTTAACAGAAGCTACTACAACATCGCCGATATTTGCATATCTTCTACGAGTTCCGCCGAGAACTCTTATGCACATCAGTTCCTTTGCGCCGGTGTTGTCTGCAACCTTCAAATAAGTCTGCATCTGAATCACAGCGAGTTCCTCCTTTCAGCTTCGCACCTAATGCGAAACCTCTACCTTAACTTCGATCTATTACTTCGCCTTCTCGAGAATGGTAACTACTCTCCATCTCTTGTCCTTAGACAGTGGACGAGTTTCCATTACCTCTACACGGTCGCCCTTTCTGCACTCGTTGTTCTCATCGTGTGCCTTAAGACGTACTGTTCTCTTTACGATCTTCTTGTAAAGCGGATGCTTTACATTGTCAATAATTGCAACAACAACAGTCTTATCCATCTTGTCACTAACGACCATGCCGACTCTTGTTTTTCTAAGATTTCTTTCAGCCACTGTAAAGCCCTCCTTTTACTGCTGTGCGGACTGGATTTCCGCAGCGCGGAGTGCAGTCTTTACACGTGCAATATCTTTCTTAACAGCCTTAATGCGAGCTGTATTCTCCAGCTGATTAGCTGCAAGCTGGAAACGAAGTGCGAAGAGCTCTTCCTTCAGGTCACCCAGCTTGGAATTCAGTTCATCAACTGTCATAGCCTTTACTTCAGTTGCCTTCATTACTGCTCGCCTCCTTCTTCAGCCTTTGTAATAAACTTACACTTAATAGGCAGCTTGTGCATTGCAAGACGCATTGCCTCTCTTGCTGTCTCTTCCGGTACGCCTGCAATTTCAAACATTACACGACCCGGCTTAACTACTGCTACCCAGTATTCCGGTGCACCTTTACCAGAACCCATTCGAGTACCAGCAGGCTTCTTTGTTACCGGCTTATCCGGGAAAATCTTGATCCATACCTGACCGCCACGCTTGATGTAACGTGTCATTGCGATACGGGCAGCTTCAATCTGGTTTGAGGTGATCCATGCCGGCTCCAGTGCCTGAAGACCAAAATCACCATTGCTTACAAAGTTTCCTCTGTATGCCTTACCTGTCATACGTCCTCTGTGGACACGACGATATTTTACTCTCTTCGGAAGCAGCATTACTGGTTACCTCCTTCTTTTTTAGCGTCACGACGGAAGTTGCCGCCGTTTCTTCTGTCACCATTGCGGTTGTCACGACGTCTTCTGTCATCTCTGCCGCCACGGTTGTTATCACGGGACTTTCTCTCGATCTTTTCTCTCTGTGCAGCAGCCTTAGCAGCGTCACCCTTGAGAACTTCGCCCTTATAGATCCATACCTTTACGCCCAGACGACCATATGTGGTATGAGCCTCAGCTGTACCATAATCGATATCTGCACGAATTGTCTGCAGCGGAATAGTACCTTCATGGTATGTCTCAGAACGTGCGATTTCTGCGCCGCCCAGACGACCGGAAACCATTGTCTTGATACCCTTTGCACCCATGCGCATTGCACGGCCGATGGACTGCTTCATTGCACGACGGAAAGATGCTCTGTTTTCCAGATCCAGTGCGATCTTTTCGGCTACTAGCTGAGCATCCATATCAGGCTGCTTAACCTCTACGATGTTTACATATACCTGCTTGCCCATCATCTTTTCGAGCTGAACACGCAGCTTGTCGATCTCTGCACCGCCACGGCCTATTACTACGCCCGGCTTTGCACAATGAATGTGGATTCTTACCTTATCTGCGAAACGTTCAATTTCGATCTTTGGAACGCCTGCTGCATACAGGTTCTTCTTGATGAACTTACGAACGTTATAATCTTCTACCAGCATATCGCCGAAATCAGCCTTATTCGCAAACCAGCGTGAATCCCAATCCTTAATGACACCAACACGGAGACCGTGTGGATTAACCTTCTGGCCCATATCTAAACCTCCTTGGGATTATTCTTCTTCTTTCAGAACAATAGTGATGTGTGAAGTTCTCTTGTAAATGCGGAATGCTCTGCCCTGTGCTCTCGGCTGAATCCTCTTCATGATCGGACCCGGAGTAACATAGCACTCTGCTACAACAAGATTATCCTTGTTCATGCTGTGGTTGTTCTCTGCGTTTGCAATAGCGGACTTCAAAAGCTTTGCCAGCATAGGGCTAGCTGCCTTTGGGGTGAGGTCCAGTGTTGCCAGTGCAATATCAACAGGCTTGTTTCTAATCAGATCAAGTACAATCTGTACCTTTCTCGGCGCAATGCGAGCATTTCTCAGATATGCTCTTGCTTCCATTTGAACTCCTCCTTCCGCAATTACTTCTTGCCGTTATTTGATGTCTTAGAACCTGCGTGGCCCTTGAATGTTCTTGTTGGTGCGAATTCGCCCAGCTTGTGGCCAACCATGTCCTCTGTTACATATACCGGAACGTGCTTACGACCATCGTGTACGGCAAATGTGTGTCCTACGAAATCCGGGAAAATGGTGGACGAACGGCTCCAAGTCTTGAGCACTTTCTTTTCGCCGGCTTCATTCATAGCCATTACTCTCTTCATCAGGACCTCCTGTACGTATGGTCCCTTCTTGATGCTTCTGCTCATGAATCTGTTCCTCCTTTCCCCTTACTTACCGTTGCGGCGCTTTACGATATACTTATCGGAAGGATTATGCTTCTTTCTGGTCTTATAACCCAGAGCTGGCTTGCCCCAAGGTGTTACAGGACCCGGACGTCCGATAGGTGACTTACCTTCACCACCACCGTGTGGGTGATCACATGGGTTCATTACGGAACCTCTTACTGTAGGTCTCCAACCCTTATGACGCATACGTCCAGCCTTACCATAGCTTACATTTTCGTGGTCAATGTTTGATACCTGACCGATAGATGCACGGCAGTTTACAGGTACTTTTCTCATTTCGCCGGAAGGAAGTCTTACAAGCGCATACTTTTCTTCCTTACCCATGAGCTGTGCCATATTGCCTGCGCTTCTTACCAACTGTGCACCCTTACCAGGATAAAGCTCAATGCCGTGGATAAATGTACCAACTGGAATTGCACTCATCGGCAGTGCATTACCCGGCTTGATGTCTGCGTCAGCACCAGAACGAACTGTGTCGCCGACCTTCATGCCTTCAGCTGCCAGAATGTAGCTCTTTGTGCCATCCTCGTACTGAATCAGTGCGATAAATGCGCTTCTGTTCGGATCGTACTCAAGAGTAAGAACCTGTGCATTCATGCCGTCCTTTGTTCTCTTAAAGTCGATTACACGATACTTTCTTCTATTACCGCCGCCTCTGTGACGAACGGTGATTCTGCCGTAGCTGTTTCGACCGGAATTTTTCTTCATCGGCTCGAGCAAGCTCTTCTCCGGCTCTACCTTTGACAGCTTAGAATAATCTGTTACTGTCATATTACGGCGAGACGGGGTAGTCGGCTTATAGGTTTTAATTGCCATTTATTTCACTCCTTAAATGCTCTTATCGGGAGCATTACTCCCATACCTGACTGCTTCTATTTAACAGTCTCTATTAGAACATACCGTCGAAGAATTCGATGGTGCCCTTACGCTTCTTTTCTGTAGGCTCTGGATTGATAGTAATGATAGCCTTCTTATAGTCAGCCTTCTTGCCAACATAACGGCCTACACGCTTAGTGCGTCCAATGCAGTTCATGGTGTTTACCTTAACAACCTCTACATTAAACAGAGCTTCAGCAGCCTTTGCAATCTCTACCTTGTTTGCATTCTTTGCAACCTTAAAGGTGTACTTGCTTTCAGCCATACCGTCTACGCTCTTCTCGGTGATTACCGGTGTCAGAATGATGTCCTGCGGTGCTTTCACTTTGCATACACCTCCTCGATTTTTGCAACAGCGTCCTTAGAAACGATGAACTTGTCATAGTTCAGGATGTCGTATACATTCAGGGTGTTGACAGCAGCTGTCTTTACGCCCTTGATATTTGCAGCACTCTTGATTACCTTGCCGTTTGCTTCAGCTGTAACGATCAGTGCCTTGCCTTCTACGTTCAGTGCCTTCAGCATTTCAACAATCGTCTTTGTCTTGTATGCATCTACAGCCAGTGTATCAAGTACGATCATGTTATTATCAAGAACCTTTGTGGAAAGTGCGGACTTCATTGCAAGTCTGCGAACCTTCTTGTTCAGTGCATAACGATAATCTCTCGGCTTTGGACCAAGTGCCACACCACCGTGTGTCCACTGAGGAGCTCTGATGGAACCCTGTCTTGCATGACCTGTTCCCTTCTGTCTCCAAGGCTTTCTGCCGCCGCCACGAACTTCTGTACGAGTAAGTGTGGACTGTGTGCCCTGACGCTGATTTGCAAGATAGTTAACTACCATTGCGTGCATTACTGCTTCGTTCGGTGTAATTCCAAAGACAGCATCTGCAAGCTCTGTTTCAGAAACAGCCTTACCTGCCATATCAAAAACTGAAATCTTTGCCATTTGTGTTGCCTCCTTTCTTACGCCTTAACGCTGTTTACGATTGTAACAATGCTGCCCTTAGCGCCCGGAATTGCGCCCTTTACAGCGATGAGATTATTCTCTGTATCAATCTTTACAACTTCCAGATTCTGTACGGTTACCTTTTCAGCACCCATATGACCCGGCATACCCTTGCCCTTATAAATACGGGATGGAGATGAACAAGCACCCATTGAGCCTGCTTCTCTGTGTACAGGACCTGTACCATGAGTTTCCTTAAGTCTGTGCTGATTATGACGCTTGATTGCGCCGGCAAAACCTTTACCCTTGCTGGTGCCGCTAACATCAACGCTGTCGCCTACTGCGAATGTGTCAGCCTTAATAATATCTCCAACGTTCATGCCGTCGCAGCCTTCAAGCTTGAATTCCTTCAGAGTCTTCTTTGCTGCAACCTCTGCCTTGTCGAAGTGGCCCTTCATCGGCTTATTTACGTTCTTGGCCTTAACTTCGCCAAATCCTATCTGTACTGCTGCATAGCCATCATTCTCGATTGTCTTCTTCTGAACAACAACACAAGGACCTGCTTCTACAACAGTTACCGGGATAACCTTGCCGGACTCATCGAAAATCTGCGTCATGCCGATCTTCTTGCCGATAATTGCTTTCTGCATTTATTTTTCCTCCTGTAGGTTATTGGTTGACCTTTCATCAACTTGACCTTTACGGTTATTGGTTGGCTTTTGCCAACATTACCTCTACAGCATAAGCTGTAATTACTTCAGCTCCATTACGATGTCTACACCTGCTGGAATTTCCAGCTTCTGAAGAGCCTCAGTTGTTTTCTGTGTCGGTCTGATAACATCCACAAGTCTTTTATGTGTGCGGATCTCAAACTGCTCTCGGCTATCCTTGTACTTATGAGTAGCTCTCAGTACGGTAATAATTTCCTTGTCAGTCGGGAGCGGGATCGGACCGGATACTCTTGAACCGCTTCTCTTAGCTGCTTCAACAATCTTTGCTGCTGCTGCATCTACAGTTGCGTGCTCATAGCCCTTGATCTTAATTCTGATCTTTTCATTGACTGCCATTGTCTTCGCCTCCTTAACATAATTTCAGAGGGGCACAGGATCTATTTGTTTTACACGTCGCCGGGTGTTCAATCCCGGCATAATACAAATGACCCGAAAAACTTTCAGTTTTCCGAGTCGGCATAATCATACACAGTATAAACCCACACGCAGAATGCACCTCTACGCATTTGTTTTTACCACATACCGTGTCATTATCCTGCTTCGCCCGGTTTTAAATCGGACATACTCCACGAAAATTACCTGACATACCGCCAGCAACCTTTCGCTTCAACGCATATCTATTGCAATCACGCAATACACATTATACCACAACTGTTCCCGCTTGGCAATACTTTTTAGCATTGATATTTTGTAAACTTTCAATGAATTATAGCATATTACTCATTCTTCAACTTAATTTCGCCATTACTCTTGCATCTATGCAATTTTCATGTTATAATATAAGTATAATTAGATAGTGCTGCATTTATACTATTGTAATATATATATTTTTTTAGAAAGGATAGATTTTTATGAACAAAAACATGGCTATAGATAAGCTTGCACGATTCGACCAGCTGCACCTGCTTTCCTTTTACGATTCACTGTCTGAGAATAGCAGAGAAAGACTTCTTGAACAAATAAGCAACCTTGATCTGACAGTTCTTGAAAGATTCCACGACGATGCCGAAGCTGTAAGAGGTAAATTCGAGCCCCTGGGCGCACTTACCCTTGACGAAATAAAGCAACGAGAATCTGAGTTCCGTGAAATTGGGCTAAACGCTATTCGTAAGGGCAAAGTCGGATGTATTCTTTTAGCCGGCGGACAAGGTTCACGTCTTGGCTGCGATCACCCAAAGGGAATGTTCAATATTGGCATTGAACGTGAACTGTATATTTACCAGTGCCTTTTTAACAACCTTATGGATGCTACTGATGAAGCTGGTGCATTTGTTCACCTATTTATTATGACAAGTGAATCAAACGACTCTGAGACCCGTGAATTTTTGGAAGAGAATAAATTCTTCGGCTACAGCGCAGAATACGTACACTTCTTTGTACAGGAAATGGCACCTGTTGTAAACGATGAAGGAAAGGTTCTTATGACTGCTCCGGATACTATTGCAATGTCTCCTAATGGCAACGGAGGCTGGTTCTCTTCAATGAACCGTGCAGAGCTTCTGCCGCTGTTAAAGCGTGAAGGCATTGAGTGGCTCAATGTATTTGCTGTAGACAACGTTCTTCAAAGAATGGCTGATCCCGTATTTATCGGTGCTGTTATAGAATCCGGCTGCACATCCGGCGGTAAGGTCGTTTCAAAAGCTGACCCTAACGAAAAAGTGGGCGTACTGTGTATGGAGGATGGAAAGCCCTCTATAGTTGAATATTATGAAATGACAGAAGAAATGATTTCACAGCACGAGCCTGACGGACGTCTTTCCTATAATTACGGCGTTATTCTCAACTATCTTTTCCAGACAGACAGTCTGCTTGAAACTCTGAGCAAAAATCTGCCGTTGCATATGGCACATAAAATTGTTGATCATATTGATGAAAGCGGCAAAAAAATCACTCCGGACAAGCCAAATGCATATAAATTCGAGACTCTGGTACTTGATATGATCCATATGCAGAAATCATGTCTTGCATATGAAGTAGTACGTGAAAAAGAATTTGCTCCTGTAAAGAATAGGACAGGTGTTGACTCTGTGGACACTGCACGTGAACTTCTGAAAAAGAACGGCATAGAGCTTTGATACGGAGGAAGAAATGTTTTCACTGAACGGACTTGGAGAATATGAAGCACGACTGGGTGGCATAACTTTTGTATGCGACGAAGCTGATTCTGCGTCAGAAAAAAAAGCATCGGCTATTGCAAATTGCTATAAAGAAAAACTTTCTGAAATTGCGGAGTTTATGATAAGCGAAGGTATATCCGAATATTTCGGCGATATTTCCGAAAGCAATATTATAAAATTACTTGGCTTTCCAATCATTAGCCTTGACAAGAACACCATAACTTATCCGGACAACGGATTTGATGATATGCTGATAATTGAATTTCATTTCAAAGGTGTACTGGAAAGCTTTTACGAACTTGATATTGACGGGTAAAATTTAATGATACAAAAGGGCTGTTGCATTTTTTATGCAGCAGCCCTGATTTTTTTCATAGAACGGATAGATTTACAGGTTTTATTTCGTAGTAATAGGTGAAGGAGGTGTAAACTTGAAGATCACAGAAGAAAATTTTATAGAGCGTATGAAGAACAAGGATGAAAACGCCTTAGAGTTTGCTATCAAAAGTTACGGCGGACTAATGAGATCGGTCATTCACCGCATTCTCTATTCTTATCCGGAAGATGCCGAAGAATGTCTTTTTGAGAGTATCATGAAGATCTGGAAACATATCCAATACTACGATGAATCAAAAAGTACATTTGCAAACTGGGCTGCCGGAATAGCAAAATATACAGCGCTTGACAGACTCAGAAAGCTTACAAGAATCAAACCAGCAGTGGATATAGATCAACTCAGTATTGAAGATATATCCCATATTACTGACAATGCCTTGTTTGACGAATTCTTTATGGAGCTTATATCTTGCCTTAGCGATGAGGATAAGGCTATTTTTATCCGAATATTCTGGATCGGTGAAACTGCCGAAGAAACGTCAAAAGCTCTTGGAAAGCCCAAAAGTCAGCTATACAACCGCATTTCCAGAGGAAAAAAGAAAATTATAGCAAACAATCCCCATCTATTCAGAAAGGAGCTTTAATCTATGAACAACAGGATATATGAAATGCTGAATGATACTAAGCAGGATATATATAGTCCTGACCCGAAGCCGCTTAATGACAGTGAGGTAAGTGAAATCATGGAGAAATTCAGAAGAGAAACAAATAAATACAATGTACAAAAGAAGAGAAAGCCACGTAAGAGCATAATAATTGCAGCAGCCGCTGCTGCGGTTCTGATTTGCGGAGGTACTGTAGCTGCGGCAACGGGACTGAATGTGTTTGATAGGCAAAGTCACCAAAACGATATGACATTTACACATACCATTCCCGATTCAGATGAAACTATGGAGCTTCCACTTGACAAATTTGCTGTCAAGTATAATTATAATGATATTGCAAAGGCAGCCCAAGAAATCGAAGAAATAAAGGCTGCTGAAACAGATAATCTTAAATTACAAGTAGAAAGCGTTTATTGTGATGGAACTACGCTTATGATAGGAATTTCGGGCAGCATGAAGGACGGCAATCCCACACACAAGCAGCTCATTAGTCTTGGCAACATCAAATTGTCCTTAGGAAGCGTGACCTATGATATATTATACGGCGGTGAGGAATCTGAATTTGCTCATCTTGACGGCAGCCTTGTACTTGATGAAGGAACTGACAATCAGTTCAGCGGCAATATAACGCTTATAGTACTGGGAGACAGAACAATAACAGAACCTGAAACAGCTGAAATCTCAATCAGAAGAATTACAGCTTCGGAAAACTATATGGATGCAAATTACATTGAGCTTGGAAGCAACCTTAATCTCTCTGTAAACGTATACCCAGACCCTTCTATAAAAGATAATAATGTATACACAATTACCGACGGCGAATATGCTGTGAGATTTTACGAAATATCTCCTGTTATGATGATAGTCGGCTTTAAATCGCCGTTTGATGAAGTTCAAGTCCAATCATGGCTGAATAATGAAAACGGAGAACAAGTAGAAAGTATGGGTCTCAGAGAGCTGCCGGATTATGGCGATGATTTCAGCATAGGCTGCATGGTTCCTGTTACATCGGGTTATGTTACAGCGTCATTTTTTGATAAAAACAACTTAGACGAAAATGGAAATATCATAAATACAAAGGAAATCAAAATCAATATGGATGAAGTTGTCTCTCATTTAAAAGGTGATTTTTAAAGCAGAAAAGGCTGCTGCATAAAAATGCAGCAGCCCTTCTATTTTTAATCTTATTATAACTTACGCCTTGCAAAGCTTATTTACTTCGTCAAATTCCTCGGTAATTTCAGCTTCAGGCTTCTTTGTAAGCAGTGATACAACAACAATTGCAATAACGCCAACTATAAACGCAGGCAGAAGCTCATATACATTCAGGAATCCAAGACCCCAGTCTGCACAGTTCGGCGCAATAAGATACTTCCATACGAATACCATTATGCCGCCTGATACCATACCTGCCAGCGCTCCCCATCTGTTTGAACGCTTCCAGAAAAGAGCCGCAAGAACTACAGGTCCAAAGGTTGCACCAAATCCAGCCCATGCAAAGGATACAATGTCAAATACCGAGCTGTTTGGATCCCACGCAAATATAACTGCCAAAACAGCAATTATGATAAGTACGATACGTGCAACAACCATAGACATACGATCAGAGATCTTCATTTTGAACACGCCTTTGAGAAGATTTTCAGACATACTGGATGACGCAGTAAGCAGCTGCGAATCAGCTGTTGACATTGTACACGCAAGAATACCTGCCAGTACAAGACCTGCAAATATAGCGGCAAAAATTCCATTTTCACTGAGAATCTGGGACATCTTAATGATAATACGTTCAGCATTTCCGCTGTCTGTCATTGTATCAACAGTACCGTTTGACATAAGTGCATTGCCAACAAGACCAATAAACACTGCAACTGCCATGGAGATAACTACCCATATAGAAGCAATACGGCGTGAAGTCTTTATTTTATTGCTGTCTTCAATTGCCATAAAACGCAGCAGGATATGAGGCATACCAAAGTAACCAAGTCCCCATGCAAGTGTAGATACAATAGTCAGCAGAGGATACGGACTTGATGTGTTATCTGTAATGTTATGAGACATTGTAAGTGAAAGGTAACCCGGAAGTTCCTTTGCGTTATCCATAACAGTATCAAAACCACCTGCAACATTTACACCGAAAACTACAATTACAATAAGAGCAATAGTCATAACAATGCTCTGGATAAGGTCAGTTGTACTTGCAGCAAGGAATCCGCCTATACTTGTATACAAAATGATTACAACAGCGCTGATTATCATTGCAGCATGATAATCAATATCGAAGAGAGAGTTAAAGAGCTTACCGCAAGCAGCGAATCCCGATGCTGTATAAGGTACAAAAAATATCAGAATAATTACAGCTGCTATTCCCATAAGAGAGTGGCTCTTATCACGATAACGGTTCTGGAAAAAGTCCGGAATCGTAATAGCTTCGCACTTCTGAGTATATGTACGAAGACGCTTTGCAACAATAAGCCAGTTTACATATGTACCTATAGCCAGACCTATAGCAGTCCAGCTTGCCTCAGCTGTACCACAAATAAGAGCGACGCCGGGCAGTCCCATGAGAAGCCAGCTGCTCATATCAGATGCTTCTGCGCTCATAGCTGTAACAATAGGACCAAGCTTTCTTCCTCCAAGGTAAAAATCCCCTACACTGTTGTTTTTCTTTGAAAACAAAATACCGATCACAACCATGCCAATCAGATAGACTGCCATGGTAATCAGCATAGTAATGTCATTGCTGTTCATTATTAATTCTCCTTATTATTTTATTTTTACTATTTTCCCTGTTCCTTCTTCCACTGAAGAAATTCTTCATACGTTCCCTGTCTGTCAAGACAGCCGTCAGGTGTTATCTCAATAATACGATTGGCAACAGTCTGCAAAATTTCGTGGTCATGAGAGGACAAAATTACAACACCCTTAAAATTCATAAGACCATTATTCACCGCAGTAATGCTTTCAAGGTCAAGATGGTTTGTAGGTCTGTCAAGAAGCAGTACATTTGAATGAAAAAGCATCATTCTTGAGAACATACAGCGAACCTTTTCTCCACCTGAGAGAACCTTTACAGGCTTATAAACGTCATCACCTGAGAAGAGCATTCTTCCCAAAAAGCCACGGAGGAATGTATCGGTAATATCATTCTCAGAGTACTGTCTTATCCAGTCAAGAATAGACAAATCACAGTCATTGAAAAAAGCAGAGTTATCCACCGGGAAATATGATTTTGAAGTAGATACCCCCCACTTGATACTGCCTGAGTCAGGTTCTTCCTCTTCCATGAGTATTTTGAAAAGCATGGTTATAGCCTGCTCGCTTTCTCCAACAAATGCAACCTTATCGGTTTTGCTGAGAGTAAAGCTTACATTATCAAGAAGCTTAACGCCGTCCACTGTCTTGCAAAGGTCTGTTACCTGCAAAATATCCTTTCCAAGCTCACGTTCCATATCAAAGCCTATAAACGGATAACGTCTGCTTGATGCAGGCATTTCCTCAACAGCAAGATTATCAAGAAGCTTTCTTCTTGATGTAGCCTGCCTTGATTTTGACTTATTGGCAGAAAATCGCTCAATAAAGGATTTCAGTTCTTTTATCTTCTCCTCTACCCTCTTATTCTGCTGTTTTATAAGTCTTTGCATCATCTGGCTTGACTCATACCAGAATTCGTAGTTGCCGACATACATTTTTATCTTTGTATAGTCAATATCTACTGTATGAGTACAAACATTATTGAGAAAATGTCTGTCATGAGATACAACGATAACTGTACCGAAGTATTCAGAAAGAAAATCCTCAAGCCAGGCGATAGCATCAATATCAAGATGGTTAGTCGGCTCATCCATAAGGATAATATCAGGATTTCCGAAGAGAGCCTGTGCAAGAAGGATCTTTACCTTTTCGTTACCGGAAAGGTCTGACATCTGACAGTACAGTAGATCCTCTGAAAGTCCAAGGCCCTGCACCAGCTTAGAAACATTAGATTCTGCTTCCCAGCCGTCCATTTCTGCGAATTCTGCTTCAAGCTCAGAAGCCTTTACGCCGTCCTCCTCGGAAAAATCTTCCTTTGCGTAGAGAGCATCCTTTTCCTGCATAACGTCATAGAGTCTCTGATTGCCCATAATAACGGTATCCAGAACAGTATAGGCATCGTAGGCAAAGTGATCCTGTTTAAGAACACTCATACGAAGATTCTTTGGGATAGAAACTTCACCGGTAGTTGGTTTCAGTTCACCGCAGAGTATTTTGAGAAAAGTAGACTTACCGGCACCATTTGCGCCGATAATACCGTAACAATTTCCCGGATTAAACTGCAAATCAACGTTTTTAAACAACATATCACTGCCAAATTGCAAGCTGACATTTGAAACTGTAATCATAGTATTTCCTTTCTACTTGTACTAAAGCACCAAAAAAGCACATTCCTATGTATTATAACACATAAAAAACAAAATTGCAAGAAATTTCCACTATATTTTAAAAAACAGATTTAAGACAATTTCAGAAAAAAATCTTTTCAGCTTCACAAGTCTATCATACAGATATGGGAAAATATAGGCATAGAAAAAGATAAAAACAAAAACAGCAAATAAGATCGGGGAGTATACAGAAAGGAAATTTATTATGAAACACCACACGCACCGTATTGCATGGGCTGCCGCAATGATGTTGTCAGTATCAGTCTGCATGACAGGCTGTTCTCAGAAAACAGAAACAAATACGAGTACGAATACAAACGCAAGTACAAATACAAACACCG
>ERZ791837.1631-NODE-1631-length-14033-cov-3.793318_pt1 | contig 14033 bp, 10 predicted proteins | sample MGYA00510292_ERZ791837 | MGnify/ENA primary metagenome ERZ791837 (study PRJEB30046, sample SAMN00715259) | human gut metagenome | study: EMG produced TPA metagenomics assembly of the A metagenome-wide association study of gut microbiota in type 2...
ATAAGTACCTGTAACTTTCTTCAATGCTTCGTTTGCATCTGTTCCCTTCTTGATTTCATCCATGAATTTACCCATGTGAACGAATTCGTATCCACAGATTTCATCATTCTTATCCAAGAAGATATTTTTGATGTAACCTTCAGCCATTTCAAGGTAACGAGGACCTTTAGCCAGAGTACCATAAAGGGTACCTACCTGGCTGCGCAGACCTTTACCTAAGTCTTCCAGACCTGCACCGATAATCAAACCACCTTCAGAGAAAGCAGACTGAGTGCGTCCGTAAACGATTTGCAGGAAGAGTTCGCGCATAGCTGTGTTGATTGCGTCGCAAACAAGGTCAGTGTTCAGTGCTTCGAGGATTGTTTTACCCGGAAGGATTTCAGCAGCCATAGCAGCTGAGTGAGTCATACCTGAACAACCGATTGTTTCTACAAGAGCCTCTTCTACGATACCGTCTTTTACATTAAGTGTGAGCTTGCAAGCACCCTGCTGAGGTGCGCACCAGCCAATACCGTGTGAAAGACCTGAAATATCCTTAATATCATAGGATTTTACCCATTTACCCTCTTCAGGAATAGGTGCAGGACCGTGTTTTGGACCTTTTGCGACAGTGCACATCTTTTCTACTTCATTTGAATAAATCATGTGTACTTCTCCTTTCGATTATTGTTGAGCCTCTACACTCATACACATTTATTATAATGCGAAATATCGCATTTTTCAAGCATTTTTTACAAATTTTATCCTGCTTTTAATTTGTATATTTTGGATATATGTGTGGCATACTCAACAAAAAAGCACCTGTGCAAAGCAAAGCAATAGTCAAAATTTACTCTGTTATATCAAAAATTTTCACTGATAATTTTAAAAGTATTGCAATTTTAACATAAGTATAAAATATAGTTGAAATAATCAATAAATTATGCTATAATTTTTAGTATGAGCGTGTAAATACGCATATTGTAAAAAATATAATAAAAAGGCTGATGAGGATGAAAAAAATTTTCGACAATAAGTTAAACACCGTACTCACTGTTATTCTGGGCGTGCTGATACTTGCACTTTTAGGTCACTCTGTAATTTCAGCTCTCACACCGCAGACAAAGAAACCCGCCGTATCTACTTCTGACACAGCATACAAAAGCCGTGTTAATCCTAATATAACAAAAATCGCCACAGCAGACACCGCAGCAAGCGAACCTACGGAGGCTGCTGCAACAAAGCCGACTAAACCGGCTTCAACACAGGCAACAACGGTAAAACCGTCAACCGCTCCTACAACTGTAAAGCCAACGACTGCCAAAGCGTCTACGGTTGCCACAACGCAAGCACCTACGGTACAATTTGCCACAGCAATTCCTGCCGCAGAACCTGCCGATTACAACGAGCAGTGGAACGCAGGCTATCTTGTAGCTATTGACAATCCGGACAAAACATACAAGAGCGGTCAGGTTACACTTTCGGATCACGACAGAGATTTGCTTGAAAGACTTTGTATGGGCGAGTTTGGCTCGGGCGGATTTGTCGGTGCGTCACTTATCGCACAGTCTGTAAAAGACGCAATGTGCTTTGACGGATTTACAAGCGTTGATGCAATCATCAGAGATTATCACTACACAGGCAGTACGGACATTCCCGCAAACGACAATTGCAAACAGGCTGTAAGATATATTTTTGACGAAAACCACGATGCCGTTCAGCACAGAATACTTTATATGTATAACCCTCTCCTTGTTGCAAGCGAATTTCACGAAAGTCAGAATTACATTCTCACATACGAAGATGTAAGATTCTTTGACCGTTGGGGTTATTGATTTTTACTCACCACGCCGATTATTTATAATAATTAAACTCCCTTTTGCAGATAATAGTGCAGAAGGGAGTTTTTTTATGATACGAAGAATCGGAGGTCACACGCTCGGCTTTGAAGAAATGCCGTCAATAATCGGTTACGCCTCGGTTGCGGGAAAGAAAGAGAGCGAAGGTCCTCTCGGCAAAGGCTTTGACAAGATTATTTATGACAGCTATAACGGTAAGAACACCTATGAACAGGCGGAAAGCACACTGCAATTTACCGCTGTAGAAACCGCAATGCAGAAAGCCGGTGTTAAAGCAGAGGACATCGACTACATTTTTGCAGGAGATTTGCTCAACCAATGTATATCGTCAAGTTTCGGTCTGCGTGATTTCAACATTGCTTACCTCGGGCAGTACGGAGCCTGTTCCACAATGGCTCAAGGCTTGCTTATGACGGCTGTATTTGTTGAGAGCAATGCGGCAAACACCGCTGCGTGCGTTACCTCTTCTCACTTTGCCTCTGCGGAAAGGCAGTACCGTTTTCCTCTCGAATACGGCGGAGTTCGCACACCGACCGCACAGTGGACGGTTACAGGTTCGGGATGTTGCATTGTAAGCAACGCTAAAAAGGGCGCTTGCATAGCTCGGGCAACGGCCGGAAAAATAGTTGACCTCGGCGTAACCGACGCTAATAATATGGGAGCAGCTATGGCGCCTGCCGCAGCACAGACATTCATCGATTACTTTGCCGACACAAATACAAAGCCGTCCGATTATGACGCTGTTTTTACGGGTGACTTGGGCTTGGTCGGCAGCAGGTCGCTCTATGATTTGCTTAGCCTTGAAAACATCGATCTTGAACCAAAGCATTATGACTGCGGTATGATGATTTTTGATTTAGAGGGACAGGATGTTCACGCAGGAGGTTCCGGCTGCGGATGTGCAGGTTCGGTATTTTGCTCGGAAATTTTAAATTCCGTAAACAGCGGAAAATACAACAATATTCTTTTCATGGCAACAGGTGCGTTGATGAGTCCTACCTCATCGGGACAGGGTGAAAGTATCCCCTCTGTTGCACATTTGCTCAACATAAAATTAAGATAAATTTTATAAAAGCTCTGTTCAAATCAAAATTCTTATGATATAATAAAGATGTGTAACGATATTGTTCAGCAGTTGGTAATTATTTGCTACTAATATTAACAGCTTTTGGAAATTTAGCAATATCAGCGTTGATTAGGAGTTTTGTTATATGTTCGGACGCATTCAAACAGTTGACAACAAAGTTCTATATAATATCAGCAGAATGCACAAGCCTGCTTTAACCAAGATTATGGTGGCATCTTCAAGGCTGGGCAATGCCGGCTTTGTATGGTGGGCGATCTGCATACCGTTCTTTGTTGTACCGGAGTGGAGAAAAACAGGCTTTAACTTTGTTTTTGCCCTCTGCCTTGCTCACCTTATGGGCGAAATCATTATTAAGCATCTTGTAAAGAGGACACGCCCTTGTCATCTTCTTGAGGACGAGGAGCAGATTATAAACAGACCGAGGTTCTACTCGTTCCCGTCAGGTCACACTACGGCATCATTTGCATTTGCCACAACGGCGCTGTTAAGATGTCAGCCTGCGGCTTGCCTGCCCATTCTTTTCTTGGCATTTATGATTGGCTTTTCAAGAATTTACTTGAGAGTTCACTATCTTACAGATGTAGTTTGCGGTATGCTACTCGGCTCAACCTGCGGAATTATCTCTGTAATGCTTTTCAATAATGTTTTCAGCTAAAATCAAATAAAAAATATGCACTCTTTGAGTTAATTCTCAGAGAGTGCTTTTTGTTTGCCATTGAAATGTGGGGCTTTATCAAAAGTTAGGAAAATTATTGGTTATCATATAAACTTAAGTGAAATAATTAAAAAAATACATTGTATATGAAATGCATTTCCTCACTTATTTCTCCTGTAACCCTCATCGTCTATGTATTCTTCGTGTTGTTTGAGATATTCTTCGTCCTTATCTCCGCAAATTGTATAATCGCACACACAGCCGTTTGCACAGGTTGTTTTTCTTACAAGTCTTGCATGGATAAGCTCCATAGCGGTATAGTCGGGATTGCACATTGCAGGCATCACTTCCGACAAATTATGTTTCCTTGCAAAATCCGCAATCGGACATTTTGTAAATTCATAATAGATTGGCTCATCTTTTTTGTACGGAGCTACATTCATATCAAAATCGTCCCACTTGTCGCACTTCTTTTTAGATAAAGCAAAAGACCAATACATCAGCTTTTTATATATCGGTTTATTGCAATCGACAAACTTCAAATTTTTAAATGCAGGTAAAAACAGATTGCCCTCCATCTCCTCGATTTCCGCAAGAGATGTTTTTTCTTTGCACACCACATAATAACTGAACAGAGCAATACAATCGTAATTTCCGCCGCGCCGTTGTGGAAATTCTTTTTTCAGCCTAAATCCGTTCTGTAATCTTTTAAAAATTCAACATACTGAAGCTGAACCTTTGTGAATATTTTTTCAACATCTTAGGCAGAATAATGCAGAGAAATTTTATTTAAAATTTCCTCCCTGCACTGCTTCGTATACAATATATGGTGTTCACGGTCAAACACAAGTTCTTTATCTTCCATTTGCCGATTTCTTTTCCTTTTTGAATTTGCCTTTAACCCTTACATTTCAAAATTTTTCGCTTAAATTTTTTGTTGAAAATTATACCTTGACACAAGATTTATACTATTTGTAATCAAATTCTTTCCACATTCAAGTATTAACACCTATGTTGAAAACTCCTGCGTTAATTGTTGAAATGTTACATTTCTGTAAAAGATTGGGTGTTACTTGTAAAAGGGCTGTAGTTTTGACAGTCGTTTAACATAGCTTTTCACACTTTCCACATAGTTTTCAACATTTATGTTAAAAGATGTGTTAAATACAAATTGTATAAATTAATAATTCTTACTGTTCTTTCTTTTATCAAGATAATTTTGCAAAATTATCGTTGCGGCAACTTCGTCTACCACATTTTTTCTTTTTTTGCCTCTTGTATTTGTATCGTTTAAAAAGTTGTGGGCTGTAATGGTAGTACCTCTTTCGTCCTGCAAATCCACCTGCAACCCTGTTTCGTTGTGTAAACGCTCCGCAAAGGCTCTTGCGTTCTGCGCACTCTCGCCCTCACTGCCGTCCATATTTTTAGGAAGACCCACAACCACGATTTCAGCCTTTAAATTCACAACGGTTTCTTTCACTTTTTCAAAAAGTTTTTCAGGTGATTTTTCAAAAATTACCGTATGCGGCGACGCTAAAAACTCTGTCTTATCGCAAACCGCTATACCTGTTCTTGCTTTGCCCAAATCGACTGCCGCTATTATCATATTAACATCCTTTCAAAAACAGGGAACCCTGCCGAGTTCCCCTTTTCATATTATCGTGACGGTCTTTTTACATCTGATGCAACACTGAATACATCACTTGATTTGCCAAGCACTACAAGGTGGTCGTTTTCATCAAAGACATAATCGCCGCCAAGGTTCAGATTAAGTTCATTATCATTTTTTACCGCAATAATATTAATCTTATGTTTACGGCGAACATCAACATCCATTACCTTTTTTCCAACCCACGATGATACCACGGGAATTTCAAAGATAGAATACTCCGAAGTGAGTTCAATATAATCAAAAATATTGTCTGCATTGTATCTTACCGCAAGGTTTTCGGCAATCTCTTTGTCGGGATATACAACCTCGTCAGCGCCTATTTTCTTTAAAAATTCAACCTGTCTTGCCCTTTTAGCCTTTGCAATTACATACTTTGCACCGAGTTCCTTTAAAATGGAAGTAATTTCGAGGGAGGCATAAAAATCCTCACCGATTGTCACAAAGCAATAATCAAAAGTATTAACTCCTATAGATTTCAAAATTCCGTCTGCCGAGCAGTCACCGCAAAAAGCGTCGTTGAATTCAGGTGAAAGCTCCTGTATGAGTTCCTCGTCCTTGTCTGCAATCATTACTTCATTGCCGAGGTCCTGCATTTTTCGTGCAAGATAAATTCCAATTGTTCCCATTCCAATTACAAGTACCGACTTCATAAATGTTTCTCCTTAACCGATTAATATCTGTTCTGTAGGACGCTTTACAGGTGCTTCGGGTTTTCTTTGTCCAAACACAAGCACAAGCGAAAGTCCGCCGATTCGTCCGCCATACATCATTATCATTAATATTATTTTTGAAATTGCCGAGATTTGGTTTGTTATGCCTTTTGACACTCCTACAGTGCCTGCCGCCGAGGCGGTTTCAAACAATACCTGCGACATACCCAATCCCTCTACGCAGCAAATTATCATTGACGAAAGCATAACCGCAAAGAGATAAATCAAAATAATTACCGCCGACTGCTTAACCACATCAGACACAATTCTGCGCTTAAAAGTGTTTATATCGTCACCGCCTTTCGCCATTGAAAATACCGCAATCACAACCACCGCTATTGTAGTTGTTTTCAGACCGCCCGCCGTTGAACCCGGGCTACCGCCTATAAGCATAAGAATAAGCGAAAGCAATGTGCCGGAATCCGAGAGATTTGAAAGGTCAATTGTATTAAACCCTGCCGTTCTTGTGGTTACCGACATAAACATAGCGTTTACAATTTTTTGCGGAACAGTCTTGTCGGCAAGTTCGCCGTTGTATTCAAAAATAAAAAAGCCAAGTCCGCCTGCGACAAGCAAAATTGCCGTTGTAACAAGAACTATTTTAGTATGAAGCAAATATTTAGAAAAGTGAAATTTATTTTTTAAAATGTCATTCCACACAATAAAGCCGATACCGCCGATTACAATAAGCGACATTATAATTATGTTTACATAGTAATCATTTGTATAGTAAGTCAGCGAAGAATACGGTTGGCGAAATCCCATAAGGTCAAAGCCTGCGTTGCAAAAAGCAGAAATTGCGTGGAAACAACTGTAGTATATTCCTTTCAGCATACCCATTTGCGGACAAAAGCGAAAAGCAAGTAATACAGCACCTATTCCCTCAAAAATAAAAGTACCTCCGACTATTTTCTTAACGAGTTTTAAAGTACCGTCAATTTGAGTATTGCCCGATGACTGCATCATCATTTTGCGCTCACGCATATTAATCTTTTTGCGCAAAAATATTGAAATCATTGTTATTATCGTCATAAGACCAAGACCGCCTATCTGAATCATTATCAGAATAACAATCTGTCCGAAAACAGTCCAATGAGTAAATGTATCAAATACAACCAATCCCGTAACACAGGTTGCGCTTACCGATGTGAAAAGTGAATCAATAAAATTCGTCCATTCCCCCGTCTTTGAGGAAATCGGCAGGCACAAAAGGAAAGTTCCCAACAAAATTACAGGAATAAAGCTCAACGCTATAAATCTCGTGTAGCCGAGCTTTGATATTAACTTGCTTATCATTAAGCATTCACCGCCTTAAATTCTATTGTATCATATTATGTAACAATTCACAACAAAAAAATGCTCCTGCAAGCATTTTGCAGGAGCATAAATTTTAATATTGACTTTTAAGAAGCAATATGAAGAACTATGGTTACTATTCGTACTACAAAAAGTGCGGCTGCAACCCACATAACAGGGTGAATCTGCTTGATTTTACCTGTAACAATCTTGAGGATAACCCAAGAAATAATACCGAACATAATACCTGTTGCAATTGAATATGCAAACGGCATCATAATGATTGCAAGGAAACCGCCAACTGTGTCGGCAATGTCAGACTCAAAGTCCATTTGAGTAATGTTCTTAAGCATTAAAAGTCCAACGAACACAAGAGCAGGAGCTGTTGCAAATGACGGAATTGCAAGGAAAATCGGGTAGAAAGGAATTGCAAGAAGGAAGAGAATACCTGAGGTCATAGCTGTAAGACCTGTTCTGCCGCCCTCGGCAACACCTGTTGTTGACTCAACATAAGAAGTTACGGTTGATGTACCAAGACAAGCACCTACGCAAGTACCTACGGCGTCAGCCATTAAAGCCTTACCTACTCTTGGGAGCTCGCCTTTTTCGTTGAGGAGGTTACCCTGCTGTGCAACACCGATAAGTGTACCTACTGTATCGAAAAGGTCAACAAAGAGGAATGCAAATACAATAACTGCAAAGTTTACTACATTCTGTGCTACATAAGTAAAATCGAACTTAAATAAAGTTTCTGTTGCCATATTCTGAACAGGAGCAAATATTGCATAGTTTGAGAAATCAGGAATAAGTGAAGTGCCCTGATACCAACCGCAAAGCTGTGCAATAATGCCGAAAATGTAAGTAACAATGATGCCGATAAGGATTGAACCCTTAACCTTGAAGTGCCACAAAGCGGCTACAATAAGAAGACCTACAATTGCAAGAACTACATTTGCAGAACCTAAGTCACCGAGTGTTACAAGTGTTGATGACTGAACAGCTGTGCCGTCATAGTAAGCATCGGAAACGATAACGCCTGCACCCTTTAAACCTACAATTGTAATGAAAAGACCGATACCTGCCGAAATACCGAGTTTTAAGTTCTTTGGTACTTTATTAACAAGTGTTTCACGGAATTTGAAAAGTGAAAGGATAATAAAGATAATACCTTCAACAAGGATTGCTGTAAGAGCAACCTGCCATGGATTTGTAATACCCTGTGATGCAAGCTGAGGAACTACTGTGTATGCAAAGTAAGCATTAAGTCCCATACCGGAAGCAAGAGCAACAGGATAGTTTGCAAAAAATGCCATAAAAAGTGTAGCAAATGCTGCCGATACTGCTGTTGCAGCAAAAACCGCACTTGAGTCCATTCCGGCAGCGCCAAGCATACTTGGGTTTACGGCAAGTATGTAAGCCATTGCAAGGAATGTGGTAACGCCGGCAACAACTTCTGTTTTTACCGCAGTACCGTTTTCTTTGAGTTTAAATAGTTTTTCCACTTAGAAAACCCCTTCATTAAATTTTTTATACAAAAGCCAAAAGGCTATTGTTTACCGCATTAATACTAAAAGTATGACACCTTTCGAGCAAAAAGTCAATGCTTTTTCGATTGGAAAAATTTTTTTGTAGGATACTATAAAATATTCCGTTAATTTTTTAACATTAATACAATAACATATTAATATGATAATTTAATATACTGTATTTCACAAAAATTTTTATTAGATTATGGGTAGAAAAATACTTAACCCAAGCTTTTATAATTACTCGGCGAAATATTTTGCTAAACCATAATTACCTAAACTTTCAAAAACAACCGACAACAAAAAATTCCGACCCTTGCAGATCGGAATTTTTTATCTGTTTAATTTTCAGTAAAATTATTCGTCTTTGCCGCAGCACTTCTTATATTTTTTGCCGCTGCCGCATGGGCAAGGATCGTTTCTGCCGACTTTTTTGCCTTTACGGATAGTTTTGTTGGCTGTGTCTGTACCGTCACCCGAAGTTTCTGTAGGCTGAGCAACCTGCTCACGCTTTAAAGCAATTTCAATCGGGCTTTCTTTCGGCTCTTCATCTTCGCCGTTATTTAAAACTACCTGATGTGCAGCCTGTGCCTGCTTTAATGCCATACGCTTTGCAGCCTCGATAGCGTCCTGACGCTTTTTAACCTCATATACCTTTTTAGGCATAATGAGCATCATCTTAACTGTATCTTCTCTGATGCTTTCAATCATCTCGTCGAACATATCAAAGCCTTCAATACGGTACTCTACTACAGGGTCATGCTGACCGTATGAACGGAGTCTGATACCTGACTTAAGCTGATCCATATTATCAATGTGATCCATCCAGTGTGTATCAACATTCTTGAGGAGATATACACGCTCCATTTCACGGATAGTTTCGGTCGGCAAAAGCTCCTCGTTTTCTTTATAGATAGCTTTTGCATCTTCGATAAGCATATTCTTAATGTCTTCGGCTTCCATATCCTCAAGGTCTTCGAGGTCAAAGTCGTAACGGCTCTCGTCCTGAATAAGCCAATCCTTATAATAATCCTTAAGGCTCTGGAGATTCCAATGCTCACGAGGGCCGTCCGGGAGATACTGCTTAACGCTTGTGTCAATTGTATCTTCAATCATCTTATAGATAGTATCGTGTAAGTCCTCACCGTTAAGAACCTGATCACGCTGACCGTAGATAATTTCTCTCTGCTTGTTAAGAACATCGTCGTACTGGAGTACATCTTTACGAATACCGAAGTTACGGAGTTCGATTTTCTCCTGTGAGCTGTCAATGATATTTGAAATCAGCTTAGCGTCAATCGGCATATCATCTTCAACATTAAGGCGCTCCATAACCATCTTCATTCTGTCGCCGCCGAATAAACGCATAAGATCGTCTTCTGTAGAAAGGAAGAACTTACTTACACCCGGGTCGCCCTGACGACCTGCACGGCCCTTAAGCTGGTTATCAATTCGTCTTGATTCGTGGCGCTCTGTACCGATAATGTAAAGGCCGCCTGCTTCTCTTACCTTTTCAGCTTCTTCTTTGATTTCTTCTTTATATTTTGAGTTAAGCTCATCAAATGTCTTTCTTGCATTGAGGATTTCCTCGTTATCTGTTTCTGCGTGACCTGTTGACTCTTCAATAAGTTCATCTGTAAAGCCCTGCTTACGCATAGATGCTTTAGCCATAAATTCAGCGTTACCGCCAAGGATAATATCGGTACCACGGCCTGCCATATTTGTTGCGATTGTAACCGCACCGAGCTTACCTGCCTGTGCTACGATTTCAGCCTCTTTTTCGTGCTGTTTGGCGTTGAGCACATTGTGCTTGATGCCACGCTTTTTAAGCATTTTTGAAAGCTCTTCCGACTTTTCGATAGAAATTGTACCGACAAGTACAGGCTGACCCTTTTCGTGAGCCTCTACAACCTGGTCGATTACATTCTTAAACTTGCCTTTTTCTGTCTTGAATACGGAGTCCGGAAGATCTATACGCTGAACAGGCTTGTTTGTAGGAATTTCAACAACATCAAGTTTGTAAATTTCCTGGAACTCCTCTGCCTCTGTCTGAGCAGTACCTGTCATACCTGAAAGCTTTTTGTAAAGACGGAAGTAGTTTTGGAATGTGATTGTAGCAAGAGTTTTGCTTTCGTTCTGAATCTTTACGCCCTCTTTTGCTTCAATTGCCTGGTGCAAGCCCTCGTTAAAGCGTCTGCCGTACATAAAACGACCTGTAAATTCATCAACAATGATAACTTCGCCGTCTTTAACAACATAGTCAACATCAAGTTTCATAATACCGTGAGCCTTGATAGCCTGGTTTACATGGTGCTGAATTGTAAGGTTTTCCGGGTCTGTAAGGTTTTCAATGCCGAAAAATTCTTCGGCTTTCTTAACACCGTTCTGTGTAAGTGTAGCTGTTTTCTGCTTTTCGTCTACAACATAGTCGATGTCGTTTTCTGCGTAGTAATCCTCCATATCTTCTTTGGAGTCAAGCTCTTCAAAGCGCTGAACCTTTAAAGTTCTGGCAAACTTATCTGCCTTTGCATACAAATCTGTTGACTTGTCGCCCTTACCTGAAATAATAAGAGGTGTTCTTGCCTCATCAATAAGGATTGAGTCAACCTCGTCGACAATTGCGTAAGCGTGGCCACGCTGTACTTTCTGCTCCTTGTAAACAACCATATTATCACGGAGGTAGTCAAATCCGAGTTCGTTGTTTGTACCGTATGTAATATCAGCTTCGTATGCCTTTTTTCTGCCCTCGTTGTCAAGTGAATGAACAATAAGACCTGTGGTAAGTCCGAGGTATCTGTAAAGTTTGCCCATCCATTCGGAGTCACGGCGTGCAAGATAATCGTTGACTGTTACGATATGTACACCCTCGCCTGTAAGACCGTTAAGGTATGCAGGAAGTGTAGCAACCAAAGTTTTACCTTCACCTGTTTTCATTTCGGCGATTCTGCCCTGATGAAGTACGATACCACCTATAATCTGTACCGGATAATGTTTCATACCAAGTACACGCCAAGCACCCTCTCGGCATACAGCAAAGGCATCCGGTAAGATGTCATCTGTAGTTTCGCCGTTTGCAAGACGCTCTTTGAGAACAGCTGTCTGATTTTTGAGTTCGCTTTCGCTCATAGCCGCATACTTGTCCTCAAGTGCAAGCACCTTATCGCAAATCGGCTGAATTCGCTTTAATTCTTTTTTACTGTAATTGCCAAACAAGGCTTTGAGAATATTCATATATAAATGTCCTTTCGGTATAAATTCTTTTTACTGTACGGCAGCTGCACCGAGTGATTTTGCTGCCTGTATCATAGCTGCCTCAACAACAGGGCCCGCATAGGTAAAGCCAAAACCCGAGTCTTCCACAACGCAGGCAAATGCAAGAGGGCAATCCTCGTCCTTTGCATAACCTACCATCCAACCGTTAGGGCCTTTGTCCTCGCCGACCTCGGCAGTACCTGTCTTTGCGCATATCGTAAGTCCGCCAAACAGATCGTCGCCGTAGTAATCGGTCATTGTAAAGCGCATCATATCGTCAAGCGCTTCTGCCGTGCTGCTGCTGAAAAGTTCGTTTGTACTGTCCGAGCCGCCCAATCCGAGCACACCCAGAATTGAACCGTCCTTTATCATATACGGTTCTTTTGTTTTTCCGCCGTTTGCGATTGCTCCGCAAATAACAGCCATTTGCATTGGGTTTACTTTGTCATTGTACTGACCGACGCCCGACCAGCCGAGCTGGTTTGTGTTTGCATCGCTTACATCGTAATTTCCCTTTGCGGTTTCGTTGTCATCCACCTTAAAGCTGCTGTTTATGCCGGCTTTATTTGCGGTGGCAGTCATTTTTTCTTCACCGAGTTCAACCGCAAGTTCCGCATAAACAATATTGCAGGAATGTGACATTGCCTCTTTAAAGTTTATGTAACCGTGCGGTTCAACACAGGTTACATCACTTCCGCCGATATCTTCCTTACCCGAACAATACCATGTACGGTCGTAGATGTCGGGAAGATTTTCAATAGCGCAGGCAGAAGTAATTATCTTAAAAATCGAACCGGGCGCATAGGTTGAAGAAATAGTATTGTCAAGATACACACCCTCGTAGTCTTTTTCGTTTTCCTCGGTAATTTCGGGAGGCGCTTCCGGATCGTAAGCCTTTGTACTTACGGAACAGATGACCTCACCTGTTTTGTAGTTATATACAACGCAAGCACCGTCTTTGCCGTAGCCTGACAATACATCATAAGCCGCTGCGCAGGTGTCTGCATCTACCGTAAGATTAATGTCATTGCCCTTTCTTAGAGAATCGGGCATATTCAGTCCCCAAATAAGATTATATCCGATAAGCTGGGAACGGTATCTGCTCTGTAAAGCAGTAGAAATATTAGAAGAATTATCGCCTATTGTGTGCAAAAGCGAAGTTCTGACGCTTTGGTTTTCATTATAAACTCTTTTTCCGTCAACACTTTGAGCAAGAATATTGCCGTTGCGGTCATAAATTGTACCTGCCTTTGCAAGTCCGTCGGTTCCTGCGATGTGGTAGTTATAGTGCTGATCTACCCAATCGCCCGAATTTGCAACGAGCTTGTAGGCAAAAAAGCCCATACCGCCGATAAAGGCTACCGTAACCGCAAATATAAGCGTACTTCTCCGTAATACTCTTTTCATTCAAACACCGTCCTTTCTCTGATTTATTCAGAGGGTACTGCAAAGCAATACCTCATTCGGTTTTGTAAGATTATTTTTTCACCGCATATGTTCTTTCGTCTGCCGCCTTGATAAATGCAATAAGTCCCCAACAGGAAAGCACACTTGAACCGCCACAGCTGATGAACGGGAATGTTACACCTGTAAGCGGAAGAATATCGGTTGCGCCAAAAACATTGAGTGAAAGCTGTATTACAAGCAAACCCGCAGCACAGCAGGCAGAAATAGAATAGAATGTACTTCTGCTTCTTGTTGTGATTGCTCTTGCATAGATAACAAGGCAAGCTACCGCAACGGCGAGAGTAATTGCAACAATTACACCCATTTCTTCAGAAACCAAGCCAAAGACGAGGTCGCTCTCCGACGCTCCGACGCCCTTTAAAAAGCCGTTGCCTATGCCGACTCCGAAAAGTCCGCCGCTTGCTATATATGTAAGCACATGAGTTTGCTGATAACCTAAGTCATTTGCGTATTCCCACGCATGTCCCCAAGCCTTAAAACGGTCGAGAACATAAGATTTAAAGCGCAACACAATAGACACACCGAATACA